>JGI12053J15887_10000694_pt1 | contig 14284 bp, 14 predicted proteins | sample MedBloCAOM1_O3_FD_15887 | JGI IMG/M metagenome (IMG submission 15887)
CGTGTCCGCTCGTAATAGGCGGACCATCAACCTCTTCGATTTCCTCAGCCTGCTTGCTGCGCCGCAAGCACCGGATCGACACAACGTCCTCGAGGACGGCGCCGGCCCGAACAGCGCCGGCGCCGGATCAGGACGAGACGAGGTCCGCGTACATCAGCCGTTTGAGCAGCATCTTCAGCTCGCCGGTGAGCTGCTGCGCCTTCCCGCGGGGCAGATTCATCCGGCACTTGAGCTCAACCGGCACGAAGCTCGCGGGCTTGCGCATCGCGTCGCCCGCGGGGGTCAAGGTGAGCCGCACTTGGCGTTCGTCCGCGGGATCGCGCCGGCGCTTGATGAGGCCGCGCGCTTCCAGACGCTTCAACAACGGCGTCAGGGTGCCGGAATCGAGATGGAGCCGCTCGCCTAGTGCGCCGATCGAGACACCGTCCTGCTGCCACAAGACCAGCATCACAAGGTATTGCGGATAAGTCAGGTCGAGGCTTTTCAGAATGGGACGATAGGCATTCGTCATCGCGCGGGAGGTCGCATAGAGCGCGAAGCAGAGTTGAAGATCCAAATTCAGCATTTTCAAGCCTTCGGCGGACACCTCCGGACGCTTGGAGGCGTCCTTCCGACGGCTGTTCTTGTCGAGAGACTTGGAATTCATCCGGGAGGCTCAAAGGTAAGACGCGCTCGATGCTCATGCCGTGATTGACGACAGTCAGCCGGGCACGGCACTCTTCTCGGTCGGCACTTTTCCCGCGCTTTGCGCTCCCAACATATGGAGGACCGCCAAATATCCGAAAGTCATGCCTGACGCAAGGGAATGCCCCGCCTGATAGCCGACGCCATACTCGGTGTGCGCTGATGCGTTTCCCGCCGAGTACAGGCCGGGAATCGGATAGTTTCGTTGGTGCATGATCTGCCCGTGGACGTTGGTGACAAGGCCCGCGGAAGCAAATGCGCTGGGATGCAATTCGATGCCGTAGAACGGCGGCTCAGCGAGCGTGCCGAGGCTCGGATTGGCACCCCCCTCCGCGCCGATGGGATGTCCCGTGCTCCAATATTTCTCGCCGCGGTGGAAATCATCGTCGATGCCTTTCCTGGCGAACGTATTGAACCGCTGGATCGTGTGCTCGAGGCCTCGCGCATCGATGGCAAGCCTGCCCGCCAACTCGCCGACGCTCTTGCCGACGCTGACCCAGTCGGGAATTGGAGCGCCGACGGGGCGACCGGCAAATGAGAGCCGCTGCGCGAACCGGTGATCGAAGATGAGAAAGCACGGCAGGTTGGCGTAGCTGTGCGTCGCCGTGACGAACTGCCGAAGCGCCGGCGCCATGGAAGGAAAATACGATTCGTCTTCGAAGCGCCGGCCTGCCTTGTTGACCACGATGGTGTGGGGGCAGAGCATCTCGCCAATGCTGGACAGCCGGAAAGAGTGGAGTCCACCCGGAGTTGCCGGAGGCACGTTGAAGCCGAGGAACAAGGCGATATTGTTGTGAATCGTCTTGCTGGCTCCCCCGATTTCCATTCCCATCTTCAAGCCGTCACCGGCCACGCTGGACGGAGCCATCGACAGCCATCCGGGCAATCCCTCGTAGGTCTCGACCAGCTGCGGATTGGCCTCGTAGCCGCCGGTGGCGATGACGACGCCGCGCCTGGCGCCAAACACTTCTCCGCCTGCCGTGACGACGGCGACCACGCGGCCGTTCTCGACAATCAACCGGTCGACCGGCGTGCTAAGGCGAACCGAAACGCCGCGCTTCAGTAATTGCTTGAGGAAATGCGTGATGAGGCCGACGCCGCGGCCGCGGAGGTTCTGACGTCGGCGCGTCTCCATCAATTCCCTGTTCCAATGATTGTGATCGTTAGGTCCGCCCCATTTGATCTTCTCTTCGATCGTCATTTCGAGCGGGGCTTGCGGCCACACGAGGACCGAATCCTTGAGGTCGCCGAGGTCATCCGCGGAGATCAGCTCGACTTCGAACATGCGCCCCTCGGCCGTAGTACCGGGGACCTTGTCGTAGTAGTGATCGGTGAAACCCTTGGTCAGCCTGAATTGGACGCCGCAGCGCTCGAAGAAGCGCATCGCTTCGGGCGAGCGGTCGACGAAAGCGATCATTCGGTCGTGGTTCAGCTCGCTGCCGCCGAGGAAATTCATGTACTCGACGACCTGCTCGCGCGTGTCCTTGTAGCCCTCCGCCAGCTCAAGATGGTTCATGCCGATCCAAAGACCGCCATGTGATGCCGCCGTGCCGCCGCCGAATTTGTCGGCCTTCTCCAACACCACGGGCCTCAGGCCGAACTCGGCTGCCGCCAACGCGGCCGACAGCCCGCTGATGCCCGAGCCGACCACAACGATGTCGTATTCCTGAACCATCCTCGTCTCCCTGGCGCGCGACTGTTCTTGGTTGGCCCCAGCTTAAGGGGGCAAGATTGATTTTGCCAGATTGAATTGTGGGCACGTTAATTGCCCGCTGGAAATCGGCCGCGCCCCCTTTCGTCTATTGCGCCGACGAAAGGACGATATTGGCGGGATCGAGATGCCCGAATGGAGTTTCGAACATTGCGGGGCGGGCACGCACGACCTTTTCGAGCGATCCCACGATCTCAATCCATTGATTGATGCCGTCGTGATAGCCGACGTGATCGAGGTGCAGCACAGGCGCTTCGATGCCAACGGCGGCGATCGGTCCGTCGGTTCCCCGCACCGGGAAAGCGGCCGCGGCTCGATTGGTTGCGAAAGATGCCACCTCGATCGCGAACCCCCGCTTCCGAGTGCTGCTGACGATCTCGTCGATGGACGATCCTTGCTGCCCGCCGACGGCCGCAGCAGCCGCCCAGCCGCAATACTCATGGAGCCGGTCGCGCGGAAGGAACGCAAGAATCGCCTGACCGGCGCATGTCTGCTCGAGGAGGCGTACGTCGCCGACGGGGGGCGAGCTGGTGACCTCGTTGATGCCGGGCACGGCGATCAGGCGGAGCGCATACCATCCGACCTTCATCGTAAGGGAGACGGTCTCTCCGGTCGCAAAAGCAAGCTGGCGCAGGTACGGCAGCGCAACGTCCCGTAGCGTGAAGCGCGCCAGCAATGCCTGGCGCAATTGATTTACGACGGGGCCTGCCACATAGCGCGGCGACGATTCGAAACGAGAGACATAGCCGGCATGCTCCAAGGCGTCGAGGCCGCGGAACACGGTGCCCGGCGCAAGGCCGAGCTGGCGCGCGATATCGGTCACACCCAGCGGACGGTCGGCGCGGCCGATCGCCTCAAGGATGCGCAGGGTCCGAAAGGCCGACGAGATCACGGCGGCGCTCGGTCGGTCACGACCACCGGAGGCGGAACGAAGGCGAGGCATCGCTGCCGCAGCCGGTCGATGGTGGACTTGATCTCATCGAGCGCCGCCGCTCGCTCCGGATCGAAGCGCTCCATCGGTCCCCCGATCGTCACGATGGCGTGCAGCCGCCCGTCGACGCCGGGAACCGGGAATGCCACGTAAGCCGCGCCAAACTGCTTGGCGCTGCGCCAAGTGATGTGGTCGGCGCCGCGCATCTGGCGGATATCGGCCCACACGGACTCCGCCGTCGTCACGCCGGCGTCGGGGAAAAGCGCATCGAGCTGATCGAGAGGCGCCGCGCGCGCGAGATATTCCTCGATTTCCGCATCGCTGAGATGCGCGAGCAACAGCCGCGACATCTTCGTGCAGTGGAGCGGGACAGAGCGGCCGCGCTGGCCAAAGCTGACGCGCCGACCCTGTCCCTCGATCCAGTCCACGTTCACGCGGTTGCCGCCGACGATGATCGACAAAAAGACACTCTCGCCAGTCAACGTATGCAGCCTCTCGAGCGTCGGTCGACATAGCGCGCGCAGGTCAAGCACGTCGCCCCCCACGTGCAGATCGAGAATGCGATATCCGAGCTGATACCGTTCGCCACTCGCATCGCGCACCACATGGCCCGCCTCGAGCAGCGTGGTGAGCGCCCGGTGCACCATGTTCTTGTTCATGCCCGTCGCCCGGCTGAGCTCGCTGACGCCGCGCGTCTCCTGCGGTCCGACGAACATCGCCAGCAGATGCAGGACACGCTGGCTCGCCTGGTTGCGATACGACGACGTAGATTTGGTCGGGGAGGTCACTCGCGCATTCCCCCAAGACAGCGCTTCGTTGACACGAGCATGTGCGTTCTATATCATAAAATAGCATTTCACATAATATAACAGCAAGGCAGGATACGCAAAAGGGAGGGACCGGGTGGTTGATGCCGGAGTGGTTGAACAGGCGTCATCGTCGAGCGTCCACGAGCCCAGGCTTGAAATCCTCGAGCTCGGAAGCGGGCCCACGCTCCTATTCCTCAATGCTGGGATGGGACTTGATCCGGGCAGCGCAGCGCTGGAACTGCTTGCCAGGCATGCTCGCGTCATTGCGCCTTCGCATCCGGGATTTGGTCGCTCTGAACGGCCCAGGGCGCTCACCACAGTCGAGGATCTTTCGTACTTCTATCTCGACTTTCTAGATGAGCGGGATCTGCGCGACGTCACGCTGGTCGGCGTATCGTTTGGGGCTTGGATTGCGGCGGAGATAGCCGTGAAATCCACGGTGCGTCTGTCCCGCCTCGTGCTGGCGGACGCTGTCGGTATCAAGGTTGGTGACCGGCAAACCCGAGATATCGCCGACATCTTCGCGATGACCGAAAGCGAATTCAACGCAGCGGCATTCGCGAACGCGGAGGTTGGCACGCTCGACTACAAGGCCATGTCGGATGCCGAGGTTCTCGCCGTAGCGCAGAACCGCGAGTCACTCGCGCGCTTCGCCTGGTCTCCGTACATGCACAACCCCAAACTGAGAGGTCGGCTGCACCGGATCAATGTGGCGACGCTGTTCCTTTGGGGTGCGAACGACCGGATCGTCTCGGAAACCTACGGGCGCAGCTATTGTGCCCGCGTGCCGAATGCGCGCTTCGAGCTGATCCATGAGGCGGGCCATCTGCCGCAGATCGAGCAACCTCAAATATTCGCGCAGAAAATCCTCGGCTTCATGGGACGAGGAATCTATCCGTAGGGACAATGCACATGCGAGTCTATCATTTCACCGAGCAGCCCTATCCGAATGCCTGGACTGATCACCCGGGCACGTTGCGAGTCACGTTGCCAAACCGGCGACTCGATCCTCTCACGGCCGCCGACCTGCTCCATCGCTACTATGATGAATGGGCGCTCGCGGATGAGCTCGGCTTCGACGTGATGGTCAACGAGCATCATCAGACCGCGACCTGCATGTCGTCGACCTGCATCGTGACGCTGTCCGTGCTGGCACGCATCACCAAGCGCGCCCGTATCCTGGTGCTCGGCTATCCCATCGGCCATCGTCCGGATCCGTTGCGCGTGGCCGAGGAACTGGCGACCATCGACGTCATTTCGCGCGGCCGCCTTGATATGGGCTTCATCAAGGGCGTTCCCTACGAGTTCGCCTGCTCCAACCAGACCGCCGTCGACGTGATGGACCGCTTCTGGGAAGCGCATGATTTCATCATCAAGGCGATGACGAGCCATGACGAGCCGTTCAACTGGGAGGGCGAGAACTTCCACTATCGTCATGTGAACATCTGGCCACGGCCCTATCAGGTGCCGTACCCGCCGGTCTGGAGCACCACCGCCAGCCGGAACAATGCACGCACGCTGGGCCAGAAGGGCTACGTCATGGCCGTGCTCGGGTCGGGCTATAACACCCGGCCGCTCTATGACGTTTACCGCCAGGGCTACATGTCCATGGGCCGCGGTGCGCCGCCGGCAGACCGCTTCGGCTATTTGGCTCTCGTGTCGGTCGCGTCGACCGAGCAAAGGGCGCGGGAACGCGCGGAATACATTGCCTCTTACCTGCGAACCAGCGCCATCGTGGCGCCGCAGTTTCGCAATCCGCCGGGTTACCTCTCGGTCGAGGACAATGCGCGCCTTCTCAAAGGCCAAGTGCCGCCGCGCAGCTTCACCAAGGATGGACGTAACATCAACATGAGCACGGCTTCGGTTCAGGAGCTGATCGATGCGGCGATCATGTTCTGCGGTACGCCGGATCAGGTTTATGAACAGATCACGGACTTCTGCGAGTATTGCGGCGGCATGGGCAACTTGCTGATGATGGGTCATGCCGGCGCGCTCTCTCATGACGAGACGGTGGACAATCTCACGGTCTTCGCAACCGAGGTGCTGCCGCGGCTCAAGGCCTATCGGCAGCCAAGCGTGGAGGCGGTCGCGGCGGCGTGATTAAGTCGCAGAAGGGCGGCGGGTTCGGGACACCAATTACAGTGGGATTCCTGGCTCAATCTCTTTGTTTAAGCATGATCTTATCCGAAAACCGGTGCGCCCTTTTCGGGGTCATGCTCTAGGCTCGGGTCGCCTCGCCGACCATGCGTTGGACGGCGAGATAGCTGAACGTCATGGCCGCCGCGAGAGTGAGGCCGGCCTGATAGCCGGCGCCGCCTTCGTCGCGCACCGCGACCACGCCGCTCGCATAGAGCCCGGGAATTGGCCGCTGCCGCTGATGCAATACCTGGCCGTTGCCATCGGCAAGCAAACCCGATGAATTGCCGATGCTCGGCAGAAGCTCGACGCCATAGAAGGGTCCTACCTCGATGGTGCCGAGGGCGGGGTTCTTTCCCGTTCGTCCTTTCGTCGAAGCGAGCTTCCATTTGAGCTCGCCCCGACGGAAATCCTGATCGACGCCAGACCGCGCGAAGCCGTTGAATCTGTCGATCGTCGCCAGGAATGCATCAACGTCAATGCCGAGGATCCTGGCAAGATCTGAGAGACTGTCCGCGCGCGGAATGGCATCCGGCACCGGCATTCCTACCGGCCGGTTCGCGAAGGAAAACTGGTTGAGGTATTGCTGATCCAGGATCAGATAGCAGGGTACATTGGGATATTCGTGCTTCAGCGCATCGAACTGACGCAGGCTCGGGACGATGCCTTGGAAGAAGGATTCATCCGCAAATCGCTTGCCCGTCCGATTGACGATCAGCGTGTGCGGACAAAACAGCTCCACGATTCCGGCGCGACAGCTGATGGGCGGCTTTCCAGGCTCGCTCGACGGCACCGTGTATCCGAGCATCAGGAATAGGCTGTTCTGAATCCGCTGGATGATGGCGCCGACCTCGGCGCCGAGAATCAACCCGTCGCCCATCAACGAAGACGGTCCCATCGGCACCAGATCGGGCAGGCCTTCGAGATGCCGCGCCAGATCCACGTTCCAGTCGTAACCGCCGGTCGCGAGCACGACGCCCTTCGCGGCGTCGATGACCGCGCCGTCCTCCATCCGCACCCCGGTGACGCGCGTGCCGTTGCACATCAGCCGCTCGGACTTCTGTCCGGTGCGGATCGGGACCTTGCGGTCGCTCAGCGCCTTGACGAACTGGCAGACCAGCCCGAGCCCCTTGCCGCGCATGTCGCGGGCCTTGCGATCGCGCACGATGTCCTGGTCCCACTGGGAGAAGCGATTCATGCCACCCCATGCGACCTGCTCCTCCGCCGTCACATAGCAGGGGACGTCGTCGGGGATGACGATCGCATCGCGCCACTCGCCGAGCTCAAATCCGGAGATCAATTCAGCTTCGAGCGTCCGGCCGTCAGCGAGAGCTCCCGGTGCCAGGCCGAAGTAATGGTCCGTGACGCCACGCACGAGACGAAACGGGATCCCCCAGTCGGCGAATTGCTTCATGATTGCCGGCGATCGATCAACGAAGGTCGTCATGCGGTCTTCATTCAGCTCACCGCCGCCGAGAAAGCGCATATAGTCGATGATGTCCTGGCGTCGGTCCTGCAAGCCGGCCTGAACCTGCAGGTGATTGCCGCCGACCCAGATCAAGCCGTAGGAATTCGTGGTGCAGCCGCCGAGAAGATCGGACTTCTCAAGCAGCACAGGCTTGAGGCCCGCTTCATGTGCCGCGAGGGCGGCGGACAGGCCGGCGATCCCCGATCCGAGGACGACGACATCGTAGCTCGACCGATCAGGCATGAGCTTGCTCCAGGAAGAATCCGGTTTGGCGAGGAGAGGGGGATCTGGATGTCGGCGACACGGGCGGTGCGAACAGCTCTGGCGGTCGTTTCGACCTGCTGCAATGCCGGACCCAGACGAGATCCGATCGCCCACCGTGATCACTTGCGCAGTCCGACCGCGTCGATGATCGGCGCCCACGTCTTGATGTCACTTTGCACGAAAGCGGTCAGCTCCTGTGGTGACATGGCGATCGGCTCGATCAGCTCCTGCTGCAGAATCGCTTTCACCTTGGGTCGCGCGAGAATCTCGGAGAACTGCTTGCTCAGGCTGGCCTGCAACTCGCGTGACATGCCCGCCGGCCCGGAAAGGGCCATCCAGGCGATCGGGCTGATGTCAAAGCCCAATTCCTTGAATGTCGGAAGGTCGGGATATTTCGACAGACGCTTGTCCGTTCCCACAACGAGCGCGCGCAGCCCGCCGCCGTCAATGCCGCCCATCACTGTCGAGGCTGTCAACGACCCGAAGTCGAGAACGCCCGACAGGATATCGCCGAGCATCGGACCATTATAAGGAATATGCGTCAGCTTGAGATGAGCCTTTTGCGCGACGTAGGCTGCGGTCAGATGACCGACGGTGCCCACACCGGCGGTGCCGTAGCTTTGCGGCGTGTCCTTCGCGATCCGGGCGAAATCACCGAACGAGCGGATCTTGCTCGTCGAAGCGACGACGAAAGCGTTCGGTGGGCCGCCGATATAGATGATGTGGCTGAAGTCCTCCATCGGTCGGAAATCAGAACGCGGGTTGATAAGCGGCGCAAGCACGAGCGTCGGCATCGATGAAATCACGAGCGTCGTGCCATCCGGCTCGGCGCGAGCGCCCTCTGCGGTCCCGATCATGCCGCCGGCGCCTGGCTTGTTCTCCACATAGACGCGCTGCCGAAGCGTCTCGGACCACTCGTTCGCAAGGACACGGGCGATACGGTCCGGAAAACCCGCCGGCGAGAATGGCACGACGACGCGGATGGGGCGCGGCGGCAATTGCTGTGCCGCGACGGGCACCGCAAATGCCGGGGAGAGCGCGATGAGAGCCAGTCCGGAGATCAGAATGGAAATGCGCGACATTGGTCTTCCTCCCGGACTCGAGCCTTTGTTGGCTCTTCGCGCAGCAGTCTGCGGCGCAGCGCTACTGGATTTTCAACCCGCTGTCCTTGATAACCTTGCTCCAGCGGACGGTCTCATCGTGGATGAAACTTTGAAACTGTTCCGGAGTGCTGCTGACTACCGAGATGCCGACATTGTCGAGCCGGTCGACGATCTCGGGCGCCGCGAGCGCAGCCGCCACGGACCTCTGGACCTTGGAAATGACGGCCGGCGGCGTTCCAACCGGCGCGACAATCCCGGACCAGATGGAAATGTCGCCCAATCCCGGCAACTCGGCATCGTCGGCCAGCCGTGGAAGCGTGGGAAGCGGCGTGAGCGGTCGCGCCGCCAGCTTGGCGAGGGGGCGTAGCTTGCCGTCACGGATCATCGCCAGACTCGCCGACAGGCCGTCGAAAGAATAGTCGATGCTTCGCGTGAGCAGACCTTGCACGATCTCGGTGCTGCCGCGATACACGATTTCCGTGCTTTGAATTCCGGAGAGCGAATTGAACAGATATCCCGCAAGCCTCGCTGGAAGCACGCCAGCACCATAATTGAGCTTGCCGGGCGCCGCTTTGGCGCGCCCGATCAGCTCCTTGGTCGTCCTCGGGCCGTCCGCCGGCACGATCAACAAGGGCGTGTTGTTCGTCGTCAACGAGATCGGCGTGAAGTCCCTCGGATCGTAGGTCAGCTTGCCGACGGTTATCGGATTGTACACGAGCGTCGTATCCATCGCGGCGAGCAGTGTGTAGCCGTCGGGCGCCGCGCGTGCCGCGGCCGCGGCACCGACGGCGGAATTGCCGCCGGCCTGGTTCTCGATCACGACCGGCTGCTTCCAATCCTCGCTGAGTTTCTGCCCGAGCATGCGCGCCACCAGATCGAGCGGGCCGCCGGCGGGGAACGGCACGATGATCTTGACCGGCCGGTTTGGATAGCGATCCGCGGCTGTGACCGCTTGACCCGACGCGGGCGCCGCCATCGCCAATAGGAGCGCACAGACGCTGACGAGGCGATGGATGGTCATTGCATGGTCTCCCTGCGGCACTGCGAGACTGTGATCGCCTCTTCAGTAGGCCGCCCGAAAATTACGCCAAGTTCAGCGAGGGGTAGCCAGTATCACGTTGGCAAGAAGCACGCCCAGGCAACCAAGCAACAAAATGGCCCCAGCCGCCAATGGAAAGTCCGGCATAAGGGTTGCAAGAACGCCAGCGAATACAACGACCGCAAGAATCGCGAGCGCAAGCGAGCCATCATCAACGAATAGCCCCGCCACCTCGCGAAAGACAGCGATCAGCATATTCATGAAAAAGCCTTCGCGCTCGGGCGACGCACGATAATGACTGCCACGAGTGCGACGGCCAGGAACATCGCGGCAAACGCAACGATAGCAAGATCCTCGCCCGGCCAAGAAACACCGAGCCCTTCTCCCGTCCAAAACATACCAAATGCGGAAAGCATCACCCCGACCGCGAATTTGAGGGTGTTTTCGGGTACCCGCGCCAACGGACGATGCACGATAAAGCCCACCCCAACGACTAGCAGACATGCCGCAAGTGCCCCAGCGCTTGCAGGAATAAGCAGCCCCCGGCCCGCGCTGACGGCTATCACGATGAATACCACTTCGAGCCCTTCAAGAAGAACGGCCTTGAAGCTCGTTAGGCCGGCAAGCCAATCCAGCCGAGCGTCGCGAAGCCGTGCTTGTTCGCGCAGTTGCGCGGTTTCGGCTGCGAAAGCCACAGCTTCATCATGTAGTGGAATGACGCCCGCTGAACGCAGGATTGCCTTTCGCAGCCAGCGCATGCCGAACATCAAAAGCAGGACTCCAATCGCCAGCTGCAGAAGATGCAGCGGGACCCGGTCGAGAAGCGGGCCAAGGAGCACGACTATGAGGATCAGCAACGCCAGCCCAGCGAGTGCGCCAAGCCCCGCTGGCCGCCAACCGCGAACAGTGGCAACGGCGAGCACTATAGTCAGTGCTTCCACTGCCTCGACGAGTGACGCCAAAAACACAGCTGTCGTTGCCGGACCAATATGAACCCAGCTGTCCATCACGAAACATCTCCGCGAACCTTACTACGACCGTGTGGCTCGTGTCCGTGAAGCGGCGAACACCGATTCTGCCCAGGTCATTCTAACCCGAGGCGTGGTTCCGCACGCCACACGGATCGGAAATCAAATATTGCACTAACGTGCTAGACGAGCCGGCGGCCGTGGACTCCATCAAGGCCACACCTCCTCGCCCCATCCAGTGGAAATGCGTCCCTCTTCAACGGATGTGGGGCGAACGCCTGGCAAGGTCTTGGATCAGGCTGGCCACCCGGGGCAGAGACGATCGGGCCAAGAACCGTGCGGATTCAAGGGAATTTTCGCCCCCCACGGCGCACAGTTTCATACAGCTCCCTTTCCGCGCATTCATAACAGCGAAGGCGCGGATCTAGCAAAATATAGTATACCCCCCTATATTATAACTCAAACTGCCCGGAGGAACCGCCATGAGCCACACGGTCCGTGAAAAAGCGAAACTCCTTGGCCGGGTGCGCCGTATCCGCGGTCAGATCGAGGCGGTCGAGCGCGCGCTTGAATCGGAGATTGGCTGCGCCGACGTGCTCCAGCTCGTCGCGTCGATCCGGGGCGCCGTGAACGGTCTCACCGTCGAACTCCTGGAAGACCACATCCGCCTCCATGTCGTTGATCCCGCCCACGAATCCGACCCCGGTCGAGCAAAGGGCGCCGAGGAGCTGATCGACGTCGTGCGTAGCTACCTCAAGTGAAATGGATCATGACCATGGCAATACAGGAGAGCTGCCGCTCAGCTCTGGCCGATGAGGTAAGGGCGCACGCCACCGCTGTGCGCGACGAGGACGGGCACCCCCATCACGATCAGGCTGGCCATGGGCGGTATCACGAAGACGAGCAGGGCCCTGAGCACGGTCACGGTCATCCGCTCGAGTGGCGGGAAATGGCCCGCATCGGTTTGGTCGCCTTCGCCGCTGCGGCGGTTTGGTTCCAGATCTGGGAGCCGTTCCCAGCAGTCAGCCTTATCGGCGTAGGCGGGCTTCTGGTCGGAGGCTGGCCAATTCTCAAGGAAGCGTTCGAGAACATTCTCCAACGACGCATGACCATGGAACTGTCGATGACGATTGCGATCGTCGCAGCCGCCGCCATCGGGGAATTTTTTACCGCGCTCGTCATCACCCTATTTGTGCTTGTCGCTGAGGTGCTGGAAAGCCTGACCGTGGGACGCGGCCGCAAGGCGATCCGCGACCTTCTCGAGTTTCTGCCGCGCGAAGTGTCGGTGCGGCGGGCAGGCGCCATCCGGTCGATCTCGGCGAATGAACTCGGCATCGGCGATGCTATTTTGATCCGCCCTGGTGGGAGCATCCCAGTCGATGGCGCCGTTCTCTCCGGCCATTCCTTCGTTGATGAGTCCCGCATTACGGGCGAGTCCATGCCCGTCGAGAAGACAGCGGGGGCTCACGTCTATGCAGGCTCAATCAATCAGTCTGGCGCGCTCGAAGTCCGAGCCGAACGGATCGGTCGCGATACGAGCTACGGTAAGATCATCGAAGCTGTCGAGAACGCAGAGCGGTCGCGCGCGCCGGTGCAGCGCCTCGCCGATCGCATGGCGGGCTATTTGATTTATTTCGCGGCGGCATCGGCCGTGGTGACCTACATCATCACACGCGACATCTATGCCACGATCTCCGTGATCATCGTCGCCGGCGCATGCGGTATCGCCGCTGGAACGCCGCTCGCCATCCTGGGCGGCATCGGCCGCTCCGCCAGGCTTGGCGCAATCGTCAAGGGCGGCCTTCATCTGGAGATCCTGGGCAAGGTCGATACGGTCGTCCTGGACAAGACCGGGACGCTCACCTTCGGCCGGCCGGAGTTGCATGCAATCCTGCCCATGGACGGCATCTCGGCCGAGGGCGTGCTGGACGCTGCGGCCACCGCAGAACTGCGCTCCGAGCATCCGCTGGGACGGGCAATCGTTGCCTATGCGCGGGCGAAAGGCCGGGTGATCTCGGAGCCCGATCGCTTCTACTACACGCCGGGGCGGGGCATCGCAGCCGAGGTGGGGGAATCGACGGTTCTTGTCGGCAATGACGCCTGGATGAAGGACCGTCAGATTTTCGTCCCGGCTAACGTCAGCCATGGCCTCGAGGTGGCCTCCGCAGTGTTTGTTGCTCGCGATGGTCGCCTTCTCGGCACAATTGTCGTCGCCGACACCGTGCGCCCCGAAGCAAAGCAGGCGATCGACCGGCTCAGGAGCATGGGTCTAAAGACAATCCTGCTCACGGGCGACGCCCTGCCGGTCGCAAGGGCGGTGGCTGCTCAGCTTGGGATCAAGGAGATCGAAGCCGAGCTGTTGCCGGAAGACAAGTTGAACCGCATCCGGGCGCTAGTGGCGCAGAAGTTCACTGTTGCGATGATAGGCGACGGCGTCAACGACGCCCCGGCCTTGGCCGAGGCGAGCGTTGGTGTCGCCATGGGCTCTGGCACTGACGTGGCTCAGGAGAGCGCCGACGTCGTTCTGCTCGGCAACAACCTCGTCCGCTTTATTGAAACGCTGGCCATCGCGCAGCGCACGCGCGCGATCATTTGGCAGAACTTCGCGGGCACGATTGCGGTCGATTTGGTTGGCATAGGCCTCGCCGCTTTCGGCGTCTTGGGTCCGCTGCTCGCGGCGTTTGTCCATGTGGTCTCGGAGATGGCGTTCATCTTAAACTCGGCCCGCCTTCTACCACCTGCCAGCGGCAAGTGCGGAGCTGCGACAGGTCCGAGAGCAGGCGAGAAGACGCCTCCAAGTGACTTGGCCGCGAGGGAGATATAAGCGAGCAATCCCCTTGCATGTTTGTCGCAAGGAGTGCGCATCGGTGCGCCGTGCCGCCGGTTCAGAGGGGAATCCCGCCGCCCCAGCCAGCCAGTCCGTCTCCAACGCATCACAGTCGATCCGCCGACCGGCCGCCCCAAAATGCGCAGCTAATTGCGAGGAGCTTCGCCTGTGGGCCGAAATGGGCAGGGATGGCGACCTCTATCGCGGCATTTCGAGCGCGACCCGATTGGGCGGCAGGCCGCGANTCTAATCAGCTCGGTCTTGCTTGGCCGGCCAGGCGCCGAGCTGCTGCATAAGGGAGAAGAGATTGGCCACGCCCCAGTGCTCGGTGATCTTGCCGTTGC
>JGI12053J15887_10000695_pt1 | contig 14281 bp, 15 predicted proteins | sample MedBloCAOM1_O3_FD_15887 | JGI IMG/M metagenome (IMG submission 15887)
AACCCGTATGGACGCCCTGCCCCTGGACAAGCCCATCACCGTCCACCCGATGAAGGCGTTTCCCGTGATCAAAGACCTGGTCACCGATGTTTCCTGGAATTACCGCGTGAATAAGAAAATCCCGCCGTTCGAACCCCGCCCCGGCACCGACTGGAAAACGTACCAGGACGACGTGGATCGCGTGCAGGAGTTTCGTAAGTGCATTGAATGCTTCTTATGCCAGAACGTGTGCCACGTGCTCCGCGAGCACGAAAAAATGGAACAGTTCGGCGGACCGAGGTTTTTTGTCCGGGTGGCGGCGCTCGAAATGCATCCTCTGGACTCGAAGTCTCGCACCCAAATGCTTAAGGATGACCTCGGCCTAGGGCTGTGCAACATCACCAAGTGCTGTACCGAAGTGTGTCCCGAAGAGATTCACATCACAGATAATGCGATCATTCCGTTGAAGGAGCGCGTGGTCGATGAATTTTATGATCCCGTGCTCATGCTGGTGCGGAAGATTCGCGGAGCAAAACAACTCGGGGCAAAACAAGCGGGGACAGAATAAGCAAAGATCGACACAAGAGTCGGGCTTGGCAGTACAAGGAGGTCCCATGGAATTTAAGCTGAAGACCATCTCAAAGGGCGGTATTCCGGAAGCCATCTCGAAAGCCGAGCTCTACCGCTCGCTCAATGAACCGGAAGAGGCGGAATCGATCTGCCGTGACATCCTGGCAGTCGAGCCCGAACATCAACTGGCGCTCCGCCTGCTTGGCCTTGCGATTACCGACCAGTTCTGTGGAGACGGCTCGGATCGTTCTGCCGAAGTAGAACATCTTTTTGAGAGACTCGTCGAGCGCTATGAACGCCTTTATTACACCGGTCTCCTGCATGAACGGCGAGCCAAGGCGCAAATGCGCGTGGGACGCACGCCGCACACCCTCACCCCGCTGTTCGAAGAGGCAATGCGCTGCTTCGCGGAAGCAGAAATGATTCGTCCGCCGCACAACGACGACACTATTCTTCGCTGGAACCGTTGCGCGCGGCTGTTGCAAAACCATCCTGGCTTCCATGAAGGCCAAGAGAAAGAGGGCGAGACACTCGACGCCTTTGATAGTTCACCAATCTGAACCTACTTGATGGCTCCTCCCACAGTCGAGAATTGTAGTTCTGTCCTCATCAAATTCTTACACGGGCAAACAAGCCGGCCCTATGGGCTCAAACGACTTATATGTGAGCACGAACTCCCGGTGTCCGAGGCTCTCAGAACAACTCTGTACCCCTGAGGCGACTTCCAGCACTTTGCGGTAGATTTCTTCGCCGACTTCGTCCACGCTTGCTTCCAATCGGAGGATTTTCCCTGCGTTGATGTCCATGTCTTCGCTCATGCGCTCGTAGGTTTCGGGATTGGCGCAGATCTTTACAACCGGTGAAATCGCAGAGCCCACTACTGAGCCGCGTCCTGTGGTGAACAAAATCACGTGGGAACCGCAGGCGATCAGTTCCGCGATTTCTGCATTGTCGTTGATATTGGGGAATCCGAAGCGTGGCTCGCCATCCGGCACGACGTCCAGCAGGTATAACCCGCCTCTTTGGGGAACATCGCCCGGCTTGATCAGCCCGGAAATTGGCGCATCGCCACTCTTGCAGTATGCTCCGATTGACTTTTCTTCAATCGTGGTCAGACCGCCCTCTGCGTTTCCGGGAGCAAAACTGGCGTGGCCCATCTGTTTGTAGTAATACGCTGCTTTTTCGACTGACGCTTTCAACTCGTGGCCCAGTTCCGGTGTGACTGCTCGGGCCGACATCACGCCCTCCAGTCCGATCATTTCACCGGTTTCCTCAAAGATAGCGGCCGCGCCCTGTTTGACCAGCATGTCGAAGGCGCGTCCAACCGCGGGATTGGCAGAGATTCCGCTGGTTGCATCAGACCCGCCACAAACGGTTCCCACCACGAGTTCATTTACGCCCAGCGGAGCTCGCGGCACTTCCGCAATTTGCTTCAGAGCCTGCTCAATCCACATCTTTCCCGCATCAATGGATTTTCTGGTTCCCCCAGTTTGCTGGATGACCACAGTGCTCACCGGGCGGCCGGTCTTCGCAATCTCCTCGGCGAGGCGATGCCGATTGAAGCTCTCGCACCCCAGGGAGAGCAGCAGCGCTCCACCGACATTCGGATGCGTGCATAGTTTGTTCATCATCCGGTCAGCGTAAGCGTTAGGGTAGCAACCGCCGAAGCCGATCAGATGAACTGGTTGACCTCGGAAAGAATCCACGATCTCGCGAGCCACATGGTGAGCGCACTCCACCAGGTAGGCCACAACAATACAGTTACGGATTCCTTTTCTTCCGTCCGAGCGAAGAAAGCCTCGCAGTGTGGTTGAGTTACTTGACGAAGACATTATCCTTGTCCAGGGTGTAAGTAGCGATGTAGTCACTCTTCAGGTTATGCAGATGCATGTGGGCTCCGGCCGGAATCGGCTCTTTCGCGGAGCCAATGGGTACACCACACTTGTACACCTTTTGTCCGGCTTTGATATCACGGGCAGCGACTTTGTGGCCGATGGCAATATTTTGCGTGAACACGACTTCGCGGCCATCCACCAGGTCGCTGTCCCCCTCACGTACGGGAGCAACAACAATGAGGACATTGTCATCGCGATGGATGCGCAACAGCTTCCTTGATTGGCCTTCGCTTTGCATCCAAATTTCTTTCCTGCAAGTAAGCTTACACCTGCTGCAGTTGCGGCTTGAAATTCGCCGGGTCGCGATATTTCACCGTCTGTAGATGCTCACAATAAAGCACAAGTTCCCCAGGCATTTTGAACACCTCGTAAGAGACCTTCACCATCCCCATCTCCGCGTACTTGGGCCATTTTTCAAGCTGCGTGCGAAGAGTGTAAATCGTGTCGCCCACGAACACCGGTTTGATGAAGCGCAACTTGTCATATCCGTAGCTGAAGGTGTGAATATTGTTGTGCGCCATCAGGCCCAGGCCCAGGCTGAATACCATCGCGCCTGCCACTAAGCGTTTTCCGAAGACTCCTTCTTCTTTGGCGAAGACATCATCCGCAACGTAGGGATGCATATCGAGGACGATGGCATTGAACAACATGCTTTCCCCTTCGGAAATCGTGCGGCGAATCGAGCGCGCACGCTTGCCCACTTCGAAGTCTTCGTATAACCAATTCTCGGCATTCCAGATGGAGATTTCTTTGTGGTTGGCGGGATCAGGATTCGGATTCTTCACCATGTTCCTCTTTTGTCGTTACGCGATTTTGCACGCCCCTGTTGCGTGGCATAGCGATCGTTCAACCATCGGATCAGGACCGCGTCCTTCACTTCTCCGCGGAAGCAGCGATTGATCTCGATTCCTGCGGCTTCAAAGAAACGAACAAAGCCGTCGAAGCGAGGACGCAGATAGGCTGTCTGCAAGGTTTGCAGCGTACCGGAAAAGAAGCCGTCGGCCATTGCGTTAACCGACGAGTCGGTCCATGCAGTCAAGCTGGCAGGCTGGCCTCCTTCGCGAAAATAGGTACCACGCTGGTGATCCGGGCTCACGAGCCATTTGGCATATGCGATGGCGTCCAATGGATGTGGACTGAGTTTACTGATTGCAACCCCCGTTCCCCCCAGCATTGTCCCGGCACATCCGCGCTGCCCGGCAGCGGGTGCGTTCGCGAACTTCAATCGTACGGAGTTGCCAACTCGCGAGTAGTTGGAGTATCCAAAACCGTACGGACAGTAAACTGCNTCGGTACCGCCGATCATGAAATCGTAAACCTGTATCGGGTTCCACTCGACAGAGCGGGGATGGGACCGGTCTATGAGCANGTGCAGGCGATGCAATACCTCCGCGGCGACGGAGTCGTCTACAAAACATTCACCTTCCTCGATGATGGGATGTCCGAGATTCGCGCTGAGCGTGAAGAAAAGACTGATCGCATCCGTCGGACACGCAGGCACCACGATGTATTTCCCCACTTTACGAGCCCTCTGTCCCAGTTCCAAAACATCGTCGAAGGTATCGGGAACAGCGGGAGACAGCGCTCGCAACAGATCCGGCCGATACGACGCGACTTGCGTTGCGGCATCGATGGGGAGAGCCCAAAGACCGCTACCGTACCAGTAGGATTGCCAGGACGGACCTACGGAGTCTGCAGCCAAATGAAGTTTTTCCGCTTCGGCGATGGAGGGAGCGAGGTCAACTAATGCATCATGAGCCGCGGCGAAGCCGACGAATGGATGATCCACGATGAGGAGATCGTAACGATCCAGATATTGCTCCATGGGGGCTTCGCCAAATTCGCGCAGAGTTCGTCGGTCCCACGAGATCTTNATTTCGGGATGTTGTGCTTCGTATTCGGGAATTCCTCCGNGCAAGGAGGCATAACCACGGGGATGATCCCANGTGAGNCCTTTGAGAGTAATTCCCACACNAACCTCCCTNCTNTCANAAANANTTTTCTTGGCCGGATCAAGCNGCCAGACGCTTCTCNNCCAGCAAAATGTGCTCNCAATACAGGACCACTTCATCGCGCTGGTTCAACACCTCACAAGCCTCCACAATGCGCCCCGACCCTTTGCGCTTTGTGTCTTCCTGCTTATCTTTAACGGTGACTCGAGTCCGCAGCGTGTCTCCGATGAAAACCGGCTTGGGGAAACGCAGCTTGTCATATCCGTAGGTGAAGGCGACGGGATTGATTTGACTGGCCGTGAGACCGATGCCGATCGCAAAAGTCATGGTGCCGTGCGCGATACGCTGACCAAAGTGAGTCTGACGGGCAAACTCCGCATCGACGTGATGCGGAAAGTAATCTCCGGTGTGTCCCGCGTGAATGACGATATCGGTCTCGGTAATCGTGCGTCCCGAGGTGACCCGTTGCGCACCGACTACATAATCTTCGAAGTACTCGGTTCTCGTCATGGCTGCACCGCGCCAGAAGAAAGTTTCGGCCTCGTTCCGCCAATGGCTGAGGAAAGCGTACGGGAAGCCATGCTCAACGCTTCTTTAACCTGCGGTGGAGCCACGCTGTCGCCGATGCGCGCAAGAAAGGGGACGGTCATTGCTGCGATAGCTTCTCCGTGTTGATTCAATATTGGATAACTGATGTTCACAACTCCGTGCACCTGATAGCTGTCCAGTTCTTCATAGCCGCGCCGGCGAATCCGGTTCAGGTGACGGTAGAGACCAGCCGGGACCGGCTTTCCGGATCGGAAGCGCCACGCCCCGAGCGCGCGGGCGCGAACTTCATCGCTTTGAAAAGCCAGGATCACGTGTCCAGAAGCTGTGTTCAAAAGATCAATGTTTGCTCCCAGCCGGACGGAAAAACCCATGTTCCCCGGCGCGTCGAACTGCGCCACAACCACCACCTCAGCATGGTTGAGCATCGCCAGATGGCAGGACTGGCCGGTGTCGCTTGCGACCTGCTGCACCAACGGGCGCGCCTGCGCAATCAGCCGTTGCAGTGGACGATGGTGGTGGACAATTTCAAACAGCTTCAGCGTCAGCTGGTAGCGCTCGTCCGGGCCTGTCCTGGAAATGTAGCCCCGCTCTTCGAGACACACCAACATACGGAATACCTCAGTGAGGGTGCGGCCGAGACGGCTGGCGATCTCACTGTGCGTAAGGGCCTCTGAGACCGAAGCCAGAAGTTCCAGGATGTCCAGGCCTTTTTCGAGGGCAGGAGCTGTGTAACGGCTTCTCCGCGAAGTCACCTGCCGTCGGGTTGAGAGGGCGTGCCGGGCGATCATAAATATTTCCTAGCTTACTACACAATTCCTCTAATGAAAGCTGTATTTTATGAGTAGAATTGATACTTATTGACTGCAGGAGCTTTCCGTGACCCCTTCTGTATCTCGCGTCTTCACTAATGGCGTCGATGAGAAATTGGAAAGACCCCTCGACGGCATTCTGGTGCTGGACTTCAGCCAGTTTCTTTCCGGCTCACTTGCCACTCTTCGGCTGGCAGACATGGGCGCTCGTGTGATCAAGATCGAGCGACCCGGGACGGGCGATCTCGGCCGCTCACTTTATTTGAGCGATACCGATGTGCATGGCGAGAACACGCTCTTCCACGCCATCAATCGCAACAAGGAAAGCTACGCGGCGGACCTGAAGAATCCCTCTGATCTGGACAAGTTGCGACGGTTGATCGCGCGCGCGGATGTGATGGTGCAGAACTTTCGTCCGGGAGTCATGGAGCGGCTGGGCTTCGGCTACGACAAGGTCTCGCAGATCAATAGTCGTTTGGTGTATGGAATCGTGTCGGGATATGGAAATGCTGCAGCATGGCGTGATCGACCGGGACAGGATCTGCTGGCGCAGGCGCGCTCCGGAATCATGTGGCTGAGCGGCGATGAGGGAGATCCTCCCACACCGATGACTCTCGCCATCGCCGACATGTTGGCCGGACACAACCTCTGCGAGGGAATTTTGGCCTGTCTGGTGCGACGGGGCGTAACTGGCCGAGGTGGATTGGTGGAGACCAGTTTGATTGAGGGGTTGCTGGACTTCCAATTTGAAGTGCTGACTACGCACTTGAATGACGGGCGGCGTCCGCCGCGCAGAAGCGCGTTCCGCAATGCGCACGCCTATCTGGCGGCGCCTTACGGAGTCTACGACACGGCCAACGGTTATCTGGCGCTGGCTATGACGCATCTTCCGACATTGGGCAAGTTGCTCGATTTGCCCGCGCTCCAGAAAATCGTGGATCAGGCCGATGGGTTTCGCTGCCGCGACGAAATCAAGCAAACTATCGCCCAGCGTCTCAAAGAGCACACCACCGAGCATTGGCTCGAGATTTTAAATGCCGCCGACATCTGGTGTGCGGAGGTTCTAGATTGGCCCAAGCTTTGCAACAGTGAAGCCTTTCAGCAACTTGCCATGCTACAGACCCTTAAGGATGCAGAGGGAATCGAAATTCTTACCACCCGCATTCCGATTCGCCTGGACGGAAATCTGCTGACGAGTGAGCGACTCGCTCCCAGCGTGGGACAACACACCGAGACAATCCAGAGTGAGTTTGGGATCTAGCTCAACCGGTAGACGCGGACGGCATTATCGTAGAACAACTTTCTCCGGTTGACCTCGTCCGTTCCTTGCGTGATTGCCTTCAATGCCTCCACCCACTGTTGATAGCTGGCCGAAAGCGTGCAGACCGGCCAGTCGCTGCCGAAGAGTACACGGTCCCAACCGAAGCTGGTGATTCGCGTATTCGACGAACGGGCGCAGATCCTCGCTAGTCCATCGCTTGGGATCGGCATAAGCCACGAGGCCGGAGATCTTGCAAGAGACATTCGGGAAGCTGGCGATTTCCGTGATGTGAGCACGCCACGGATCGAGATTCTTTTCCTTAACCTGCGGTACTCCACAGTGGTCGAGGACAAAAAATACATCGGGACATTTAGAAACTAATTTGATCGCGATGGGAAGCTGTCGAGCAAGAACACAAATGTCGAATGAAAGGTCGTAACTCGCGAGTGCAGTCACATTCTTGATAAAGGACACATTCTGACTGACGTCATCCGCTTGGGTATGGAGTACTCGACGAATTCCCTTGAGCTTGGGATGACCAGCGATTTTGTCGAGATAAGCTCTGAAGTCCTCGCTCTCCGGTCGACCGCAAGCCACAACGCCATCGAGTGGATTGTCCAGCTGATCGGCAAGCGCGAGCAGATGCCGTGTCTCATCGAGCATGTAGGGCTCGTCGACGTCGGCCTCCATATGCACCGACTTCACCACGTTCAGTCCTTTTGCAGCCGAGAGATAATCGGACATGTGAAACGAACGGTTCAATGCTGGAAGCCCGTCGAGCCACGAGTAACGAAAGAGGCCCAAATCCCAGAGGTGCTGGTGTGTGTCTATGATCTGCATAGTTGGCTGACCGGCGGAAACCTAACCGCCAACGAGGGATCTGTCAAATCAATCTGTGTGAAAGACCTCTTCCATATTGGCCCACCATTCGCCTTGGGCTCGTGTTTCGAGAGGCTTCTGCATCGGCATCATAATGGCCCACCATTCTTGAGTCTTGGGATCGGCCGCCATTGTTGCCATGTCGGCCGCGTAGTCCGCGCCATGATATTCAAAGTATCCGAAGAGTAAGTCATCTTTCAGATAAATAGAATAGTTCCGAATGCTGCAGCGCCGAATCATAGCCAGTACTTCAGGCCACACCGCTGCGTGGTATTTCTTGTAGGCTTCAAGAGACTCCGGTCTTACTTTGATCACAGAACCGTACCGCTTCATGTCATGCTCCTTCATGATCGGGTTGGAGGTTTCGGGGTCCACCCGGACCGGCAACGACACTGACACGTTGCAACCGGCAAAGCTGCTCTACTATATTCGATGCCTTTGAAGCCTGGCTACAGTTTGCGAGAACCGAGTCGCCAANGACTTAGCAGTCATTGATTAACGATCATTGATTAGANATCNNTGAGATGACACAACATCGGATTACTTCACTGGAAACACGCGACGTGNGCTTTGCACTGGAACAAGGCGCGGGCAGCGATGCCGTGCACTCGGGAGCGGAGTACGCATTTGCCACCACGCTGCTCGGGTCCGATGAAAAAGTCTTCGGTACCGGAATCGTGCTTACGCTCGGTCTGGGGAACCAATTGGTTTGTGAAGCGATTGAATACCTGGGCAAGGAGTTGATTGGCTGGGAAATTGAAGAGCTGATGGCGGGCTTCGGGGCGGTCGCACAGAAACTTGCCCAGCATCCTCAACTTCGCTGGCTGGGTCCTGAAAAAGGAGTAGTTCACCTGGCGCTTGCTTCGGTCACTAACGCATGTTTCGATTTATGGGCCAAGAGTCGAGGCGTACCTTTGTGGCGGCTACTTCTGGATCTTGATGCGAGAAAGATCGTTGACCTGCTCGATTTGAGCTATCTGGAAGATGTGCTGACTCGCGACGAGGCAGAAGGGATACTGCGCGACCACGTGAGTTCCCGGCAGCAGCGGGAAGGCATTTTACACAGCGGATATCCCGGATACGACACATCCGTCGGCTGGTTCCAATACGAAGATAGTCAGGTGAAAGATCTGGCACTGCAGGCAATGGAGAAGGGATTTCACGCTTTCAAGCTAAAGGTCGGATCCCGCGATGGCCAACGCGATGTGCGCCGCGCCTTCATGCTGCGCGAACTTGCCGGCGCGGATGCGCTGATCATGGTCGACGCAAACCAGCAATGGACGCTTCCACGTGCGCTGGAGATGTGCGCAAAGCTCAGGGGCATGTCTCCTTACTTCGTGGAAGAACCAACACATCCAGATGATATTCGTGCGCACCACACGCTCGCCGAAGCGATCAAGCCGATCCCGATTGCGCTGGGGGAGCACGTTCCCAACCGAATCATGTTTAAGAACTTCATTCAGGAGCAGGCGGTACAGATCGTGCAGGTAGACTGCACGCGGGTGGCGGGTATCTCCGAGTTTGTCACGGTGAGCCTGCTAGCGCGAAAATTCGGACTACGGGTAGTTCCTCACGTGGGTGACATGGGACAAATTCATCAGCATCTGGTTCTCTTCAATCACATTGCCATGGGACATGAAGCGGTATTCCTTGAGTGCATTCCGCATCTTCAGCGACACTTCGTGAATCCCGCTCACGTCGAGAACGGAGTCTATGTGACCCCGCAGGCACCGGGTTCGTCGTCCGACCTGCAGGGCGTACGGGCCGGGGCATAACGTGCTTCATGCAGTAATTTCTTCCGGACGGACAGCGCGCTTCTCGGCCATGGAGCGGTACTCCGCGAACATAACTTGCAGCGTACGCAGGTTGTCACGTCCGCTGGTCTCCGGCTCCGAGCCGCTCTCTACGGCACGCATGAGTGACGCCATCGGACCCACGAACGCATCCGGGATCCACATGCTGTCGAGGCGAGCAGAAAACCAATAACCCGGATTCCGCTTCGACATGAACTCTAGAGTATCGGGGCGGCCAGTGGGATAGTTGTACATCAGTCCGATTGTTCCTTTGATGACTCCTTCTGTGCCTTCGAAACGAAAGATGGCATAAGGATCGTCCTGCCAGGTGGTGTGACAAACATCGATCAGCACTTGTAGGCCGGACTTGTACTCCCAGGTAGTCAGCGTCTTGGTTTCGGCCTGCGTGGTTTCGTCCGGAGCTCGACTTCCGCTGGTAAAAGCATAGGCTGGATCGCCCAGCAGATAACGAAGCGAATCGATGTAGTGAATGCTGTGGAACATGATCTCGATGTGTTTGCCCTGATAAATCCAGGGCCAGAGACTCCAGTCCGTCTTGCAGTGAACCTGAATGGCGCCGTACGTGGGTGTGCCCAGCCAGCCGTCATCTATCAGGAGGCGGGTACAACGGATCCCGGCGTCCCAGCGCATCTGCTGGTTGACGGCGATCTTCACTTTCGCTCGTTCGGCGAGTTCGACGCAGCGAACTGCTTTTGAATACTCATCGGCGAAAGGTTTCTGACACAGTAGATGTTTGCCGGCGGCCGTGGCCTGTTCGACGATGGCGACCTGCTCGGCGGGATAAACCGCTATGTCAACGATCTCAATCTCCGGCTGACGCAATAGCTCTTCGACGCTGGCATAGACTTTCGCAATCCCGTGTTCTTTCGCAGTACGTTCCGCTTGCTCACGATTTCTGTCAGTGATCCCGACGACTCTGAACGCAGCCTTTTTGTAGGCGGGCAGATGCGCGTAGTTGACGATTCCTCCGGCGCCCACAATGCCGATGCCGTGGTCCAAGCGTTGTGGCAATTTGGGTCTGTAATCGAGGTGAGGAAAGATATCAGTCATTTCCGGATTCCCCCTGGGACGCCCTCTTTGTGAGCCGCCAGCAGTCTAATCGCGAATGCAACAGCAAACTCTAACAGCAACCGCGCAACGGACTAAAGTATTTGTATTTCTTCGTGCAGAACGAGGAAGACATTTCATATCTTGAAACTTCTGTCGGTCGATTAAAAAAAGTCCGTCCCAAACTTGCACTCGCGAATCTCTATCAGCTACGATGCAGCCTTTTTCAGGGTAAGGACTCGTCAAGACTTATGATGCTCCCGTGCCCGAGTCGACCGAGAGGCAAAAGATGAAGCTGATGCGATTTGGCGAAGCAGGCCGAGAGACTCCAGGAATTATCATGGACGATGCCATGCGTCTGGATGTTTCCGCCCTTGTACGGGACTATGACGAGGCGTTCTTCGCAAGCGACGGACTCCCCCAACTTAAGCAGTGGTTGACAGAGAACGAGGCCTCCGCTCCCCGTGTGCCGCAGTCTGTCCGGCTGGGACCACCGATCGCCCGCCCCAGTAAGATCGTCTGTATAGGCTTGAACTTCCGCGACCACGCCCAAGAAAGCAAGATGGAAATCCCGAAAGAGCCTGTCATATTTTTCAAAGCTACCACTTCGCTGGTCGGGCCCAATGATGATCTGCTAATGCCAAAGGATGGACAAAAAGTGGATTGGGAAGTCGAGTTAGCAGTCGTGATTGGCAAGAGAGGCACCTATGTCGAGCGGGAAGAGGCGCTCGAATATGTAGCTGGTTACGTTCTGCACAACGATTATTCCGAACGCGCATTTCAACTCGAGCGGGGCGGACAATGGGTCAAGGGAAAGAGTGCGGATACATTTGCGCCACTGGGGCCGTTCCTGGCAACACGGGACGAGATTCCCGACACCAGCCGCTTGGGAATGTGGCTTAAGGTTAACGGCGTCTTGCGGCAAAAGAGTTCCACGAGTGAGATGATTTTTGATGTTGCCACTCTCGTGAGCTACGTCAGCCAATTCATGACGTTGCTCCCTGGCGATGTCATCAGCACTGGAACGCCGGCTGGGGTCGGATTGGGCATGAAGCCTCCCCAATATCTGAAGGCGGACGATGTCGTTGAATTGGGGATCGACAAGCTTGGCAAGTCGCGGCAAAGGGTGGTCGCGTGGCAGCCTGTAATAGCTGCGGTTGGCGCCCATTCGGAGAGATGAGGTCTGGAGAAGCGTTTGCGATTTCTGCTTTAAGATGTCAGGGTGATCTCGCGCACCCGTGTCAAAGGCTCCCGATCCAATCTGCTTCTCTCAGTGCTTGTACTGCTGCCCGTCTGGCTTGCAGCCCAGGCAACGCAGGCTTCCAAGCCTCAGACACCGAGAGTCAAGCCAGGCGAAGTTCACTTCGAGGATATCGCCCAGCAGGCGGGCCTGACCGCGCTCAACGTATACGGCGGCGACACTCACAAAGAATTCATCATCGAGACCACCGGTAACGGAGCCGTCATTTTCGATTACGACAACGACGGATGGCCTGACATTTACCTTCCCAACGGCTCGACAGTTGAAGGCTTCCCCAAAGACAAAACCCCTACCGCACACCTCTATCACAACAACCATGACGGGACGTTTACCGACGTCACATCGCGAGCCGGACTCGCGCGCCCGGGCTGGGGACAGGGAGGGTGCGTCGGCGACTACGACAACGACGGCTATCTCGATTTGTTCGTCACCTATTGGGGACAGAATGTGCTGTATCGCAACAACGGGGACGGGACGTTTACCGATGTGACTGACAAGGCTGGCCTCAAGACCTCGCGAGACGAGTGGAGCACCGGTTGTAGTTTTGTGGATTACGACCGCGACGGCAAAGCAGATATTGTCGTGGTGCGTTACGTGGACTTCAGGTACGACTCGGTGCCGCGGCCAGGACAGGGACGCTGGTGTCAATGGAAGGGGATTAACGTAATGTGCGGGCCGCGGGGGCTCAAGCCGGGCGTGAATGCCCTCTATCACAACAACGGCGATGGCACGTTCAACGACGTCTCGCAAAAGTCCGGCATTCTAAACACTACGGGATGTTACGGATTTACCTCGCTGACGGCGGATTTCGACCATGACGGGTGGCCAGATATTTACGTTGCTTGCGACTCTACCGCCAGCGTTCTATATCACAACAACCATGACGGAACGTTCAGCGACATTGGGAGAAAGGCGGGAGTGGCGTACAACGAGGACGGGTCCGAGCAAGCTGGAATGGGCCTTTCCGCAGACGATTTTACGCACAGCGGCTATCAGGACATCGTCAAAACCAATTTCAGTGATGACACTCCGACGCTCTACTTGAATCGTGGCGGCAATAACTTTGATGACGTCACATACGGCGCCGGCCTGGGCAAGATCAAAACGTGGTTGGGATGGGGAGTGCAATTCTACGACTTTGACAATAGCGGGTGGCCCGGAATCCTCATCGCCAATGGCCATGTGTATCCAGAGGTGGATGGCAAAGCGTTGGGTACCAGCTATCGCGAACCGAAGGTCGCCTACTACAACCTGCGCGATGGAACATTCGCCAACATTAGTGCGGATGCGGGCCCGGTTCTGAGCGAGCCGCACTCCGGTCGCGGCATGGCGCTCGGTGATTTATTTAACGACGGTCACCAGGAGGCTCTGGTGAACAACATGAATGAGAGACCGTCGCTTTACTACAACACTTCGCCAGTCGGGAATTGGATTAGTCTGCAGTTGGTTGGTGTGAAATCGAACCGCGCCGCTTTGGGTGCTGTGGTGACCCTCCAACAAGGCAGTGATAAGTACGAGAAGGAAGTGCGCAGTGGCGACGGCTACATCTCGCAAAGCGATCTGCGACTGCATTTCGGCCTGGGCAAATCGTCCAAGGCGGAAAAGATCGTGATTCGCTGGCCTAGCGGATTGGTCGAGACGCTCTCCGACCTTCCCGCGAACCAGTACTACGTAGTTCGAGAAGGCAGTGGTGTTGACCAGAGCAAGATCCACGGAGTCAGTTCGGTGCGGATCGAGGCGCCGAGCCGGAAAGCCAAATAGCGCTTCCTGCCATGAATCGAATGTCGACCTGAACGCTGATCCTGCTCCTATGTCGCGTTGCCGGCGGAGATGAGGGCAATTGCAAAAAGCAGAACCGCGACTCCCATCCAGTTGTAGACCAAGGCGCGGCGACTCGCACCTTTCCATTCGCCAGATACTGCACCCCAGAACAGACCAGCGATGATGTCAATGGTCATGAAGATGGGCCATCCCACAATTGCGCCAGCGAGCCCAGTGAAGCTGCACCCGTTCCGTAAAAAACAGTTCCACCGAACCACAGCAAGCCCATCGCAATGCCGAGCGGCCAGTAGACGGATGGTTTCCCTTCACGGAATACAGACCATGTACGGTTCTTGTTCAGCAGATAGACGCAGTAGAGGAAGTTGGCGACAAAGCCTCCGGTGACGGTAAGTGCCCAAATCGGATTCGCCGCCATGGCGTTGCTTGCTCCGAACTGTAACGCCCGAAGCCTCAATTCATCGCCGAATACGAAGCTGAAGTTCA
>JGI12053J15887_10000696_pt1 | contig 14279 bp, 5 predicted proteins | sample MedBloCAOM1_O3_FD_15887 | JGI IMG/M metagenome (IMG submission 15887)
GTCTGGAAGCTCCACAGCTTCTTGCCGCTATCGGCGTCGAACGCGTCGAACTCGCCGGTCAACTGACCTGAGAACACGACGCCGCCGGCCGTCGACAGCACGCCCGAGAAACGCGGTATATCGCTCGGCACTTCCCACTTGGTCTTTCCCGTCATGGGTTCGATGGCCTTGAGGTGACCGCGCGGTCCGTCACCCCACTCCCACAGATCGGTCAAATCCATGCCGAGATACCATTCGCCGGCCTTGTAGGTCGCAGGCTCGGTCTTGTAGTGGCCGCCGAAAGCGAGCGTATTGGCATAGGCGAGGCCGGTCTGCGGATTGAACGACATCGGCTCCCAATTCTTGCCGCCGAGAAGGGAAGGATAAACCGTGACTTTCTTGCCTTCGCGGGCATCCTTGGAGACATCGGTCTCGATCGGCCGGCCGGTCTTCATGTCGATGCCGGTCGCCCAATTGACCTTCACATAGGGATTGGCCGCCAGCAGCTTCCCGTTGGTGCGGTCAAGGACGTAGAAGAAGCCATTGCGATTGGCGTCCATCAGCACCTTGGTCGGCTTGCCCTCGACATTGATGTCGGCCAGCACCATCTCGGCGACCGAGTCATAGTCGAACGGATTGTTCGGCGAAAACTGATAATGCCATTTGGTCTTGCCGGTCTTCGGGTCGAGCGCGAGCACGGAACAGGTGTAGAGGTTGTCGCCCGGACGCACCGCCGAATCGAACGGGCCCGGGTTGCCGACGCCCCAATAGACCGTGTTCAGTTCCGGATCGTAAGAGCCGGTGATCCAGGTCGATCCGCCGCCGAGTTTCCAGGTATCGCCCTTCCAGGTGTCGCCNCCGGGCTCTTCGGGGCTGGGTATCGTATGGGTGCGCCACAGATGTTTGCCNGTCGCGGGATCCCAACCGTCGATNAAGCCGCGGATGCCGAACTCGGCGCCGGAGATGCCGGTCAGGACGACGCCGTCAGCGACCAGCGGCGCCACTGTCATCGAGTAGCCTTCCTTGATGTCGGCTGCCTTCTGACGCCAGAGTTCTTTGCCTGTCTGGGCGTCGAGCGCGATGACATTGGCGTCGAGCGTGGTGCGGAACAGCTTGCCCTCGTGGATCGCGGCACCGCGATTGATGATACCGCAGCACACGATCCGCGGCGTTTCGGCCGGATACTCGACCTTGGTCTTCCAGATCTGCTTGCCGGTTTTTACGTCGACCGCCATCGTGGCAGCGTGGGTGGTGACATAGAGGATGCCCTGGTAGACGAGCGGCTGCGACTCCTCGCTTCGGTCGTCGGCGAAACTGTAATTCCATACCGGAACGAGGTTTTTGGCGTTGTCTTTGTTGATCTGCGTGAGCGGGCTGAACCGCTGCAGATTATAGCCCATACCGTAATTGAGGACGTTCGACGTATCAGTCGCACCCTTGACCAATTGATCTGATGTCTGTGCACTCGCGCCGAACGGAGCGAGCATAGCAAGGCCTGCGGCAAGCGCGATGCGTTTCATGCGTTCTCTCCCAATGATGCGCGTCTATTTTCTGACGCTGCGTGCCGACAATCTTCCTGAAACTGGAAAGCGTCAATACGAAAACAAAGCAGACTTACGCGCATCTCGACGCAATGGCGTCGATCGTAGAACGACACAAAAGGAAAGCATTTGCGCCATCATTTTTTCCGTCGAACGAAATGCGGTCCGATGCGGTGCAACATCGGCAAACGACTTAAAATGATTGAATTGGCGAGGCAGCGAACGGATCGCCAAGGCGCCCCTGGAGGAATTTCAAACTCGGGAATTTGCGGTGTGCCGGCAATCGAGCTACCGCGCCTCTCGCCCCTAAGGCCCGCTGAGCGCAAGCCCCACCTCTATCGGTCGCAGCGCGGTTGTATTGCAGCGCCAACCACCGCCATCCGTTTTCTGAAACGCGAACGACTTTTCAATCCGCAATCTGTGCGCCACCAAAAAGCTGTCTCTGCTTGCTGGCGAGGGTTTCGTTTGTGCCGACTTCAAGTCCCAGCACGCGCCAGTGCAACCTGAGGCGATCGGACTGCAGACCGCAAACGGAGACAAAATGGTCATTTCAATCTCGGCGGTCACGAAGGCGTCCTGCGCCGATATTTCGGTGTCGATCTGAAGGACGTGGTTCACCGAAAGGAAATCCTCGCAGCTGTTGGCCGAATGGATTTGCGCGACACACAAATCGACTGCGTCGGCATCAGGCGTAGGCGAGAACTGGTGCCGTCCAAAAATTCGTTTGGGGTCGCCCTTGGCTGCAATGATCTCCGCTGTTTTCTCAGTCATATACTCCGCCAGGCAACTCTCGGATGCCGACAATTCCTCCAGCGGCGCGTTCTCCCTACCCGCCAGATTGCAGCGTCGATCGCGTTCCCGGCTCCACCGGGCGTATTCGGCGAACGCCGCTTTGGCGTCGTCGCCATTCAACTTGGCGATGAGACCGAGAACGTGGCTGTTGAGTTCAGTCTTTGCAATCGCCAGCGAGGGATCGCTGCAAATGAGCATCCCGGCGGTCGTATTGGTCGCCAGGCAATCGAAATTCGGATCGCTTAATATTGCGATTCTCTCCTCGGTTTCCTTCAGCAAACAAATCTTGACGGATTTGAAGTCGCGGTCCCGGACGCCTTGTGTTCCAAAAATACCGCAGCTTGAATTGCGATTTATGATCCATTCCGCGTTTTCTGCGACCGCGAGGTGACGATTCGGAATCCGGTCCAGTCTGCCCTGGATCGCGCCGGTCAGCCGCGCGGCCGCATCGTTGAGTTCGGGGTCGCCACAGAACAACTGATCTGCCAGGTCCCGGACTTCCGCGCAGCGATTTTTGTTAAACAATGGAAGCGTCTCGCTGATCGATCGGTCGGAATCCACTGAGTTTTCCGCACGCACGGGGTGCGCCAACCCGACCTGGATTGCAACGATAGCCAGTACAAATGCCCGCATCCCAAATTCCCGCTCAAATGAAACCAAATATAATGCTGTCATCGGCCATGGTAGCTTCTCAAAGCTCGATGCGAAATGAAATTGTCGACGCGGTCTTTGAGATGCGGCGGCTCGCCGCAACCTGATCCCGGTCCGGCTTCCTTAGTTGGCGGGCGAGATCAGGCCGGGCAGGACAGCCAGATTCAGTGGAGCTGACGGCGAAACATCCCGGTCGGGCACGCCCGCGAGCAGCGGCGTATCGACATACTGCATGACGCCGTATTGATCGATAACAAAGGTCGGCCGGTAATTCCTGACGTCCGCATCTTCGACCATGGCCATGCGGCGATTGTCCAGCATAAGCCAATGCCCATCCAGCCTTGCGGCGGCAACGGCGTGATCCTCGTCGCGGAGGGTATCGTGCATGATGACGATCCGCAGATCGTCCGGTGAGACGCCGGCGTGGCGCAAGGCGGCGAACTTTGCGATCGCGTAGTCTTCGCAATCGCCGGCGCCACTGGCGAACGTGACCAGCGGCGAACTCCAGACATCGATCGCGCCGTACTGAGCCAGATCGCTCATCGGCCTGATCGCCAGATTGATCGCGCGATTGATCTCGCCGAGGCGGGCACGTCCGTCACGGGCTTTCGCATTGTCCACGATGGCGAGAAATTGAAGGGCAGCCGGAGACACACAACGATCGCGGTCTCCATCGCAAAGTGCCAGCTGCACCCTCTCGTCGCCGAGCCTGCGTTCGACGCCCTGCCATTTTTCCCGCAAGGCGCCAAAGGACAGAGCTGAAGCGAAAAGCCCGAATGGTTCGGCGGATTTCCCGATCACGTCGGATGATGGCGATGAATCCAGCGTGCCGGCCGTAAGGGCCGCTGTCGGCCCAAACCAGACCATGCCCGACGCGACAAGCACGGCACGCCATGATGCGTACGAGTGACCGAAAAAACCCATCTGACGCCCCGTGTCCGGGCATCGGCGGGGCTATTTAGCCAGCTCGTGACCGGATCATTTCGCTGGGGATGATGGGCGGGGAGGCTTTTGCTCTGCTTAAAGGCGGCCGGGCCGGGCCGGAAACCATGAAATAGGCTGAAATCCGTCTCGCCATTTTGCTGAAAAGTCTAGAGATAGCTGGTCCGGAACAAAATCGCCTCGCCAATTTCGGAAAAGGGACATGGAAAGGTTGTATTTGAGGCGATTTCTGCACGATATGGCTAATTCGCCAGAATCGTTGTTTTTGTTATCCAGTTCACAGTTTTAGCTCGGAAAATGGCGTAATATCCTGCAAGGGAATGCAGCGAAAGGATAATTAAGGTATAGTTGGCGGATTTTATACTTGAAACTACATTAGCGTGCCCGATTTGAGGTCCTCAAGACGGCTATATACCTACAATATCGATACGTAATACTTCATATTTCGATTCCTGTGCGGCTCCGACATCTCGCGGCGGGGTCCGTCGAACCGGTTCACAGGATTTGCACAAGCAGGAGATGGTTTCGCACTGCACTTGCCAGTGATAAGGAAGCTTAGACTGCTGAATATTATATAAATATTAACCCCNTTTCNGGTGGCCCTTTGAATTATTCCGGCAAATTTGACGGCAAACTGTCTGTNGATCACTCAGGTGCGTCTCACAATTCGCACATCCACGTCGATTCTGTGTCCGCACATGCGGCGCCTGCGGGCGCCATTATCGTCCCGGACGCGCAACTGCTGTTCAATGGAGATTTCAAGCGATCCGGCGTCGACCTGATCCTTTCCAACGACGACCACGAACTTGTCCTGCAGGATTATTTCAGGGGCGAGAAGCGCGCCGCGCTGTCGTCACCCGATGGCGCACACCTCACCGGCGACATCATCAACGCGCTTACCGGCCATCAACAATTCGCACAGGCCGACGGCAGCGCGAGCGTCGCCAAGGTTATCGGCCATGTCAGCAAGCTCGTCGGTAGCGCGACTGCGATTCGCAACGGCGTCTCGATCATCCTGAACAACGGCGACGACGTCCAAAAAGGCGACGTGGTCCAGTCCGGATCGGGTTCGACGCTCGGCCTTACCTTCATCGACGGCACCGTGTTCGGCCTCTCCTCGAACGCCAGAATGGTGCTCAATGAAATGGTCTACGACCCGAACGGGTCGAACAATTCATCGCTGCTCAGCCTGGTGGCGGGGACCATCTCGTTTGTCGCCGGCGAGACGGCCAAACACGGCGACATGAAAGTCGACACCCCGGTCGCGACCATGGGCATCCGCGGCACCGCGGTGCTGGTCGAGATCGACTTCGACATCCCTCAAGGCGGCGTGCCTGGTGCGAAGTTCCAGGTTCTGGTCGAACCGGACGGCACCCTTGGTAGATACATTCTGTTCGACAAGGTTACGCTCGAGCCGATCGCGACGGTCGATCAGGCCGGAGTGGTTAAGTCGCTCAGTCAGGGGATCTTGAATTCCTATTCGGCGCCGCTGTCGCCCGATGTGCAAGACCTGATCTCTAAAGTGTTTGCGCTGAAATTCACGGACAATACCAACACCAAAACCTACGGTCCTCAATTTACGGATACGCTGCTTCCTCAGGCGCTCCAGCCGATCAAACTGGCGGATGGAGCGACCGCCATTCCGATCATTTTGAACCTAACCACCCCCGGCAACACACCGTCTTCAGGTCCAGGCGGGTCAGTAGACCCGCACGCCCACATTCCCGGGGCGCCGCTCGTCGCTGCCGGCAACTCTTTTATCGGACTCACCGGCAATACGGACAGCTCCGCGATCGATACGGCATCCGGGATCATCAGGTTTGTCGACATCAACGCCGGCGATCGTCCGACGGTCTCGACGAAGTTCGGTTCGTTCACCTACCAGAACACACAGGGCCAAGACATCACCGCGACGCTGACGGCGCAGCAGCTTGCGGCCATCGCGGCGGTGGAAGCCAAGCTTGTCCTGGTCCCGGACCCCGGCAACAACAACAACGGTTCGGCGACCTGGACCTACAGTATCCTCGACAGTGCCTTCGACTTTCTCGCCCCAGGCGAAACGCTGACCTTGACCTATATCGCGCAGGTCGACAACAATTTCGCACCATTCAATGAGACGGCCTCCCAGTCGTTTACAATAACGATCGGCACCAATCACCCGCCTACGGTCGAGGTGACCAGCATCGCGATCGCGGAGCTGCTCGGCACCGGCAATACGGCGTCGGATACGGGGTCTGGCACTATAACCTTTACCGACGTCGATTTGACCGATCGCCCGGTGGCAAGCACGGCCTTTACCTCGTTCACCTACACCGACGCGTCGCATAACGCGCTGACGCTGACGGCGCAGCAGCAGGCCGATGTGGCGGCCGTGGAAGTGGCGCTCTCGGTGGTGCAGGCCGCTGGTAATGCTAACAACGGTTCGGCGACCTGGACCTACAGCGTCGCCGACAGCAAGTTCGACTTTCTCGCCGCCGGCGAGATTCTGACGCTGACTTATGCCGCCACCGTCGACGATGGCCATGGCGGCGTCACCACCAAGCCCTTCACGGTCACGATCACCGGCACCAACGACGCGCCTGTGGTTGCGGTCGATACTTCCGGCGCCGCCGGATCAAGCCTGCATGCGATCACCGAGCTTGCGAACACGACCAGCAGCACGACCCATCTCGACACCGCCTCAGGCACGCTGGCGTTCACCGATGTCGATCTGACCGACACGCACGCCGTCAGCCCGCACGCTCCGGCATTTAGCTGGTCGGATTCGAACGGCGATCCGCTTGTTCTAACCATTGCTCAACAAAACGCCCTGACGGCGGCGAGTTCGCTGGCCTTGGAGCTGCATGACAGCACCGGAACGGGCTTTGGCTCGGTCGACTTCACCTACAGCGCCGCCGACAGCAATTTCGATTTCCTCGCAGCCGGCCAGAAGCTGACGATCACTTATGACGTCACAATCACCGACAAGAACAACGTGGCTTCGACGCAGCCGGTCACGATTACCATCACCGGTACCAACGATACGCCGACAATCCTTAGCGAGACCAATGCGCCCACCCAGGCAGTCATCGCAGGTTCCGCAACGCCAATGATCTTGAATCAGGGAGTGAACACAAACTCAATCGGCTTTGCTACCGAGACGTTTGATGGCCTGTCGAGCGGCTTAACATCGAACAATGGTGCTGGAACTGGCGATTTCTATAGCGCCACTCTCAATGCTACATTCACCGCATCAGGCCATGCTGGCATCGTCAGCGGATCCTTTCCCTATGTCACTGGGGCTCCGTTCGTCGGACCGGGAAACGCTGATACGACTAACTATCTGAGCATTGGCGCTGGCGGAACTGAAACCATTACATTTGACACCCTGGAAAACACTTTTGGACTTTATTGGGGCTCGGTTGATTCTTATAATACAATCAGTTTTTATAACGGAACGACTCTCGTTGCCTCGTACACCGGCAATGATATTAGCCCGCTTTTTGCAAGCGGAAACCTAGGTTCTTTTACGTCAAATGGGTACGTGGAGTTTTTCGGTCTGGCCCCATTCGATACGGTCGTGTTGGGGACCGGCGACACAAACGCATTCGAGATTGAAAATATTTCTGCGGGTTCCGTTCACGTCCAACTTGCCGCTCCCATTGCTGGAACGCTTACCGTCAGTGACGCCGACATCGGCGACACGTTGACTGCGTCTGTGACGGGAAATGCCACCATTGAATACAATGGTTCAACGACGTTGCCGGGGAATGCGGATATTAGTGCGCTGATTGCCGCCAGTGCCATCACGTTCGACAGTGTGACAACCAACGGTGGGACAGAGGTCTTGCACTGGACCTACGGTCCAACCAACCCTGATCTCGATTTTCTAAAAGCCGGTGATACGCTAACCGTCACTTATACTGCGCAAGTCGATGACGGTCATGGGAGTGTGGGCAATCAACCGCTGACTATCACCATTGTCGGCGCTGATAGATCGGCGAACATTTCAGGATTCGAGGTCGTGAGCGGCACGTCTCAAAACGACGCCTTCAACAACGTCGCCAATGGCGTGAATATCTTTGGCGGCGGGGGGCAGGACACGTTCGTGTTCAAGGCTGGCTTCGGTAGCGGAACAATTAGCGACTTCGACGTCAATAACGACACGATTGAGATCAGCCACACATTGTTTGCAAACGTATCGGAGATTCTAGCCAGCGCGCAGTCGATCAATTCCGGTCACGATACAATTATCACGGATGCCGCTCACGATACGATCACGCTAAAGGGCGTGACAGTTGCGCAACTCCAGGCGCATCCAGGCGATTTCCATCTGATCTAGAAGACATGCTTGTCGCCGGGCACCCCATCCGACGAAAGAGCTATTTTGCAGAGGCAAAATAGCTGCAGGCAACTCCGAAATGTTTAATCCACGCCTTCTTTGGCTGGAACCTGCAACGCTTCGCCGCGTGCAAGCGAAGGAGACCTGAACAAGCCGCTTTTCTGATCATGGGTGGTGTGTCAAACATCCTGTCTCGGACATGATCAATTGCCGGCGCGGTGGCCCTAAAGCAGCATGAAGCGACTGAGGATATTACGACGATGGTTCAAGCGCAGGTTCGGGTATGCCAGGCTGGTGTGCCTGGCGCTCCTGATCGGGCTGGCGGCCTTCCGCGTCGTCGATCCCGCCCCAATCGAGGAGCTTCGCGTCAGAACCTTCGACACCTTCCAGCGCATCGACCCCCGCGTAAAGACGGCAAGGCCGGTCACCATTGTCGATATCGACGAAGCCAGCCTGGCGAAGCTCGGACAATTTCCCTGGCCGCGGACCCGGATCGCGGATCTGGTCACGAACCTCACGAAACTCGGCGCGGTCGTGATTGCCTTCGACATCGTATTTTCAGAGCCCGACCGGCTTAATCCGGACGTCGCGGCCGACACGTTCCGCAACCTCGATGAGGAAACCCGAAGCAAATTGCGCGCGCTGCCGAGCAACGATCAGGTTTTAGCCGATGCGATGCGGCGCTCACGGGTGGTGCTCGGAGAATCCGGACTACCTTACGTCATTTCGGAATTCGACAAGTCGCTTCCGTTGACCGGCCTTGCGATGCTCGGTGAGGAGCCGCAGCCCTTCATGTTTGATTGGCCCGGTTTGCTGCGTAACGTTCCGGTTCTCGAAGCGGCGGCTGCCGGGCGCGGACTGTTCACGATCAAGCCNGAACGCGACGGCATTGTCCGCCGGGTGCCGATGATGATGCTGGCCCAGGGCGCGACCATGCCGTCGCTGAGCTTCGAAATGTTGCGGGTGGCGACTGGCACCGACACGATTTTCATCAAATCCGATCAGGCCGGCATCAAGAGCATCGGCGTCAAGGGTTTCCAGATTCCGACCGATAGCAACGGCCAGCTTTGGATTCATTTCGCGCACGGCGATCCGTCGATTGTCGTCTCGGCACTCGACGTGCTCGAAGGCCGCGTCGCGCCCGAAAAGGTCAAGGGCCAACTGGTGCTGATCGGTACGTCGGCGACGGGGCTTTACGACATCAAGACCACGCCGGTCGATCCCGCGATGCCCGGGGTCGAAATCCACGCGCAGGTGATCGAGAGCGCGCTGGCCCGCGCCGTGCTTTCGCAGCCGAGCTACGGCATCGTTGTCGAATTCTGCGCCGCGATTGTGCTTGGAATTCTGGTGATCGCGTTTGCGCCGTTGTTCGGACCGGTCACCCTGGTTGCGGTCGGCGCCCTGTTCGCCACGCTGCTGATCGGGACGTCCTGGTATTTTTACACCCAGCACCGGCTGCTGATTGATTTTACCTATCCCTTGCTGTCGACCACATCGATATATCTTACTCTCATCTTCTCGAGCTTCGTCAGGGAGCAGGCGCAGCGCCGGCAGATTCGCTCGGCATTCGGCCAGTATCTGTCACCGGCATTGGTCGAGCAGCTCGCGCAGTCGCCGGAAAAACTCGTGCTCGGCGGTGAGGAGCGCGAGATGACCATCATGTTCAGCGACATGCGCGGTTTCACCTCGATTTCGGAAACCTACAAGAATGATCCGCAGGGTCTGACGGCGCTGATGAACCGGTTCCTGACGCCGTTGACCAACGCGATCCTCAATCGCAAGGGGACCATCGATAAATACATGGGCGATGCGATCATGGCGTTCTGGAATGCGCCGCTCGACGACAATGCCCATCAGCTCAATGCCTGCGAGGCCGCGCTCGATATGCTCGAGCGCGTCGATGCCCTCAATCAGGAACGCGAGCTTGAAGCGAAGGCGGCTGATCGTCCGTTTATTCCGCTCAATGTCGGCGTCGGACTCAATACCGGGACATGCGTCGTCGGCAACATGGGCTCGGATATGCGGTTCGACTATTCGGTGTTCGGNGACAGCGTCAACCTTGCGTCGCGCCTGGAGGGCCAATCCAAGGAGTATGGCTTCCCGATTATCGTCGGCTCCAAGACCGCGCTCGCGGTCAAGGAGAAGTTTGCGATTCTCGAGCTCGATTTTATCATGGTGAAGGGCAAGAAAGAACCCGAAGTCATCTACGCCATTGCGGGGCGGGAGGATACCGCGCACTCCGGCCGCTTCCAGAGACTGCGCAACCTGACCATCGAGATGCTGGCGTGCTATCGCAGCCGTGACTGGGACGGCGCGCTCGCGGCAATCGAGCGGGGCCGCCGGACCGATGAGGCGCGTGCGCTTGAGCTACTCTATAATTTGTACGAGGCGCGTATCCGCGGATATCAGGAAAATCCACCTCCGGAAGACTGGAGCGGAGCCTTCGCGCTGCTGACGAAATAGCGCGGAAGGTCGGTTCAGCGCCAAGGGTGGGAAGACTCGTCATTGCGAGGAGCGCAGCGACGAAGCAATCCAGTCTGCTTTGCGGCTTCCTGGATTGCTTCGCTTCGCTCGCAATGACGATCTAAGACCCGTCACCCTGTTGGCGGTCTGTGGGATCCCTATTCCAAACCTATCGTCGTCAGATCCTGAAACCAGTGCTGCGCCTGCACGAACTTCTTGATCCTGGGCGATAGCGCGTGCGGATTGGTGTCGTGCACCACCCACACCAGCACCGCATCATCGACGATCAGCGAATGCGCCTGCGCCAGCAATTCGTCCTGCTTGACGATGTCGAAGTTCTGCTTGGCCTGGTCGATCAAGGCATCGACTTTCGGATTCTTGTAGCCGCCCCAGTTGACGCCGACCGGCGCGATCTGGCCCGAATGGAAGAACCGCACGATGGCGTAGAGCGGGTCCGAGGTCACATAGGCGATGTTGTTGGAGGTAATGTTGGCGTTCATTTCGTCCGCGGCGCCCTTGCGCCAGTGGGTGTAAAGCGTTTCCAGTTCGACCACCTTGAAGTCGATATCGATGCCGATTTCCTTGAAGCTCTGCTGCAGGAACTCGTTCATCGGCAGCGACAGCATCTGCCCGGTGCCGCCTTGGGCGATGATGAACGTCGTCTTCAGCGGCTTTTGTTTCGAATAGCCTGCTTCCTCGACGAGCTTCTTCGCAGCCGCAAGATCATATTTGAGCTCGAAGGCCGGCTTGCCGAACCAGGGGCTCGATGGGTCGACCTGGCCCTTGGCGGGTTTGGCCAGACCGTTCATCAGCCCGACCACCGCGTCGCGGTCGATGGCGAGATTGAGCGCCTTGCGCAGCCGGATGTCGGTCCAGGGCGAGCCGGGCAACACGCTGAGATGATAATTCCACACATGCGGGGTGATGTTGTCGACGATCCGCATGCCGGCGGATTTCAGCTGCGGCACCGCATCGGGCGCCGGCGTTTCGATCAGATCGACTTGCCCGGCCAACAGCGCATTGGTTCGGGTCAGCGCTTCCGGCATCGGAATAAGAATCAGCTTGTCGACTTTCGGAATCCGCTTCTTGTTCCAGTAATCTTCGTTCTTCGAAAGTTCGGCGAGTTCGCGCGGCACCAGTTTTGTCAATTTGAACGGTCCGGTGCCGGAAGGCTGGCTGGCGAATTTGTCCCAGTCCTTGCCAAGCTTTTCGTATTGCGTGGGGCTCGAGACCAGAAACCACAGCATCTGATAGGGGAAGAACGAGTCGATGGTCTTGGTGGTGATTTCAATGGTGGAGTCGTCGATCTTGGCGTAGCTCGCCACCGAGGGCAGGCGGGTCTTCACCTGCGCGCTCTGGCGCTTGTCGAATTGCGACGCCTTGTCGTTTAAGACCTTGTCGAGATTCCAGATCACCGCATCGGCATTGAAGTCGCTGCCGTCATGGAATTTTACGCCTTTTCGAAGCGTGAAGCGCCACTTGGTTTTGTCGCTGTCGTCGACCTTCCATTCGGTGGCGAGACCGGGCACCAGTTTGCCGGGCCGATCCGACACATCCATTTCCCAGGCGACCAGTGGATCGTAGATCGTATAGGCTGTGAATTGATAGGCGCCGGCGCCACGATCCGGCTGTCCCGTTGTCAGTGGAATATCGGCCATCGAAATGCCGTACCGCACCACCTGTTCGGCTTGCGCGGGAAGGGCGGGCAGGCCGGCGCCGATGGCCACTGCCATGGCGGCAAGAAGGATCGAATTTCGGGTGCGCATGAACAAAGCTCCATTGAACGAGCACCTCGGGGTGCTGGATGCTAGCGTGCAAGGTTGATGCCAGATTAGGCATCCGTGTCTTTTCCTTGCCCGCGTTCACAAGGAGTTGTGCCATCAACAGCAATTCGGCGGTAATTGCATCGTTGGCACGGCCGTTGCATACGATTGCATAAGAAATAGTCATCAAAAGTTGAAAAGGGATTCCCACTGATGCGTACCGAAAAATCTGCAAAAAGCTGGGCAACAGCGGCGGTCATGATGCTGGCGATTGCGTGCGCGGGGCTGCCGCGGGCCGCCGGCGCCGAGACCGTTTTGCGCATCGGCATGACCGCGGCCGATATTCCGCGCACGCTGGGCCAGCCCGATCAAGGTTTTGAGGGCAATCGCTTCACCGGCCTGACGATGTATGACGCGCTGACGATGTGGGATCTCTCTTCTGCCGACAAACCGAGCGTCATGATTCCCGGACTCGCGACCGAATGGGCCGTGGACGGTGCCGACAAGAAGAAGTGGACGTTCAAGCTTCGCTCTGGCGTCACCTTCCATGATGGTTCGCCGTTCAATGCCGACGCCGTGGTCTGGAATGTCGAAAAAGTACTCAAGCAGGATGCGCCGCAGTTCGATCCGAGCCAGGTCGGTGTGACCGCGTCGCGGATGCCGACGCTGGCCTCGGCCCGCAAGATCGACGACATGACGGTCGAATTGACCACCAAGGAGCCGGATAGCTTCTTGCCGATCAATCTCACCAATCTGTTCATGGCGAGCCCGGCAAAATGGCAGAAGCTGTTCGATGCGGCCGAAGGCGCCGATGCCAAGGCGAAATCGCAAGCCGCCTGGGCCGCGTTTGCGCGAAACGCCTCGGGCACCGGGCCCTGGAAATTGTCGAGCTTCACGCCGCGCGAGCGGCTTGAGCTTACCAGGAACGAGAATTATTGGGACAAGGCGCGCGTCCCCAAGGTCGACAAGATGCTGCTGCTGCCGATGCCGGAGGCGAACGCCCGGACCGCTGCGTTGCTCTCCGGCCAGGTCGACTGGATCGAAGCGCCCGCGCCCGATGCGGTTGCGGAAATCAAGCAGCGCGGCTTCGTTCTTCGGACCAATGAGGAGCCACATGTCTGGCCCTGGCAGTTCTCGCGCATCGAAGGCTCGCCATGGAACGACATTCGCGTTCGCAAGGCGGCCAATCTCTGCGTCGACCGCGAGGGCCTGAAGGATGGCCTGCTCGCCGGCCTGATGGTGCCGGCGACCGGCACATTCGAACCGGGTCATCCCTGGCGCGGCAAGCCGACCTTCGAAATCAAATATGACAAGCCCGCGGCGCAGAAGCTGATGCAGGAGGCCGGCTTTGGTCCGAACAAGAAGTTGTCGGTCAAGATCCAGACCTCGGCCTCAGGATCCGGTCAGATGCTGCCATTGCCGATGAACGAGTATCTGCAGCAGGCGCTTGCCGAATGTTACTTCGACGTCCAGCTCGATGTGATCGAGTGGAATACGCTGTTCACGAATTGGCGGCGCGGCGTCAAGGATCCTTCCGCCAACGGCGCCAATGCGACCAACGTGACCTACGCGGCGATGGATCCATTCTTCGCCATGGTGCGATTCCTGCAATCGTCGATGGCGCCGCCGGTGTCGAACAATTGGGGCTTTATCAATAATCCGAAATTCGACGAGCTGGTGACGAAGGCGCGTCAGACTTTCGATCCGGCGGCGCGGGACACGGCGTTGGCCGAACTGCATGCGGCGTCCGTCGACGATGCGACGTTCCTGTATGTCGCGCATGACGTCGCGCCCCGCGCCATGAGCCCCAAGATCAAGGGCTTCGTG
>JGI12053J15887_10000697_pt1 | contig 14277 bp, 14 predicted proteins | sample MedBloCAOM1_O3_FD_15887 | JGI IMG/M metagenome (IMG submission 15887)
GGCGGGGACGATCGAGCCGATCGGCGCCACATTGGTGCGATTGAGATCGATCGCGCCGACCCGCGTCTGCTCGATAGTCTCCTTCTCCTCGCCGAGCTGGCGCGAGTGGAACACCCGGATGCGATGGCGTCCGCGGGTGTGCTCCTCGACCAGCTTCGCCATGTGGAGGAGTGCCTGAACCGTCGGGTAGTTCTCCGACTGGGTATCGGCGACGCGGAACTCGCGTGCCTGGGTGGCGGCAACCGACAGCAGCAGACCTGCGAACACCGCCGTGGCCTTATAGAATTTCTCGTGAAAAATGAGGGACATGACCCCATACCCGTTGGCCGAACACCCACCACTTTGGAGAGTATTCGGTTCCGGCGAAGGGCGTCAATCGAGGGGGCCCCGCCCGGTGCGGGCATAGGCCCCGATTTCAGGTCTGCTCGCCGGCGAGCGACGGGGAGTCGGCATTTTGGCTGAGCAAAGCCAACCGGCGAAATCGGCCGAGCAAACCCAACCGGCAAAAGCGCGGCGAACGCCGTCTGTTCGATCAGCGCACGTTCTTCTGCACCCATTCGTCCAGCAGCCGCGCGATGTCGAGATTGTTCTTCTCGATCATGACCATGTGGCCGTTGCCGCGAATGCCCTTGTCCTGCAGCTTGATGTATTCGGTCTTCACCCCGGCCTGAGTGAGATACTTGGCGGTGCAGTGGTCATAAACCTGGTGGTAGGAGGCTTCCGCCGCCATGACCACCACGGGGATGTGCTTGAGGTTGACGAGCTGGCGCGCCGGCGCCTTCTGCATCCAGCAAGCGAACAGTTCCGGGTCCTCGGCCGCCTCGCGCTCGACCGCGAGCTCGCTCGCCTCCTTGACCGGCGGATCGTAGGTGATCGGGATATCGGTCGGGCCGAAGGCGCGCGCCTTGCCGGTGGCGATGATGGTGGCTTCGAAGGGCGGACCCGACGGCTCGATCGCGATGACGCCTTTGACGAGCTGCGGCCGCGCGTCGGCGATCAGCCAGCCATAAGTGCCGGATTGCGAGTGGGTGAGCACGATCGCCGGCCCGATCTTGTCGAGCAGCGCCGCGCCGGCGTCCCGATTGCGGCGTTGCGTCTCTTCGACATTGGTGACGGTCTCGACCTGCGTCGCATAGAACGCGTCGAAAATAGGATCGCCCTTCTGGCCCTTGTTGGGGCCATCGCCCGGCCATTGCGTGTGCTTCTTCGCCTGCGGCCAGGTTCCCTTGACCGCATTGGCGGTGAACTGGAACGCCTCTTGCTCGGCGGTGAACATGCGCGTTGGGCCGTCGCCGGGATGCCAGGCGGAGCGGCCGCGCATCGGCTGGTCGATCATGTAGACGATGTAGCCTTGCTCGACGAAATATTCGGCCCAGCCCTTGCGTCCGTCGGGAGTGCCCATCCAGTTGGTCGCGGTCTGCGCGGCGCCGTGGATCAGCACCAGCGGATAGGGCCGGCGCACGTCCTTCGGCGCCAGCACCTCGACATAGATCTGGCCCTGCATGATCTCCTTGCCGGGCTCGCCGACGTATTTGCCGCCGACATAGAAATAGCCGCGCTGGGCGACCGCCGACTGGTCGACCGCCGGCACCGGCAGCTTGGGCGGCTCGGCCCGCACCGGCACGAACGCGAGCGTCGACAGCAGCGAGCCGAAAACAATGCGGGGCATCACGTTGTTCATGGCGTCCTCCCTTGCGCCGCGTTCACGCGGCATGTTTCGAAGCGTTATTTTGCCCGAGCGTGACGCGAGCCTTCCGGCCTTGTCAACGAATAAGAGCTTGCGTCGGTCTTGCCCACTCGAGTGGGCAATTCGAGGAAGCAGTGGGCTTCAATCACGGTTTCACATGCGGTGCAAAATGGGGTGCCTTGATGCCTTGCTTCGGCCGGGCGTTTTCTTCCACACTTCGACCAAAGCCGGGCGCCGAACACGATCCGGCAAACTAAACGCACATAGGGAAAAAGGGAGGAGCGCCGTGATCGGATTTGTCTCGAGAAGCGCGATCGCCATCGCCACCCTCGTTGGAGCATCGGTCGTTCTGCTGCTCGCAGCCGGCGCGGCGGAGCAGTGGAATTTCTACATGCACCAGTCCGCGCCCAATTTCGCCACCTCGCGCGGCGCCAAGCTGTTCACGGAAGAGATCGAGAAGGCGACCGGCGGCGAGCTCAAGGTCAGGCTCCATCTGTCCGGCACGCTGCAGATCAGCGCCAGCAACATCACCCAGGCCGTGGGCGAGAACATCGTCCAGATCGGCGACGACCTCTTCAATTCCGGCAACATCCCGGTCGCGGGCGTCCCGCGTCTGCCGATGCTGATCCAGTCCTACGAGGATTTCGCCAAGGCCGACGCGGTGCTCAAGCCCTATATCGAGAAGTCGTTCGCGCAGAAGGGCTCGACCGTGCTCGCCTCCTACACCTATCCGCTGCAGTTCATGTGGGGACGCAAGAAGCTCGAATCGCTCGACGACATCAAGGGCATGAAACTGCGGGTCGCGCAGCCCGAGCAAGGCGAATTCGTGCGCCGGTTCGGCGGCACCTCGATCACCATGAGCGCGCCGGAGGTTCCCTCCGCGCTCGACCGCGGCGTGGTCGACGGCATCTTCACCGCCGGCGTCGGCGCCGTGCTGTGGAAGGATCTGCTCAAATACGGCTACGTCCTGATCGTCAACGTCAACAACTCCTATTTCATCGCCAACACCGATTCCTACAAGAAGCTCAATCCCGACTTGCAAGGCAAGCTGCGCAAGGTCGCCGAGGACACCGCGCGCTGGGATCAGGACACGATGAAAACGGAGGAGGCGGAATCGGTGCAGGTGCTCCGCTCCGTCGGCTACACCTTCACCAATGCGAAGCCGGAAGAGGTGTCCCGTGCGGTCGACGCCATGAAGCCCTATTGGGACGAATGGGCGAAGCCGCGCGGGCCGGATGTCGTCGAAGCGCTGGGCAAGGTCCGCGCTGCGCTCGGCCGCTGACGGCACATCGGACGGGTACCGGCAATGAGCGAGGAGGGGACCCAGCGCCGCTCGCGGGCGCTGCCGGAAGGCCCGGTCGAATGGACCTGCAAGGTCGCAAGCGAGGCGGCGTTGGTGGTGATGCTGGTGCTGATCGCCGTCGACATCGTCACCCGCTCGCTGTTCAACTTCTCGCTCGAGGCGTCGGACGAGGTCGGCGGCTACATGCTGGTGGTGATCTCGTTCCTCAGCCTCTCCGCCTGCCATGTCCACGGCAGCTTCCATCAGGTCGAGTTCGTGCAGGCTCGGCTCTCGCCGCGCGCTCGCTCGATCTCGCAGCTGATCTTCGGGCTGCTCTCGCTCGCGGCGTGCATCCTGCTTGCGTGGCAGTTCGTTCGCCTGGAACTGTCGTCTTGGCGCTTCGGCGACGTGGCGCCGACCTATCTCGGGACGCCGCTCTGGCTGCCGCAGCTGCCGATGGCGCTCGGCATGATCGCGCTGTGTTTCTCGCTGTGCCGGACGATCATCGCGGAAGCGAAGCGATTGCGGCTCCTGACCGCGGCTGACGGCGATGTCGCCTGAAATTCAGCTCCTGATCGTGACCGCGCTGTTTCTCGGCCTACTCATGTCCGGGATGGCGGTGCCGTTCGCGATCACGATTCCGGCGCTGGTCTATCTGCTGCTGCAGGGCGGCCTCCCGGCACTCAACAGCCTCGGCCTCGTGACCTGGGGCAGCATGAACAGCTTCGTGCTCACCACCGTGCCGCTGTTCATGCTGATGGCGGAAATCCTGAGCGCGAGCGGATTGAGCAACCGCATCTACGGCGGGCTCGAGAAGCTCGTCGCCAAGCTGCCCGGCGGGCTGTTGCAGACCAACATCGCGGGCTGCGCGATCTTCGCCTCGGTCAGCGGGTCGAGCATCGCGACGGCGGCGTCGATCGGCGGCGTGGCGCTGCCGCAGCTCATCACGCGCAAATACAATCGCGCGCTGGCCGCTGGCTCGCTTGCCGCCGGGGGCACGCTCGGCATTCTGATCCCGCCGAGCTTCCCGATGATCATCTACGGCACGTTCACGGAAACATCGGTGCCGAAGCTGTTCATGGCCGGCGTCGTACCGGGCCTGATCATGACGGCGCTGTTCATGGTCTACATCGCCCTGCACGCCAAGATCGTGCCAGGCGTCGCCCCGCGAGAGGCCGGACTGCGCTCGTTCGGCGCATTCGCCCGGGCGATGGCGGACGTCGTTCCGTTTTTCCTGCTGATCGCGGCCACCTTGGGTGGGCTCTATTTCGGCGTGGTCACAACGACCGAGGCGGCGGTGATCGGCTGTGTCTTGTCCATTCTGCTGGGGGTGACGCTGGGCGAGCTGAACCTCAAGCACATGATCCAGGCGATGCACAACACGATCTATTTCAGCGGCAATATCCTGTTCCTCATTCTCGCCGCCTACATCTTCTCGGTGGCGCTGAGCTTCGGCGGGGTCGGCGAGAAGGTGACCGCGTTCATCGTCGGCCTCCAGCTCAGCAAGTTCGAGTTCTACATCGCGCTCCTCATTCTGTTCACGATCCTGGGCTGCCTGATCGAAAGCCTCGGCATGATCGTGATCACCGTGCCGCTGCTCTTTCCCGTGCTGCAGAGCTACGCCATCGACCCGATCTTGTTCGGCGTCGTCCTCGTCATCTTCATCGAGCTCGGCCAGATCTCGCCGCCGATCGGGATCAATCTGTTCGTGATCCAGAGCATCTGGGACGGCAAACTGAGCGAGGTCGTCATCGGTACGATTCCGTTCCACCTGATCATGTTCATCGTACTCGGGCTGGTGATTTTCTGGCCGGAGCTGGCACTATGGCTGCCGGGGCATATGTCGAAATGATCGCGGTAGGCGCCATAACGGCGAGAAGGTGATGGGATGCAGCGCAGCTCGGATCGAATCCTGACCACCCACACCGGCAGCCTGCCGCGACCGCGTGAATTGACGCGGCTCTATTCCCTGCGCGCGCGCGGCGAGGCGGTCGATGCGGCCGAGATCGACCGCGTGGGCCGCGACGCCGTGCGCCGCATCGTTGCGAAACAGCGCGAGGCCGGGATCGATATCGGCAACAACGGGGAGCAGCAGCGCGATTCGTTCTTTCTCTATCTCAGGGCCCGGCTCTCCGGTCTCGGCGGAAGCTGGGAGCGGCCGTCGCGCGCCGACGTCGAGCGTTATCCCGAGTTCAAGCGGATGTGGACCGAGCAGCACGCGGCCCGGACCCAGGTGTCCTCGCTCGGCGGACTGCCCAAGGCGATCGGCGAGGTGCGATATCTCCACGATCGCGCGATCAACGATGAATGCGCGCACTTCGAGGCCGTGCTCGATGAAGATCGCGGCGCGTTCGTCGAGCCGTTCATGTGCGCGCCGTCGCCGGGCATTGTCGCCATGGCGGTCCGCAACGAGCACTACGACACGCTCGGATCCTATCTCGACGCGTTGGGCAAGGCGCTCAAGGTCGAGTACGAGGCGATCGTGCGGCACGGATTCCTGCTGCAGGTCGATGCCCCCGATCTCGCGCTCGAGCGCCACATCACCTACAAGGACCAGCCCGTCTCCGCCTTCGTCGGTTTCGTGGAGCAGGTCGTCGCCACCATCAACCGGGCGATCGAGGCCATTCCGCGCGATCGCGTGCGGCTGCATGTCTGCTGGGGCAATTCGGAATCGCCGCACGACGCCGACGTTCCGCTGGAAGCCATTCTCCCGGCCTTGCAGCAGGCGAACGTGGGCGGCTTCGTGCTGCCGTTCGCCAATCCGCGCCACGCGCACGAGTTCCGTTGCTTCGAGAAGCGCCCGCTCGCGAGCGACCAGATCCTGGTTGCGGGGGTGATCGACAGCCTCACCAATTTCGTCGAGCATCCGGAGGTGGTGGCGGATCGCCTGCAGCGTGTCGCCGCCGTCATCGGCGACCCGTCACGCGTACTGGCCGGCACGGACTGCGGCTTCGACACCTCGGCCGGCTGGGGACGCGTCGCCGCGGACGTCGTGTGGGCGAAGCTCAGGAGCATGCGCGACGGCGCGCGGCTGGCGTCGCAGCGGTTGTTTCGGTAGCGGCGGTAGCCACAATCGGCAATCCCGATTTTCTCATTGCGCTATTCCACCGGTTTGAGGTTTGCGTCCTTCACCACCTTGCCGAGGTAGTCGAGCTGCTGGCGCCAGAAGCGGTCGAGCTCTTGCGGGCTCGATCCGATGCCGGTGACGCCGATCTCGCCGTAGCGGCGAATGACGTCGGGGTGCTGCATCGCCTTCCTGGTTTCGGCGGCGATGCGCTCNACGATTTCTCTTGGCGTGTTGGCGGGCGCGAAGATCGCGGTCCAGAACGGGATCGCGTAGCCCGGCAGCGTGTCGGCNACCGGCGGNACCGCGGGCAGCACCGGCGAGCGCTCGGCCGTGGTGATGGCGAGCGCCCGCACTTTTCCGCCCTGAATATTGCCGAGTTGGGTCGGCGGACCGTCGAACATGAACGATACGCGCCCGGCGAAGAGGTCGGCCATGATCGCCGAATTGCCGCGGTAGGGGACGTGCACGATGTCGACGCCCGCCATCGACTTGAACAGCTCGCCGGCGAGGTGCGGCATGGTCCCCACGCCCGAGGACCCGTAGCTGTACTTGCCGGGATTGGCCTTGAGCAGCGCGATGAGCTCGCCGAGGTCTTTCGCCGGCACGTCCGGATTGGCGACCAGCACCAGCGGGAAGCTGCCGGCGAGCGTGACCGGGATGAGATCCTTGATCGGGTCGTAGGGCAGGTTCTTGTAGACGAGCGCATTGACCACGGCCGCCGAAACCGATTGGAAGATCAGCGTGTAGCCGTCGGGCCGCGAGCGGGCGACCTGGTTGGCGGCGATGGTGCCGCCGGCGCCGCCCTGGTTCTCCACGACCACCTGCTGGCCGAGCTGGTCGCCGAGGTGTTGCGCGGTGAGCCGCGCCATCATGTCGACGCCGCCGCCCGCTGTCAGCGGAACGACCAGCTTGATCGGCCGGTTCGGCCAGGATTCCTGTGCCGATGGCGAGCCGCAGGAGGCGACGATCAGCGCGAGCGCGCCAAAACTGCGCGCCAAGAGGCGGGGCCCCGAGCGACTGCGGCGTAAGCGACAGCGCGCTGCTGGCTCGAATCTCATCATGTCCCTCCCGGCCGGCCGTGTTGGATACAGCCGATCCATTGCGCGGCGTCTGTCGGATATTCGCTCGAAGTGCTTGCTCGGGGTGCCGGCGCTTGCGACGATTGTAGCGGGCGACCGGCCATAGTCCACCGAGGCTTATGTTGGTCGCGGTCCATCGATCGACAGGAGGAATCATGTCCAAGCTGAAGCCCAGAATCGTCGTGTCGCGGCTCGACGGCGCCAATTGGACGCGCAAGGGCCTGCGACCCTTTCTGGAATATCGCGATCTCGGCCTCGCGGAAGCCACCGAGGGCCGCGTCGGCGGCACCATCGGCCGTGCCATCAAGAAGTTCGAGCCGGGCGGCGGCTCCCCGCGCCACACCCACAACACCAGTTTTCATTTGATCTTCGTGATGCGCGGCTGGTTCCGCAGCGAGTTCGAGGGGCTTGGCGAGGTGGTGGCGCGCCAGGGCGACTGCATCGTCTACCAGGGCGAGATCCCGCAGGAGCACATCGAGTATTCCGACGACTTCGAGGTCATGCAGATCGCGAGTCCGGCCGACTATCGCACCGACAACGTCGTGACCTGAACCACGGCTCGAGTGCGCTGCCGCAAGGCCCGCGATATTCACATCTGATAACAGGTGATCCGCTCCCCGAAAGTTTGCGAGGTGCATCCGGGGATTGCAGCTTTATGCGCGCATGAAGATCGGCTCGCTGTTCCGTGTCCGGCGGTCTCATGTATAGTGTCAATGTATAATTAAGATTATTGCGGGGGAGCGGACCGAGCATGGCGTTGGCGGGAAGAACAGTGCTTGTGACGGGGGCGAGCGCCGGTATCGGCAGGGCCGCCACCGTTGCGCTCGCCGGGGCGGGAGCCAAAATTTTGGCCACCGGTCGCCGCACGGCGGAGCTCGAAGCGCTCAAGAAGCAATGCGGCGGTGCCGTCGAGACCATCGCCGGCGACTTGAACGATGTCCATTTCGTCGGCGAATTGGCCAACGCCGCGCGCGACGTCGACATTTTCGTCAATAATGCCGGCGTCTTGAAGTACGCACCGCTCATGGACATGACCGACGACGACTGCGAGTCCATGTTCCGCACCAACGTGCTGGCCTCCTTCCGGATCACGCAGCGGATGGCGAGGTCGATGATGGAGAGGCGTCGCGGCCACATCATCGTGATGACCTCGATTGCAGCGCGCGAGGTCTATCGGCTCGGCGTGATCTACTGCACGACCAAGCACGCCTTGTCGGCGTATGCCCGCGGCTTGCGAATCGAGTTGCAAGGCCACGGCNTCAAGGTCACCGAAATTGCGCCGGGGATGGTTGATACCGANATCCGCGCGACCAGCGATCACCCGGCCGTGGTGGCGGCCGTGAAAGCCAGAAAGTTCGAGGCGCTCACGTCGGCGGAAGTCGCGGAGGCGGTCGTGTACGCTGCCCAGGCCGCACCCAATTGCTGTCCCGATCTCATCGAGCTGCGACCGCAAAATTCCGCCTAGCGAGCATCTGCTCAACGAGGGGCTGCCTAGACCAGCACCGAGATAGACAACATACGGAGGAACCGGCCATGGCGAAGACGATGGCAAAGCTGCAAGCACAAGCGCGCAAGACTTCCGGCAACAAGACTTCCCGCAACAAGACTTCCCGCAACAAGACGTTGGGAAAGAAGGGTGCGGTTGCCGCACGCCCTAAATCGAAAGCAAAGACGAAGCCGCGCCCGAAGCAGAAGTTCAACATCAGCCACTTTCGCGCGGAAGACTTCCGGGCCGACGGCCTGCGAACCTACGCCCAGTATCGCGACCTCGGCATGAGCAAGGCCACCAACGGCCTGCTGCAGGCGCACGTCATCCGCATGGTGCCGCCCTGCGATCCGGCGGTCGTGTCGAAGCGGCACTATCACGACGTAAGCCTGCAGATGATCTACGTCCTCAAGGGCTGGATCAAAGGCGAGTACGACGGCCAGGTGGTGACCATGCACGCGGGCGCGGCCTGGCTGCAGCCCCCGCGTATCAAGCACACCGTGCTCGATTATTCCGACGACTGCGAGCTGCTCGAGATCATCACGCCTGCGGACTTCAAGACCGTGGAGCTGGAATAGCGCATGCTCCGGCGAAGTGGACACCGGTTCGCCGACAAGAGCATGCGCCACTAGACGGCTCTAAGCGTCTCGATCCGAAACGGGCGGTAACGGCCCGGACGACAATCCAACAATCAGGGAGGTAAGCCATGATGACAAGACAGACAGCGACGCGGCGCACGATCCTCAAGGGCGTGACCGCCGCCTCGGCACTGGTCGCCGCACCGGCCTATCTGCGGCACGCGACTGCAGCCACCCCGATCAAGATCGGCATTCCGACCGTGATCACCGGCGGCTATGCCCTGCTGGGCAGCCAGGTGATCCGCACCTGCAAGCTGGTCAAGAAAATGACCGATGCGAAGGGCGGCCTGCTCGGGCAGCCGGTCGAGTTCTTCTATCAGGACACGCAGGGCGATCCCGCGACCTGCGTGCGCAAGTGTCAGGAACTGGTCGAGCGCGACAATTGCCACATCTTGTCGGGCGTCATCGTCTCGTCCGAGGCGGCGGCGATGCTGCCGAAGCTCGAAGAGTGGAACGCCATCTTCATCTCGCACGGCAACGGTGATGGTCGGCTGACCGCCGAGCTGTTCGTGCCGCGGTTCTTCCGCGCCAATACGTCGGCGCCGATGGGAGCGCGCGCGCTTGCCCTCTATCTCAAGGATGCGCCGGAAAAGAAGTTCATCGCCATCGCCTCCGACGCCGCCTGGGGTCGCTCCAGCAACGCCGCGTTCGAGGAGCAGATCAAGAAGGTCGGCAAGGACCTCGTCGACAAGATCTACGCACCGGTCGCCAACAAGGACTACTCGCCGTACATCACCAAGATCCTGCAATCCGGCGCCCAGGGCTGCTATGTCGCGCTGCAGGGTGACGAAGCGCGCGCCTTCTACTCGCAGGCGACGCAATACGGGCTCGCCCAGCGCGTGCAGTTCTTCACCGAGATCGTCGCCCAGGCCGACATCAAGGTGCTCGGCAAGGATGCGATCGGCCTGATGGGATCCTCGCGCTATCCGCTCACCTACGACATTCCGCAGAACAAGGCGTTCCGCGAGGCGTTCATGGCCGAGTACAAGAACGAGATCCCTGACTGGTCGGACGGCGAGATGTATCAGGCGCTGATGATCCTGTTCGCCGCCATCGAGAAGGCCGCCTCGCCCGAGCCGGTGAAGATCGTCGCGGCGATGGAGGACCTCGAGGTCACCAGCGTCAAGGGGCCGGTCCTGATGCGCAAATGCGATCACCAGGGCGAGAACCAGGGCTTCGTGGTCAAGGTCGCGAAAAGCGACAAGTTCGCCGAGCCGGTCGCCGAGATCGTCAAAATCTATCCGCGCGAGCTGAACACGCCGGACTGCCGGAGCGCCAGCTTCAGCAAGTGAGCGTCCTCGGCTTCATCCTGGCGCAGTGCTTGAGCGCACTCTCGCAGGCGGCGATCCTGTTCTTCATCGCCTGCGGGCTGACGCTGATCTTCGGCATCATGCGCATCGTCAACTTTGCGCACGGCGTCATCTTCATGCTCGGCGCCTATGTCGGCTACACCACCGTTGCCGTGACCGGAAGCTTCCTGCTGTCGTTGATCGTCGCGCCGATCGTCGTCGGCGCCGTGGGCATGGCCTTCGAGCGGATCTTCCTGCGCCACCTCTATGGCAGGCGCGACGGCGGCGCCTATCTGCTGCTCACCTTCGGCCTGGCAGTCGTGCTGAGCGAGCTGATCCGCATCATCTGGGGCGCCCAGCCGCTCAGCGCCGGCATTCCCGATTTCCTGCGCGGCATCGTCATCATCCTGGACCAGCCGTTCCCGCTCTACCGGCTGTTCCTGATCGCGCTCGGGCTCGCCGCCGCGATCGCGGTGTGGCAATTCCTCGAGCGCACCCGTGCCGGCCTGCTGATACGAGCGGTTTCGCAGAATTCGGAAATGGTCCACGCGCTCGGTACCGATGTCGATCTGGTGCGCACCGGCGTGTTCGGGCTGGGCTGTGCGATGGCCGCGCTCGGCGGCGTACTGGCCGCGCCGCTCGTCACCGCGTTTCTCGGCATGGGAACGACCGTCGTCATCGACGCCTTCGTGATCGTCATCATCGGCGGCATGGGCTCGTTCCTCGGCTCGCTCATCGGCAGCATCCTGGTCGCATTCGTGCAGGTGCTCGGCGCCTACTACTTCCAGGACCTGGCACTCGCGTTCATGTATTTCCTGATGCTGGCGGTTCTGGTGATCCGGCCCGGCGGCTTGCTCGGCAAGGAGGATTAGGTGAACTGGAAGCTCGGCTTCGCCGTCACCGCCGGCGTCTGCGCGCTGCTGCCGTTCGCGGTGCCGCAATATTCGCTGACGATCCTGATCGAGGCGTTGATCTTCGGCCTGTTCGCCATGAGCCTCGATCTGATGGTGGGCTATTGCCGGCTCTATTCGTTCGGCCACGCCGCCGCCTACGGGCTCGGCGCCTATTCCACCGCGCTCATCCTCACCCACCTCGCGCTGCCGCTGCCGATCGGCATCGTGCTCGCGGTGACGGCGACGATCCTGACTGCGATACCGATCGCCTGGATCTGCACGCGATCGACTGGCGTCTCGTTCGCGATGCTGACGCTTGCCTTCGCGCAGCTCGGCTACGCCATGCTGTTCCGCTTCCGCGACATCACCGGCGGATCGGACGGCATCGTCGGCATCCCGCGCCCGCCCGGGCCGTTCGGCATGACCTGGTTCCAGAGCAAGATCGGCTACTACTACCTCGTCCTGGGCTGTCTGCTCGGCTCCTACCTCCTGTGCCGCGCCATCGTGCGTTCGCCGTTCGGCGCGGTGCTCTCCGGCATTCGCGAGAACGAGGCCAAGACCATCGCGCTCGGCTACAACACGCGCGCCTACAAGATCGCGACCGTGGTGCTGGCCTACGGCTTCGGCGGGCTGGCCGGCGCGCTCTACGCGGGCTTCGCCGGCTTTGCCTCGCCCGAGCTGTTCTTCTGGCTGGTCTCGGGCCGTGTCCTCATCATGGTGGTCGTGGGCGGAGCCGGCACCCTGATCGGCCCCATCATTGGCGGCGTCTTCTTCGTGTTCGTCGAGCATGAGCTGTCGCAGGTGACGGATCTCTGGCCGCTCATCTTCGGGTCGATCTTCATCGCCTTCGTCATGTTCGCGCCCGAGGGCATCTGGGGCATCCTGACCACGCGCTTCAGGGCCCGGCCCGAAGCCCCGGGCTCGGCTGGCGGCAAGGAGACATCGGATGCCGCTGCTTGAGTGCAAAGGACTGGTGCGCCGCTTCGGCGCACTGGTCGCCGTCGACGCGGTCGACATGAGCCTCGAGGCCGGCAAGATCCGCGCCGTCATCGGTCCGAACGGCGCCGGCAAGTCGACCGTGTTCAACCTGATCACGAGCGTGTTGAAGCCGACCGCCGGAGAGGTCGTTTTCGCGGGCGAGAACATCACCGGGCTGCCTGTGCACGTGGTGGCGCAGAAGGGCATCGCGCGCACCTTCCAGCTCTGTCACGTCTTTCCGGCGCTGACCGCGCGCGAGAATGTTCGGATTGCGGCGCAGGCGCGCGACGATCGGCGCTGGCGCTTCGTCGGCGGGGGCGGCGTGCTCAACCGCTCTGCTGCGGTGGCCGACGAGGCACTCGAGCACCTGCGGCTCACCCGGTTTGCCAACGTCGCCGCCGCCATGCTCTCGCACGGCGATCAGCGTCTGCTCGAAGTCGCGATGGCGATCGCGCAGAAGCCGCGGCTGCTCATGCTCGACGAGCCGACCCAAGGGCTTTCGCTCGAGGAGACCGATCGCGCGGTGCAAATTCTCAAGGGCATGCTCAGCGTCGGACATCTCAGCGTGCTGCTGGTCGAGCATGACATGGAGGTTGTGTTCAAGCTCGCCGACGACATCACGGTTCTGCATCGCGGTCGCGTGATCGCCGATGGGCCGCCCGCCGCCGTCAGGGCCAATGCGGAGGTGCGCAGCGCCTATCTCGGAGGGTCCGAGTGATGCAAAGAGTGATGCTGCGCATCGACGGCCTGCACACCTATTACGGCCACGGCCACATCCTCCAGGGCGTGGATCTGGAGGTTCCGCCGGGCCGCATTGCGGCCGTGCTCGGCCGCAACGGCGTCGGCAAGACCACCACGCTGCGCTCGATCATCGGCTTGGCGAGCCCGCGCAGCGGCCGCATCCTGCTCGGCGACCAGGACGTCGCCGGGTGGCCGCCGCATCTCATCGTTCGGGTCGGCGTCGGCTACGTGCCGGAAGGACGGATGATCTTCCCGGACCTGACGGTGGTGGAAAACATCCAGGTGGCGCAGCGGGTGCCGGCGAAGCAGTGGTCGATGGAGCGCCTGTTCACGCTGTTCCCCTCGCTCGCCGAGCGGCGGCGAAACAAGGGGTCGCAGCTGTCCGGCGGCGAGCAGCAGATGCTTGCGGTCGCGCGCGCGCTNGTCACCGATCCCAAGGTCATGCTGCTCGACGAGCCCTCGCAAGGCCTGGCACCGATGGTCGTGGAGGAGCTCACGCGGCTGATTGCGCGGCTGCGGGACGAGGGGGTAAGCCTGCTGCTCGTCGAGCAGAACTTGAAGCTGGCCGAGGCCGTGGCCGACGTGGTCTACGTCATGGTCAAGGGGAAGATGGTCTATCACGCTTCGCTCGAACGGTTCCGGGCCGAGCGCGAGGACGTGAAGGCCAAGTACCTTACGCTGTGAGGTTTACCTCACGCTCCAATGTTCACCGTCGGGACGCATGTGCAGAAAGCTGTGATCAGGCGATGAGCGGCGAGACCGATTTCGAGAACCGCAAAGCGTTCGTGACCGGCGGCAGCCGCGGCATCGGGCGCGCCGTGTGCCTCGAGCTTGCGCGCCGCGGCGCCGACGTGGCCTTCCTCTATCGCAGCCGGGACGCCGAGGCCGGGGCGACGGCGGCGGACATTCGTTCGCTGGGTCGGCGCGCGCTGGCGCTCAAGGCCGATCTCGCAGATGCTGCCGGGGTCGGCGCCGCGATCGACCGCGCCGCCGCGGAGTTCGGCCGGCTCGATGTGCTGATCCAGGCAGCCGGCGCCATGGGCGCCTGGCACGAGACCGCGGAGCTCGCGACGCAGGATTGGGACCGTTACCTGGCGGTCGACCTGTCGGGGGCGTTCTACGTCATTCGCGCGGCGT
>JGI12053J15887_10000698_pt1 | contig 14274 bp, 14 predicted proteins | sample MedBloCAOM1_O3_FD_15887 | JGI IMG/M metagenome (IMG submission 15887)
CAGGCCGTCCGGACCGCGTGCGTTGAACCGCAGCACCCAATCCCGGATGATCTGAAGCCCGACCCCGCCGATCTTCGCTGCCTCCGTGCGCTTCGCACCGTCATAAATCGCCGCAAGAGCCAGAAGCCGTCGGGCCTGCGGCCCATCCTTCGCCTTCCTCGCCAAGCCCCGCAGCTGCACCGCATCGAAGTCCACGCGCAAAGGTATCGGAACCGACATGGCCACCTCCAACGTTCGCCACGTTGAATCAGAGCTCAGCTGATTTGTGAATCGTCGAGGAGTCGTCACGATTTCAGGGATTTGGTATAACATGCGATAATGCGCACGCCTGGTTCCTCAGCCGCGCGTTGGGTCTACAAAGATGCGACTCCTTTTCAAGGTCCTTGCGTGCGGCGCACTGCTACTCATGATTGCAGGTTGCAGTGCGACAACATGTTCAACCATTAATTGTGAAACGACACTTGCGCCACCGGTAGTCGCCGACGCGGGCCCGTCCACGACGGCTAAAGTGCAGGATCCGGACGACGTCAAGTATTACCGCTCCGACGAGCCCTTGCGCATGGGAATCGAGCACTTCAATCGGGGCAATTACGGCATCGCCGAGCGTTACTTCCGCGACGCGGTCGAAAAGGCCCCGAAGGATCCCACCGCCTGGATCGGACTGGCGGCGAGCTACGACCGGATTGCACGTTTCGATCTGGCCGACCGCGCCTATGTCCAGGCCATCAGGCTCGCCGGGGAGACGACCGAGATTCTGAATAATCAGGGTTATTCGTACATGCTCCGAGGCGACCTGACGAAGGCGCGGAGCAAGTTCCTCAAAGCCTATGAACGCGAGCCGAATAATCCGACCATTGCCAACAACCTTCAGCTGCTGAATTCGAGCTCGAGGTTCATTCAGCGGGCTCCCGCCCACTAGCATCACACTCATGAGTTCCGCACCAACAGGACGCATGCCTATCATTACGGCGCTTGATTACTGGGCCGGGACTGGCGCCGATGGCGGCGGCTTGGCACTGCTCCTTGCAGTTGTTGCCTGCGAGGCTGCTGTCCACTTGCTGGCATCCGCCTTACCCTTTCTCCGCGCGGATCGCACCGGAACCTGATGGCGTTCTCAGCGCCACTCTCCCACCTCGTGCTGGTGATTACCGCCGCAGTCTTGTTCTATGTGGCGCTGACCGACTTCAAGCAATTCAAGATCCGCAACGAACTCATCCTCGTTCTCGCCGGGCTGTTCGTCGTCCACGCGCTCTTGTCCGGCCGCTGGGTGAGCGCACATTGGAACCTGGCCTTCGCTGTCCTCATGTTCTGCGTCATGCTGTATTTCTATGCGCAGAACTGGATGGGCGGCGGGGACGTGAAGATCCTTTGCGTCGGCTTCTTATGGATCGGTGTCGATTGTGCGCTGGTGTTTGCGGTTCTGCTCATGATCTTTTCAATGGTCTACGTGCTTGCTGCCAAATTCGACTGGGTCAAAGTGCAGCAAGTCGGCGCGCACAAGCGCATTCCATTCGCGCCGTCGGTGGCGGCAGCGTTGATTGTCAGTTTCATGCTGGGCTGCCTGCGGCCGGTGTGTGATCGCTCACCCAACTCAGCCATATGCACCTCCAGCAAGGCGTTCAACGTCTCCTCCACACCCGCAATGGTTGGTCGGACGGCGATCCCGAAACGGCGAAAACTGGTGGCCCGCAAGTAGTTCGGGTCAAGAGCCTAGCTCGATGACCTAATTGGCCCCGGTCGTGCGCTTGCCATTGGTGACGTCACTCCGCGTCACCGAGTACTCCTTGGTTTCCCCATTTCGCACGATGGTGATCTTCACCGTATTCGACGGCACCACCGGAGCTGCGATGATCGGAGCTGGCGGGGGAGGCGCAGCGGGCCGCACAGGCTCCGGACTTGTCCGGCCGATATCTTTCTCGCTGACGCGGCGATTTGGATCCGGCTTTGATTCTACCGGTCGAGCGAGGATCAAGGACAGCTTGCCGATATTCGTCGCCAGCAGAATCTTTTGCGCCTGCTCCTTGGTGACTTCGACCGTTACCGCCTTGGCGACGGTTGGCTGTCCTTCCCCTTCGCTTGCGACCTGGTCGATCGCGAGGACCTTTATATGCTCCAACAGAATGTCTGAATAGCTTTGGCGTTTGGTTGATCCGTCGTCGGCGATTATAACGAGGTCAACGAAATCACCCGGCAACACGAAGCCCGCAACCCCGCGCACGTCATCGACCTGTACCGTCACGGCACGTTTCCCTTCCTCCAGTAGCGAAGCGAGCGAGGCGCGCTGACCGGGTCCAGTGATTTTTGTACGCAGGACTGCTTCGCCGCGTTTCATCGGGGAGAGCACGACGCGGCGACCACCGTTGAGCACATCATCCTTGACCGCAAAAGCACCCTCGGGCAGCGTGTTTGAAAACCAGGGTATCTCAACAACACTGTCGGGGGTCATGGTGGTGCCGTATGCGAGGGACTCGGCTGCTACCACAATCGTACCAGCGGGCTGATTGGCGGAATTTCTCGTTTGATCTTTAAGCCAGATCCTTGTCAGATACGCGGCGCTGCCTCCCATCGAGATCGCGACAGCGAGAATGATGACAGTGCTTTTTCGCATTGGTTTGTCTCCTCCCGGGCTGCTGCTGAGCACTCTCGCAGACAGTCCTGATTTGACGTGGCCGTTCTAGTCTCCGTGGGGCTCGATTTCACGAAGGTTAGCCGATTTTAATACTCTGTTCGAGCCATTAGGCCTAGGACGGTTCCGAAATACCTCTTGCGCATCGCGATTGGGGGATGTCGCCGCGAACGACCGAACACGGTCACGGGGTTCTTCTGTGGGCTGTTTCTTCACGGACGACCATTCAACGTTGCTTGCGGAGAGCTGGAGCAACCCTTTCTCATTATTGGAGAGCAGGAGTAAAGATCCTCACCCGTCATCGTTGTTGCTGCACCCGGAATCTGAATATTGTGGAAGCCCAATAGATCTCCGAGAAAGAAGAACCGGAACGGCATGTTCTGCAGCGAGATCTTAATCGTGGGCACGGGGCCGCCCGGACGCCCCGCATAGCCGAGCCCCGCTGGTGCGGCAGGCTGTGTATAGACGATCCGGACATTGGCCGGTGTAATCCTGTTAAAGATGTCGCACATTCCGGCGGTGTAAAACCACTTCGCATCGCCACAGGCCATGCTGCCGCGTCCAAAGACAATTGTGTGCATGGCCGTGGCGTTGTAGCCACCCACCCCTTTGCAAGCGCCTTGGCAGGTGCAAATGGCAGTGCCACCATCGCAGGTCACCGTGAACGACGGCATCGCGCTTCCGGGCCGCAACGAGGCGCTGACCACACCTGCGCTGAGACCGTTTAGACCCTTTGCGACTGGGTCAGAAACCGCAGCAATTCGGACTCCGACCTGAACGGCCTTGGTCGCTGCGTTCCATTGGTAGAAGGCAAACAGAAAGTCGATCGATCCGAGCACGAACACAAACATGACCGTGATCATGATCGTCGCCTCGACGAGCACGCCGCCGTCATTGTCGTGAGTGAAACGTAAAACCATCATCGCGATGCTTGTCCAGGTCCGATGACGCGCTCCTGATGTGAGACGGTCAGGGCCGGGGGCTTAAGGCCCAGGAAACCGAAAAAACCCAGTGAGGGCACGGTGAAGATGGTGGATACGGTGACGCGTTGAATGACAGCACCGCCGCGAAAGGGGGTCAATCCGTCGACACCCACCGGATTATTAACGGAGGCGTAGGTAATGTTGACATCGCGCGTCGTCCAGCCCCTGACCCGGGCGGTGTCTCCGTCGATCGCGCCCGTGGTTGCTAGATTCTTCGCGCGCTTTTGGATCGTTAGGTCGTTGGGGTTCGCGGATTGCGCAATATAGCGCGCCGCGTCGTGGATGCCGGTTGAGATCAAATGCTGCTGGTCGATCAACCACGAAAATTCGAACACGCCGAGCACGAGAATTAGTAGGAACGGCACGACGATCGCACCCTCGATAAGCGCCGACCCCTCGCCGTTGCGCCACAGTGATTGCAGTATTCGTACGGACATGGCAAGTCATCCAAATGACTGAAATTTACCGGTATAGTTGAACCATGTCGTGATTGACGCTGTCGGTCGGCTTGATGAGACCCAGGAACTCGGCATATGGGCTTGCGCCGGCTGCGGCAGGTACGGTCAGAAAAAACTTGCCGAACCCGGCAACAGGAACATCGCGCGCGTAGCGTGTCACCGCCACAGGGCTACTGCTGCAATTGATGATTGCCGCATTAAGAATGCGGCGGTTTTTAATCCCCAGAGGATTACACTGCGGCGCCCCAATTTCCGCTCCAGGAGACCGGTCGCTGATGTAGTTCATCTCGTATTGGTAGACACTATATCGACTGATTGTGGCGGTGCTGGTGCAGCCCGGCGGAGGAAAATCACTCCCTGGTCCCGCAGAATGGGCCACACTCCAATAGCCGGCGCAGTCCCAGATCCCGTTCCCGATCGCGACGATCTTGGCCACGACGTGGGTTTGCTCACCGTCTTCGCTGGCGAGGATCATGTTTTGGTCAAGCGGGAATGCTGCCGCATGTGAGTCAGCAATCGGCCAATTCCCTCCCGACGGTTTCGCGTTGCACCAATTGACATTTCCTAATGTGGTGTATCCCTTTCGAACATTCGCATCCGCTACGTAATTTGCTTTACAAGATTCAAAGCCATTCGCGTAGATATCGAACCGAGTGTTTAGTCCATCCATGGCCGCCTGATCGTTAGCCGGCTGGAGATCAACTCCGCTCAACCGCAGGCAGGTCGGCGGTCGCGATGCGGCCAGGGCCTGGCCTATCCCGGCTCCCGTAATGGGACCGCAGGCATGCGCTGGCAAAGAACCCGTCGTCGGGGTGAGATATCCGAAATCTCCTCGGCCGAATGCTCCGATCTTCTCCTGAGTTGCGGTAAGCCGGATGAGTTTGCGTTGGGCCGTCCGATTATTGCTGGCACTCACCAAGGCCTCGGTCGCCTCCCCATAGGTCATTCCTCCCGTTTCGAAGGGATTGCATATGAAAATCGGCGTGAAATCGCACACCACCTGATCAAAGCCGGCGACCGCTTGCGCTCCCACCGTCAGGACATTCGAGCCGCCGAAAAACGACGCCGGCAGAATCGTTCGCAGCGCGATCGGCTCGGCCGTGACCTCGACGAACGCAGCCTGCGTCGGATCGCTCGTCCGATGCCCCGGCAAGATTGGGTCGCTGTCACGTGGCGGCAAGGAGCGCAAGAAATTGATACGCGCGACCCGCACGTTCCGATCGGATCCGCTCCCAAACAAAGACGAATTGGTGATCAGGCGGTGTCCGCCTTCGATGGGATCACAGGTGGGGCTATCGGCCTCGCATCGAAATCCGATCGCTTTGGTCGCACGCTCGATCGCCGTTGGCGTGCGGTCGAGCTCGGCCGCGCCAGCGAGCGCCAATGCATCGGCGCCATTCTGGAGCTGCGTCTGCAGACTCATGTATCGGGACCCGTCGAGCGCAAGGACAGAAACACCGACGATGACGACCAGCATCAACGTCACATAGGGAAGAATGACACCGTCCGTGTCATCCCAGAACGCTTTGATCGATTGTGCGATCTTTGCAGCCACCGTATTCGCAGCGGTGGCACTGATCCTCGGACCAGCATGGAGGCCGCCGCATAGGGCGACAATGGTCATGGCATGTTGCAGCACGGTGCCAAACGACAAACCTTTACGCGTCGCGGCGCCGATTGCAGCCGCGACGCGTGAGCGCCCTGACGAGGGCGGGTTAGCACTTAGTTCTGACGGTCATCCCTTTCCCGCTCCTGCGCAACGCGGGAACGATCATCGTTATCTGGTTTCGCTTTGAGGATGACGATACAGCCGGTCGCAGTGGATGGAGTACCGACTCTTGTTATTCCGTCATCGAACGAGTCGCACAGCGTCGGGTCGAACTGCGGCGTGTTACCGCCAACTGCCGGGATTGGTAGGAAGATCAGGTTTCCGCCGGCCGCGACCGAGTGTGCCGTGCGCGGATTACCGGTGCCAACGGTCGTGTTGCTATTCTGCTCCGCGGTAGTAACCGTGTGATCCAGGCGGAGTTGTTTTGCGTCAACGATCCCGAGTAACTCAGGACCAGTGGTGGCACCCTTCACTGGACGAGTGCGGCATGGTGTGTTGCAACTAGGGATGCTGTAGTGCCCATCGTCTTTATTAAACCAGACTTCGTCCGCGCCTCCTAGGTCCTTGAGGACCTTCAAGACCTTCCCGCTCTTGGCATCGATGATCGCGGAGTTCCGGTGCCCAGGGGGGTCTAGGGGGAAGGGCGCATTGCAGCCGAGCAGGATCTGATTATCCGGGCCGATGGCCATCCCTTGCGGGCCGGCGCAGTCGGCGAGCGGAATCGTGAAGGTTTGTTCGACTGTCATGGTCTTGGGATCGATCACTTTAACCTGGCCGGGCACTGCGCCGGGGTCGCCGCCGACCGCTGGAAGGTTGATATAAAATTTCCCGGTGTCCGGACTCCATTGGCACTGCTCGGCGCTGGCGGCCCCTGGAAACTTAAGCTGGCTAATGACCTTATAGGTCGTGGTCGAGATGAAGGTGACGAAGGGCGGGGCCTCGCCGGGACTCGCGATCATGATCAGATTATCTTTTGGATCGTAACATAGCTCGTCGGCTCTGGTTGTCCCGGTGACCAAGATCGGGTTCGTGGCCCCCACGGGCAAAGTTTTTATGGCCCCGTTTTTCGAATCAATCACCCAGACCTTCCCCGGGCTGTCTCCGACCCAAAGCTCCGTGTGGTTGTTGGCGGTCAACACGCCGTCGGGACCGGAGAAGTCGTTGCCAGCGGAATTGACGCCCGCGTAGGTCGGGCCCTTGAATTGTGTGATGCTGAAATCCGTCGGATCGACGACGTCGATCGACAGGTTGTTGCGGTCAGCCAGGAAGAACTTCTTGAGCACCGGATCGAACCAGCTGATGTCGAATGAAAAGAACGAGGCGGCGCCCGGTACTTGTATGACGGCCTTGACCTCGAACACTTCGTCTTTCTTGGACCCTTCCGAGTCGTCCTCCCGGGTCAGAGCCGGCCCCGCCATAGCCAACATGGCAATGGCAGTGATTGCCACTCTCGCTATTTGCCTGTTTTTGGATAGGAACGTATGAGGAGACCTACTCATCATTTCTCTCCCTGTGTTTGCATCTTATTCGCACAACATGCATGTGTCTGCATACGCGCAGGTTTAGACTAGGCGTTTCAACATGCGAGGGGAAATTAGAAAGTTTCTTAACCCGACATTCCCCGATGGCCGATCCTTGGAACGGTCGACCGATCTTGAGTATTTGGACCCTTGGTTGTCAAGCAGGTTGCATCAAACATTTCTCGGCGATGTTGCGCGTGCAAATGCGGCGGCAGGTGTTCGATTTCAAATACCATCCTGCCGTCTGTCACGTTTCAAACCAGCTACACCCGTTTGCTTCCGGGGGCACTGCCGGGGTGGGTGGCGAACACCTAGCAAACGGCCATGGTTTTTCTTGCTCCTTACGCAGAACTTACATGGAGCTTACGCGAAGATGTATGAGACCGACTCGATACCACCGGTGACGCCACCAACTGAAGCCGACCCCTACTTCTACACTTCTACTCTTAACTCCGTGAAAATAGCCAACGGCGCTCATCTCGAGGAGATCGGATTAAGCTGGGAGATCGGTCTCAGTGGCGCTGGCACGACGCATGCGCCACAACAGCGACGCAAGCCGGAGCATTCGAAGCGGCTATCATCGCGGATCGATGCTCGAACTGCGTGAAGCGACCACGACGGTTTCGGCAGTCAATCCGTGCCGAACTGCATTTCGCCGCGACGGCCGTTTGCAGCTTCTGTTTTTCGGACCGGTGCTCCTGAGCGCATTGCCTTCAGTTACCCGGTCCCGTGATATCCCTTACTTTTTTGGCTTCGTTCTGCCAATTTTCGGGGTACTACGCTCTATAGCTGCATCTGCACGTAGCGGCGCTTGCCAGTTGGAGGGGTTCTGCTTTGGGTGACACCACGAGACCCGTACACTGCCTCGGCGTGCTGATCAAACGATCAAACCCTCGATTGGAGCTGAGCGACATTACTTTGATTCTTGGCGGGCTTTCCTTTGCTGCCTCCGAAATCGTACGCCTTCGCCGCCGCCGTTATCCTCGATGAAAACAATGCCGGCAGCTTCCAAAGCTTGGCGAAGTGCAGCCTCGTTAGCCAACGTAACTGGAATCTGCCCGTCAACAACTTCTGCTCTCCGGATCGTGGCTACTCCGACTTTTGAAGCGGATGCTAGGTCAAGAGCGGTCCAACGAAGCAAAGCACGAGCTGCCCGCATTTGAGCACTGGAAATTTTGCTGACCATCTTGATATTTTTTATATCCTATGATGTAATTCACATGACAAGCCCACCAAAGGAGCAACCAGTGGTCGACCACATTGAAAGAATAGCCGATTCACCAACTAGGCGCAGTTTCATCGGCGGCTCCGACGCCCGCATCATCATGGGCAGCGACGAGGGCGCCCTCCTGCGCCTCTGGCGGGAGAAACGCGGCGAGGTCGAACCGGAGGACCTCTCCGCGAACCTTATCGTCCAGCTCGGGCTCGTGACTGAAGCCCTCAACCGGAATTGGTACGAGCGCAACACCGGGCAAACCGTCGAATGCGTGCAGCATCGGCTCCGGCATCCGGTGCTCCGNTGGATGGGGGCGACCCTTGACGGCATCGTCGCGGGCAGCGGGGCGGTGTTCGAAGCCAAGTTCATGCTGCCGTGGTCGTTCTCGGAGGAAGCCGCGGCCGAGAAGCACATGGCCCAGCTCCAGCACAACATGTGGGTGACCAATACCCGACTAGCAGCGCTCTCGGTGATCACCGGAGGCGGCAAGTGGGTTGAGATCAAGATTTCAGCCGATCCGCTTTACCAGCACCTGCTTTTGACGGCGGAAAAGAAATTCTGGCGCTGCGTCGGGAGCGGCGAGCCCCCTCGCCTCTTTGACGCGGAGCCACCGAGGCCGCGCATTGAAGCGATCCGGATTGTCGACATGAGCTCATCCAACGCGTGGGCCGAACTGTCCAGTGTGTTTCGGCGCACGCGTAAGGCCTATCTCGACCACGAGAACGCCAAAGCAGAGCTCAAGGGGCTTATCCCCGAGGATGCCAAGGAGGCGATCGGCCATGGCATCCGAGCCAAGCGCTCCAAATCCGGTGCGGTGAGCTTCGAGGTCCTGAGCATGGAGGGCAGCCATGCACCAGTCCAGTGAATCAATTGGCACCATTGCAGCGGCGCTGGCCCAGGCGCAGGCGGAGCTTATCAATCCGGAAAAATCCCTCGTTGCTACCATCCGGTCTCCCTTCCCGCGGGAGAGCGACAGGACTTTCCGCTATGCGCCGCTTTCCAGCGGCCTGGAGATCGTCCGCAAGAGCCTTGGTCGGCACGAAATCGCCACCTTCCAGACGACGGCCATCGATAAAGACACGGGACTCGTCCGCCTCACCACCGTGCTTGCCCATTCGTCAGGGGAATGGGTGTCATCGGAATGGCCGATCTGCCCAATCAGCGATACTGCCTCGCCGCATCGGATGGGGGCGGCGCTCACCTATGCGCGGCGCTATGCCCTGTTCACGTTGGTCGGTATCGCTGGAGAGGATGACCTCGATGCGCCCGACCTTTCCACCGAGCCTGGCCAGGCCACAATATCTAATGATCAGTACACACCAAGACTAAGTGCTGATCCTGCCCCCGGATACTCCAACGGCTCCGCTCGCAAGCGGCCCATCCGCCCAGCGAAGACAATCCTTGCGCCCGAAGTATCGACTGTGCTGCGGACGCAATTGATGACCGAATTAGAGGTCATAACAACCTCCGAAGAGGCCATCGCCTGGGCGCGCCAACGTCTTCCCGTCAAGAACACGCTAACGGCCGGCGATGCCCGGATCATTGAGGACGCGTTCCAGGCCAAGATGACTGCACTTGCGGTGGACCAAGAGCAACCAACAGACCACGGAGCGCCCGTCACAGACAAGAGGGACGACCGAGCTTTCGAGGCAACAGGAATCCCGCCCGACACTTCCCGGCAAGGGCCGAACCTCCCAGCCACAGACGGCACAGTCATGCTCAAGCCACATCGCCTGCGTGACAAGCGGCATCGCGAGTTCGTGGCCGCACAGCCTTGCCTCGTCTGCGGACGCAAACCATCAGATGCCCATCACCTCCGCTTTGCCCAACCACGGGCACTTGGAAGAAAGGTGAGCGATGAATTCACGGTCCCGCTGTGCCGCGAGCACCATGGAGAGGTTCATCGCCGCGGCAATGAAGCGAGGTGGTGGAAGGATGCTGGCATGGATGCCGTCGCCATCGCTCGTGATCTGTGGGCACGAACACGATCTACTGGCCGGACACATTTCGCCTAGCAACGTGCGGAGCACTGGCGCAAGCTAGTGGGATCAACTCTGACATTTGAATCCTGGAAGGGATTCCCGTCCGGCTCGTTGCATGCAAGTCTGGCGCATGCGAACCGGAATTTCCATTACTCTCAAGCCTGTTGATCGCCGCCGTCTGACCACCGTCGCGCGGGATCGCAGCGCGCCGCATAAGCATGTCTGGCGGGCCGAAATTGTCCTGTTGAGCGCAGACGGTGTCGGCACCAATGAGATTATGCGCCGGACCGGCAAGTCGAAGACCTGTGTGTGGCGGTGGCGGAACGCTTCATGCAGTCGGGTTACGACGGCCTCTTGCGTGATAAGACAGGACTCTCGCGCATCCCACCACTCGGGTCGGATCGCCAGGCGTGTTGTGGCGCTCACCTTCCCAGACCACCGCATCACCGTGCGTCCTCTTTCACTGCACAGATTGCGCTAGCCGAGCTACGCAATGGTGCATGCGCTCAACAGCCTCTTGCAGCTGGTCTGGGTTTGTTTCCATTAGTCCGCAAAGCTCAAGGACCAAGTTCTGCTCGCGATCTTAGCCATTTTCGCCTGCCGCTCCTTAATCCGATCTAGAGTCCAACTATCATAGTCGGCCACTTCGTTTGTAATGCTATAGCCAGATTGCTTTAGCGCCTCGCGCTTCTCCTCAATGAGGAGTTGCCGATATCTCGATTTTGGTTTGCTCTGAGCAGAACCATATTCCCTAGAAGTCTCTGCGCGGCTTGTGCTGTCTCCCCATTCGATTCCCATTTGGCGGATGGGTTCAGCGGCAACACATGTTCAAGCGTGATTTGATCCGCTTCCTCATTCGCAACGAATTCTGGTTGAGGGTCCGACTTGATGGTCTTGTCGATTGCGCGAAGATAGTACCGCGCCAAGTGGGGCCGAGACACACGGACAGATGCAAAGGCCTCCTCAAATTCGGCATCGGTCGGAACGTAGGATTTCATTGCCTCCCTGAGTTCGCGCGCCTTTTTTATACGTTTGGTCCCGACATCTTGGGCGCGCAAGGAATATTGCGTATCCAGCATGCCGCCACGACCACCAAAAATGAGGAACCGAACGGACCAGCTCACAAAGAGCCGAAACGCCATCTCGGCTTCTTCCGGTGTAAAAGTTCGCGCAACCGCAAACAAAAGTGGCCGTATCTGTTGAACCCTCAGATGGGAAGCAATCGTTTCAACAGATTGCCGGGTGCTTGCGCTGTACTCGCTCCACTTCGGATGCCGGGAGGACCACAGCGCAATATAGTCCTGTACTGCCAAGCTGGCGTCACGCAAGAATTGAAGAGTCTTTGTCTCGCCAGTGATTTCGTCTTTGATCTTTGCGGCTAGCTCGCGATCTTTCGTTGGGCCGTGCGTCGTCACCCAATAGTGACGGAGGTAAGTTACAAGGCGCTCATTTTCATCATCGCCAAGTGTCTCGATGGCGGTTGTGATAGAGTTCCACATCATCTGCGCTTCAGCGAGGCGGTTTCCTGACTTGCTGAAGAAGTAGTTCTTCAAAATGTCAGCTTGCGAGGCCCGTAAACCGCGATCGTTTAGGGTTTCAAAAATGCGGTACGCGCCGATTTCATCGGCAACCCTCACAACAACAACCGATGTGCTGTTTTCTAGAAATTTGACCCACCGCACCAAGGTTGCCGGATGGTGCTCATGGCGAATGGGCTTCAACAAATCGTCAATAAGATCTTCGACTAACTCCGACGTTCTACAGAGACGCTTGTTCGATGGGCGCGCGGCTTCACGCGCACGGGCATTCGGATCGAAATCGCCATCCATCGGCGATGATAGTATGCACGCCTTGAAGTAGTCGTTGTCCTCAAGGTTGAGACTCAAACGAGGCTGTGACTCTTCCGTTTCCATATCGATGTTTCGTAGGTATTCATTATCGATAGCTCGCGCCCCTGCTTCTCTCTTAAGCTGGAAAAGTCGGTCGCGAATTCTTGCAATCAATATTGTCACTGTCGCGAGTCGCTGTTGTCCGTCCGCAATGGAGGGGACTGCTTTGGGTGGCTCGATTAGTACGAGGGTCCCGAGAAAATATTCGTCGTCGTCGCTGGTGATTGCTTCGTTTAGGTCCTGAAGCAGGTCGAGCATGGTAATTCCTCATACGCCGCTTCGTTAGGTCGGATCGGGAAGAGAAATTTCTGGAGGAGTACCGCGCTCAGAAGCCTGTCGGGAATCCGGCTTTTAGGGGCGAAACTCTCACGGGGATAAGCGACTTGCCGGAACTCTCTCACCAGCTTAGAGGCTTTGCCCTGAATGGCCCGGCATGCGTCACGTATTTGAACATTGCAAAGTGGGAGTCGTGGGAGGCATTCGCTGAGCAACTTGCATCGGCCGGGTTCAAGGATCGCGCTCGAGGTGCACTCGGTGCCGTTGTCCGAGACGATCATCCGAGGCTTGCCACGCCCACCGATGAGCGCCATGAGCTCACGTGCAACCCGTTTACCCGAAATCGAGGTGTCCGGGATCGCCGCCAGACATTCGCGTGTCACGTCATCCACGATGTTGAGGATAAGGAAGCGCCGGCCGAGGGCGAACTGATCGTGGATGAAGTCGAGCGACCAGCGCGCGTTGATCCGTACCTGCCGCGCCAAGACGTACTGGCGTGGCGTAGCCGGACGGCGAGTGCAGCCGGCCAAACCATCTACCTCCAACGGTCCATCGGCGAATGCATTCATGCGCGCTGGTGCGATTGTAAACTGTTCCGGCTGAACGTGCGTGGGGAAACGCCAAACCAAAGCCGTGATGCGCGCTCGCTAACAACATACTGCAAGGCCACCGCATAGCCCCCGCATGAGCCGCCTGTCCACAGCTCTAGTTTAGCTCATTCCGGATGCCGACATCGGCTCGATTTCACACGTCAGGCGGACTTCGCCGGGCTGACCGATCGTATATTTATCCTGTCCGAGATATTTCTTTGCGAGCGAATCGATGTGCGCAGCGGCGCCCTCTTCCGTGACGCGCCTGACATGCCCACGAAGCTGGATGTAGCGGTAGGGATTGTCCGGGTCGATGATCGCAAGCGCCACTGCAGCACCTTCTTTCAGGTTGCGTGCTTTGACCCGTCCCTTTGCGGTGTTCACCCGCACAATCCCGTCCTTGTAATCGAACCATACCGGCGTGACCTGAGGCGATCCATCCGACATGGTCGTGGCAAGGCTCGCAAACGCCTTCTTCTGCTGGAGCAGATCGAGATACTTTTCGGGAATGATTGCCATGGCCTGGTTCCTTGCTGCGGCAGATTTTAGCGACCGCGACCGATTATGGCATCCGAGCGGGTTATCAGGGAATTTTTCGGCCGAACAGAGCGCTGGCCGAAGCGGGAGCTGCAAGGGCTTCAGCGTGACCGCGTCGTGCCCGATAACTACGTGAATTTAGGGCCTTAGGCCTTGGCGTCAGGCAGGCGAACATGCACCTTCTTGCCTTCGACCAAATCGACCGGCGGGTTGAGGATGACCTGATCGCCCGGCTTGACGCAGTCGCGCACCTCGATCTCTTTTCCTAAATCCCGCGCCGCCGATACCTTTCGGAGGTGAACGACGCCATCCTCGACCACGGCCACTTGCAGCCCGTGACCATCGGATGCGCATCACCTCCGCTTTGCCCAATCACGGGCACTTGGAAGAAAGGTGAACAGCTTGAAAATTTGGCGGCAATACCCCGCCCCCACGCCAATTGTCAACGCTAGAGACCAGTCTGGGATTGGAAAACGGAAGGGACTGACGTCGACTGGAAAACGGAAGGGGGCGCGGCTGGCGTCACTGGGGTGGCGGGTACGGGTAGCGGCGTCAAGCCTGGCTGCGACACCGGTCCGTTGATGGCCG
>JGI12053J15887_10000699_pt1 | contig 14273 bp, 14 predicted proteins | sample MedBloCAOM1_O3_FD_15887 | JGI IMG/M metagenome (IMG submission 15887)
TCGACATCGCCATGGCGCTGGTCCGCCGGCCGAAATTGCTGCTGCTGGACGAACCGACATCGGGCGTTTCTGCGGAAGAGAAATTCGCCACGATGGATCGCGTGATCCATGCCGTTGCGCCCGACGCCGCAACCATTGTCTTCGTCGAACACGACATGGAGATCGTCAGCCGCTATGCCGACCGGGTGGTGGCATTTTACCAGGGGCGCATCCTCGCCGATGGCGAACCGCACCATGTCCTGAAGGATCCGGAAGTGCGCCGCTACGTCACCGGGAGCGCGCGATGAGCGCTGTAGCGCCAATGCTCGAAATCGACCACCTCGTCGTCGAAATCCAGTCGATGCCGGCGCTGCGCGGCTTTTCGATGTGTGTGGCAAGAGGCGCCATGGCGAGCCTTGTCGGCCGCAACGGCGCCGGCAAGACCACGCTGATGCGCTCCATCATGGGTCATCTCAAACCGGCGCAAGGCGCCATTCGGTTCGAAGGAGCTGATCTGTCCGCGCGGCCGCGCCATGCCCGCGCGGCGCTCGGGATCGGCTACATGCCCGAAGATCGCGGCTTGGTGCCTCAGCTCACGGTGGAGGAAAACATCCTGCTGCCGCTTTGGGTCGCAGACCATCTCGACCGCAAGACGCGGCTCGACTTTGTCTACGAGGTAATCGGCGAACTCACCGAAATGCGCCATCGCAAGGCGCTGCTGCTGAGCGGAGGCCAGCAGAAGCTGGTGGCGCTCGGCCGCGCGCTCGGTATCGGCACAAAGTGCCTGCTGCTCGATGAGCCGTTCGAGGGCATAGCGCCGGCGCTTGCCGAGCGGCTGTCCGAGGTCCTGGCCTCGCTCAAGGGCAAGGATCTCACCTTGCTGATGTCGCAATCGGACATGAATCATTCGCGCGGGCTGATCGATGTCGAGTTCACGATCGAACGCGGCGCCAACCTCGCGTCCGAATAAGCCTAGCGTCAATAGGCTCTGACGGTCCCGGTTACCATCATACCCGGCTGCGCAAGCTGCGTCGGCCTCATATCCGGTCCCAAATCGGGGCCGACAAACTCAGCCTGCACGGCTTCCGATATCCAGGCGGGCACGGCCGGCTGGATCATCGCCAATCCGATAAGCGCGATCACGAGAGTTGCGGGTAACGCAAGAAATCCAATGCCCGAGCCCCGATCGATGCGGTTGTTGCTCTTGCCTGATCTGCCGAACGAGCCGTGCATGGAAGGATGCCCCCATTGTGCGGATGTGCAGCCACGTGACTAGTTCAATGCGTGCCGAGCCCATGTGAAGCGCCTCACATATGCCGAGATAAAACATTTGGGAAATGTGTCGCCAACCGTCGGAGCGGTTGAGTGGCGCATGGCATCCAGCGCGCAACCGTGCGCCAAAGACCCGGGCGCCAGAGTTCTGATCCAGCTTGACTGATCAAGACCTTCCGGTCCGGGCTCTAATCGCCTTCGTTTCCCGATCCTGCTTCGGCAAGCGCCTGAAGCGATTCGGGATCCAACACAACGATGGCCCCATGTTCGAGACGAACCCAGTTATTGTTGGCCCAAACCCGTAACTGCTTGTTGATGCTTTCCCTGGTCATGCCGACCATCTCGCTGATCTCCTGCTGGGTAACGGCAATCGTTCGGCCCCCAGGCGCATCCTCGTGTTTTTCGGCCAGCCGAATAAGCGCGCTGGCAAGCCGGCCGGGCAGGTTCTGAAGGATGACCTGTTCGACCTGGTCGCTGGTCCACCGCAGCTTCGCGCAAAGCAGCTCGATGAATTTCATCGCGAGCGCCGGATGGCTTCGCACAAAAGGAAGAAATTCGCGGCGATCGATCACAAATATCTCGCAATTCGTATTGGCCGTGGCGTCGGCTGTCCGCGCTTGCCCATCGAGCACCGCGATTTCTCCGATGATCTCGCCAGGGCCGATCAGATTAAAGATCGCGCTGCGGCCGTCGGGGGAGGAGACGCTGATCTTCACGGTGCCGCTGATCACGGCGATGAGGCTGTTGCCGGGATCTCCCTTGGAGACGATCGTGGTTCCCCGCTTCAGTGTGGAATGCTTGGCGTAACGGCACAGCTGTTCGAAGGCCTCAGCATCAAGATCGCAAAAGATCGGATGCTTGCGCAGGACCGCAAGTTTGCTGCTCGGAAACCCGCGAGCTTCTCCTGTATTGTCCTGAGGCACGCGGGTCACGACCATTTAATTATATGCGTTGTCCATCATCGACGGCTAGCGCCGAATGCTGGGTCAGACGAGAGCTATCAATCCGCCGCGCTTCTCGAATTATACGCCTCGATGGTGCGCACAGCAAGAAAGGCCTGAATAAGCTTCAAGTTCCTTCACTGGTTGCTCGCGAAGGGTGAGAATAATTGGATGACAATTCTAGATTATAATACGGGAGACACGTGGCAGATTGATGGTGCGGACGCCGACTATCAACGCCGCCAAACCGAGATATACGACACGGATTGCCTGGAGCGCCCGCGCCTGAGCACAGCGCGCAGAGTTCCATCCCGGCCGCGATGACCGCCGACACCCGTTTCTCCCGACGGAATTGCTATTGACGGACGGCGTTGCGCGCCGCCGGCAGCCGATCGACCGCCGGCGTCATTCGTTAGCGATACCCATCTCCTTAATCACGCGCGCATATTTGGCGAGCTGCTCGCGCGTCATGATACGAAGCTCCTCGGCCGAGCTGCCGCGTACCGCGAAACCCAATTCTTCAAGCTTGCGCCGAATCTCGGGATCGCTGACCGCCTTCAGGACTTCGGCGTTCAGCCGGGCGATGATGTCCTTCGGCGTGCCGGCGGGCGCCAGGATCGCGAACCAGGAATTAAAGAAGAACCCGGGCAGACCGGATTCCGCTACGGTCGGGACATCGGGAAATTGCGGCAATCTGGTCTGCGTCGTCACCCCCAGCAGTTTGAGCTGACCACCGCGCACCAGCGCTGTGACCGTCCCGAGGCCCTGGAAGCCGACCGGAATCTGTCCGGCCGCGACGTCGGTCGCCGCTTGCGTTGCGCCCTTGTAGGGCACGTGGGTCAGCGATATCCCGGCGGCGGAGGCAAACATCGCCATCGCCAGATGTTGCGGGCTGCCCGGTCCACCGGATCCATAATCGATCTTTCCGGGCGCTGCCCTCGCAGCGGCGATCAGATCCGCCGCGGTTTTGTAGTTGGTCTGGTTGTTGGAGATGAGCCCCCACTCCACCGTCGCAACGAGCGACACCGGCTCGAAATCCGTCAAGATGTCCCAGCGCATTTTGGACTGCAGGTTTGGCACCATGGTCATGATGCTGTCGTTGAACCCGCCGATCGTGTAGCCATCCGGCTCGGCCCTCGCGACCGCTTCGGCGCCGATCAGCCCGGACGCGCCCGGCTGGTTCATGATCACGAATTGCTGGCCCATATTATCGGCCATCTTCTGCGTCACGATCCGTGCTGCGACATCCACCGCGCTCGCCGCCGCCAAGGGCACGATCATCCTGATTGGCCGGTCTGGATAGGCGGTCTGCGCGATCGCATGGGAGCTTGCAAGCAGCGCGAGCGCCGGAACCAGCGAAACAAGCAAGCGCATACCCAGTCCCTCCCGTTTTGGATCACGTTTTCATTTTAACCGGCCGTAATCCTTGCAGGAAAGATTGCTCTCTCCCCACCACCTTGGCAATGTGCAGGAAATGAAGAAAGAACAGGCCGGCGGCTCAATCGACCGGTGAAGGGGAAACGCTGTCTGGATCATCGAAATGCCACCCGCAGAAATTTCTTGAAGGGCAGGGCCGCGACGGGAATCCTTCTTCGCAACCACCACCCTCACCGATAGGCGGGGGGTTGCCATTCTGGGCGGCAATGCGGCGCGCCTGTTCGGGGTGAAGGAAGCTTGATTGCTCCGAATGCCGGTGTTGCAGTGCAGCAAATCTGGCCCGAACTTCAGGCATCCGTCACCCCAACCCGCCCGACGCATGGCGCGTTAGCCGTCCAATCCCCCACGTCAGCGGCACGTGCATCAAAAGCTTCGACGCTTTTGAGCTTGAGAATCAGCCTTCAGCCGATCTGGCCGCGTTTGAAAGTCGCCCGCGGCCGCACTCGGTTCGCCGACAAGCGGCAACAGGATATCCTTGATCGGCATGCGCGCTCTCCTCTGCTCTGACGTCAGGTGCCTGCACGCAACCCGCGTTGATCTTCATCAAGACGACAACGGGTGCCTTTCCATTCAGGGGTTATCGCACCTAAATGCAGTTGATTGAGGTCAAGGGCTCCCGGGATGCTGGCGGTATGCATCCTGGCACCGTCTGGTTGCTTGCGGAGAAACAGATGCGCGCGATGCTGCTGTCGGCCCCCGGTGAGCCTCTCCAGATGCAAGAGCGCCCGGACCCCAGCCCCGACGAGGGACAAATCCGCGTCAAGGTGAACGCGTGCGGGGTTTGCCGGACCGACCTTCATGTCGTCGATGCGGAGCTTCCCGGCATCAAATATCCTGTTATTCCAGGCCATGAAATCGTAGGCCGTGTCGACCTCGTCGGCAGCCATGTCACGACCCACGGCATCGGTGATAGGGTCGGAATCCCCTGGCTCGGATACACCTGCGGCGTCTGCCGCTTCTGCAAGGATGGCATGGAAAATCTCTGTGACCGCCCGCTTTTCACCGGCTACACGCGGGACGGCGGCTTCGCCACGCACACCATTGCCGATGCACGCTATGCTTTCCCGCTCGGCGAAGACGGCGACGATGTTTCGATCGCGCCATTATTGTGCGCCGGCCTGATCGGCTGGCGATCGCTGGTGATGGCTGATAACGCCGAGCGGCTCGGCATCTATGGCTTCGGCGCGGCCGGGCACATCGTCGCCCAGATTGCGCGCTGGCAGGGCCGTTCCGTCTATGCCTTCACGCGATCCGGTGACGTTGCGGCGCAGGATTTTGCGCGTCGGCTCGGCGCGGTATGGGCCGGGGCCTCGGGCGAGTTACCTGACACTCCACTCGATGCGGCCATCATCTACGCTCCCGCCGGAGAACTGGTGCCGGCGGCGCTGCGCACGGTACGCAAGGGCGGCAAAGTGGTCTGCGCGGGCATCCACATGAGTGATATTCCGAGCTTTCCTTACAATCTGCTTTGGCAAGAACGACAACTGCTGTCGGTGGCCAATCTCACGCGCCAGGACGGACTGGATTTCCTCAAAATCGCTCCGCAGGCCGGAATCCGGACCCAGACGACGGCGTTCCCGCTTGCTGAAGCAAACGACGTCCTTGAAAAACTGCGGGCGGGACAAGTCCTGGGTGCCGCGGTCCTCAAACCTTAAGGCTACCCGGCGCATGATAACGTCAACTCCGCCCGAGTCCGGCATGCAGGAGAGCGTCTTCGCGTTTCTGTCCGACCCCACGATGCATCCGCGGGTCCACCGGATCGACACCCATGCGGCGTCGGTCTTTCTCGAAGGCGATCGCGCGCTGAAGATCAAGCGCGCCGTCTGTTTCCCGTTCCTGGATTATTCGACGCTTGAGAAGCGCAAAGCCGCCTGCGACGAAGAGATCAACATCAACCGCCAGTTCGCGCCGCAGATCTATCGTCGAGTCGTTCCGATCACGCAAGATAGCGATGGATCGCTTGATATCGACGGCGACGGCACGCCGGTCGAGTTTGCGGTTGAAATGACCCGCTTTGACGAGCGCCAGACCATCGATCATCTGGCGGAAGCCGGTGAGCCGGATTCCGATCTTGTCAACGCCATTGCCGACGCGATCGGGGCCTCGCACGCCGTGGCGCCGCGCGCGGCGGCTGAACCCTGGGTCGAATCCATCCCGACCTTCATCGAAGGCAACACGACGGCGTTCCGAACCTCAGCCTGCTTTCCCGAAAGTGATATCGATGATCTCAGCGCTGCGTCCAGTCGGCATATCTGCGGATTCGCGAGTTGCTGCGACAGCGTGGCAGCGAGGGCTACGTGCGGCGCTGCCATGGCGACCTGCATCTGGCAAACATTGTACTGATCGAGCGCAAACCGGTCTTGTTCGACGCGATTGAGTTCGACCCGACCATTGCGTCGGTTGACGTACTCTACGATCTTGCGTTTCCAATCATGGATTTCATTCGCTACGACAGGCACGCGGCGGCGAACGCCCTCCTCAACAGATATCTTGCCATGACATCGGTTGAAAATCTCGACGCACTCGCAGCGTTCCCGCTATTTACGTCACTGCGCGCCGCGATCCGTGCCAATGTGCTGCTTGCCCGTCTTGCCCGCGCCTGTGACGACAAGGCTGATATCATGCAGTCGGCCCGGGCCTATTTCGAGCTGGCGCACCTGACGATCCGTCCTTCGGCGCCGAAGCTTGTCGCTGTCGGCGGGCTGTCCGGAACCGGCAAATCCGTTTTGGCGCGGGCGCTTGCGCCCGGTGTCACGCCCCTGCCGGGAGCTATTGTGTTGCGCGCTGACGTCCTGCGAAAGCAACGATTTCAACTCACCGAAGCCGACAAGCTGCCCGAGAGCGCATATACGCCGGAGATTACCGCACAAATCTACCAAGTCCTGGTGCAACGCGCGATCCGGATTCTTGTCCAAGGTCAATCCGTCATCGTCGACGCAGTGTTCGCGCATGAAACGGAACGAGCCGCAATCTGCGACGCCGCACGCAAGCTGAATATCCGGTTTGTCGGGCTCTTTCTCGCGACTGACCTTGCGACCAGAGTGAGCCGCGTCGGCCGCCGTGAGCGCGATGCATCCGACGCGACCCCGGAGATTGCCGAAACTCAGGAGAAATATAATATCGGTAGACTTGACTGGGCTGTCATCGATGCATCAGGAACTCCAGAGCAAACCCTGGTACAGTGCCAAGCCCGGATCGCTCACCGTGATCCGGCTTGAGAGCCGATCGCGCGAAACGGCAATGCCGCCATCCCCCAAATCAAAGCGCAAAGCCGCGATCCGCATCAAACCGACGCAGCGGCCACGCCGCCACCCCATTCCCCGGTTGAATCCAATGATGGCGTGCGACACTGCATTCCGGATCGTGGCGCGACGCCATCTCGAGGATTTGACCGCAAATAATGAGGCGACATGCAAGGGTGACCCGGTAGCCCTGCATCAAATGCGGATCGCACTCACGCGGTTGCGCGCGGCCGTATGGCTTTTCTCGCCGATGGTTGTCGATACCGAACAGCCACGAATAAAGGACGAACTGAAGTGGCTGAACACTCAGCTTGGCGCCGTTCGCGATCTGGATGTCGCGACCGCACAGCTGCAGGCCGTCGACAAGCGGCGACCACAAGCAATACCCGACGACCATCGGGCATGGACCGTGAAGCGCGCCGACGGCCATCGACATCTGGCACAAGAGCTTCGGTCAGCCCGCTATCGACGTCTGATCAAAATCACATCCGATTGGATCGAGAGTGGACCCTGGTCTATCAGGAAGGGGAAACGGGCAACAAAGCAACGCGCTTGCTCTATCGCCACCTATAGCGCCGGGACACTGGCGCGGTGGCGGGAAAACCTTCTGAAGAAGAGCCGCAAGTTGCCGGAAATGGACGCGAAGAAACGGCATCGGCTGCGCCTGCTAAGCAAGAAGCTGCGCTATTCAATCGAATTCTTCGAAGACTTGTTTCCCGGCAAAAGATTTTCGAGGCAACGGGCTGCGCTGAAGTATCTCCGGAAAGCGCAAAAATTTCTCGGGCAGTTGAACGACGACGCCAACAGCCAATCCCTGGCGGCCGCTCTGCAACGCGACGGCGTCGGGGAACCCTTGCAATTTCTCGGTCCGAAACGTGAGAAGCGACTGGTACGAAAAGCCGCTGCGGCATACCGCAAGCTGGCTGCGTCGAAGCCGTTTCGGATTTGAAGGGTTACTGCTTTCAGCCCGGGATGAGCCCGGTCCGCTCACTCACAGCAGCTTCCCGTCAGGCCCGAAAAACGGATGCGGTCCGTCGAAATCGCCGATCGGCACCTGATGCGTCACCACGCTGCCGAATCCCACTCCCGGAAACCAGCTGTGGAGATGAAAGGCCGGCGGCTCGACCTTGAACGATGGCTCGCGCGACTCTTCCAGATCCAGATCGACCGCGTGATTTGGCGCCGGGCAAATCGTGGTTGCGACACCGGCAAACATCGCCAATGTCGCGCGATGAACGTGCCCGGTGGCGATCCGTTGCACGCGCGGGTGGCGTCTGACAATCGGCTCGAGTTCGCCGGCATTGAGCAGATTCTGGCGGTCCATGTGCCAGATGCCGGTTTTGAACGGCGGATGGTGCAGGAACAATAGCGCAGGCCGGTCGGTTGCGGATGCCAGCGTTGCTTCAAGCCATTGCAGGGTTGGCGCATCGAGTTCGCCATGGGGTTTGCCAGGTACGCTTGAATCCAGCAGCACCAGATCAAGTCCGCCGATTTCGACGCGTTGATTGAGCGGGCCGGATGAAAAGGCATAGGCGGCGTGTGGAAATGCGGCGCGCATCAATTCCCGGGAATCGTGATTGCCGGGAATGCTGACAAACCGCAGATCGAGGTGCGACAGCAAGCGCTTGAGGTGTTCGTATTCGTCGGCCGTCGGCGTATCGGCGAGATCGCCCGATATCACCACGAGGTCGGGTCTTGGCCTGAACTCGTTCAAGGCGGTTATGCAGCGCTCAAGCGCTTTTGCCGTATCGACGCGGCCGTAAGCCAGCTGGCCCGGCGATTTGATGTGCAGGTCGGAAATCTGCGCGATGAGAACTGGTTTTGGCGACATTTGAGCTTCTTCAATTTTCTGGCGGCAGCAGGCGGACGTCGGACGGCGCGATCGAAAGTCCGATCCGTTCGCCGGCCTGGGCTCGCACCGTGTTCGGCGCATCCACGGTGAGAAGCTTGTGGGACGCGCCACTGACGATCATGCGTTGCCTGTCGCCGATGAAACTGACGCTGTCGATAATCCCCGAGAGCGGCGCGCCTCCGGCCTCAACGATCCGGATGGTTTCGGGGCGAATCATGGCAACCGCGGCCGCGAGACTGTCGTCGCCGCCAATCGGTTGCCGGCCGCCCGCCAGCACGAGATGGCCGTTTTCGACCGGGGCTTCAATAATGTTCGCAGCGCCAATGAACTCGGCCACGAAACGATTTTTAGGCTTGAAGTAAATCTCGCGCGGCGTGCCGATCTGGGTGATTGCGCCCTTCTGCATAACGACAACGCGGTCGCCGAGTTCCATGGCCTCGGACTGATCGTGTGTCACATAGATCGTGGTGATGCCGAGCGCGCGCAGCAAACGGTTGAGCTCGCCACGCAGGCGGTCGCGGAGTGCGGCATCGAGCGCGGTCAAGGGCTCGTCGAGCAGCAGGATGCCCGGCCGGATTGCGACGGCGCGTGCCAGCGCAACACGCTGGCGCTGACCGCCGGAGAGCTGGTCGACGCGTCTTTTCTCGAGCCCGGTGATATTGGTCAGCACGACCAGCTCGGCGACGCGCGCCGCCCGCTCCTGCCTCGCCATGCCCCGGATTTTCAGGCCATAGCCGATATTGTCCGCGACGCTCATATTGGGAAACAGCGCGTAAGACTGAAACACCATCCCGACGTTGCGCCGCTCGATTGGTACCGAGGTCATGTCCTTATCATCAAACAGTACCCGGCCGCCTGCATCGGGCAATTCGAGGCCCGCAATGATGCGCAGCATGGTGGTTTTTCCGCAACCGGAGGGACCGAGCAGCACCAGCGTTTCACCGCGCGCGATGTCGAGTGTCGCCGGCTCAAGGGCGCGCGTGCCATCGGCGAAGGTCTTGCCGCAGGCCTCGATGCGTACCGACGCGCCATGCCCTGCGGCCACGCTCATCTCGCCTGCTCCTTGTCGGCAAACATCTGCATCGCGACCAGAAGCGGAATGATCATGACAAAGAAAATCAGGGTATAGGCTGAGGCTACTTCCAGCCGCATCGAGGCGTAGCTGTCGGCAAGGCCGATCGGAAGCGTTTTGGTCAGTGGCGTATGCAGCATCCAGGTCAGATTGAATTCGCCGAGCGAAAGCGTAACCACCATCAGGCTGCCCGCAAGAATACCCGGCATCGCATTGGGAACGATCACGTCGCAGAAGCGTCGCCATGGCGACGCGCCGAGCGATGCCGCGCCTTCGTCGAGCGTCTTGATGTCAACGGTGGCAAACACCGCCATCACCGATCGCACCATGAACGGCATGGTGAAGATGACATGGCCGGTCAGGATGAAAAGCCACGAGCGACGGAAGCTGCCGAAGCTGCCATAGGTGAGCAGCAACGCGAGGGCGATCGCAAGCCCGGGAATCGCCAGCGGCAAGGTGATGATTTCCTCGACGATCCGCGCGAGTCGCCCGCCGCGGACGTGCAAGGCATAAGCCGAGGGAACGCCGACCATCAGGGTGACGGCGAGCGTCGCGAATGCGACCACGAACGACAGCAGGATGGTGCCGGCATAGAGATCCCAGACCTGAAATACCCATTGCAGCGTCAACCCTGAGGATATCCCCCGAAAGTAGTTCACGGTGACGCCAGCCGAAATCGACAGGATAGCGGGCACGACCAGAAATGCGGCGACGAGCAGGGTAAACAGAAGCTGACTGGTAAAGATCAGGCGATCGCGCATGGTCTCATCCGGCCGCCGCGACCGTGCTTCCGCTGAACGAGCGGGCCAGCGCCAGGATGGCCCAGGCGATGATTCCGAGACCGACCGACAATGCCGCCGATGTCGAAAAATTCGCCGCAAGCGTGAACTCGGTATAGATCAGCATCGGAAGCACGTCGATATTCGTCGCCAGCGTGAACGCGGTGCCGAACGCGCCCATCGCGGTCGCAAAGGCGATCGCACCGGAGGCCACGAAAGCCGGCCCCAGTGCCGGCAGCACGACATCGCGTTGCACGGCCCACGGGCTTGCGCCAAGCGAACGCGCGGCCTCTTCCAGACCGAGGTCGAGTTTCTGGACCGCAGCCATGATGGTGAGAATGACACGCGGGATCGAGAAATAGAGATAGCCGAGGAAGAGCCCGTAGATCGAATAGGCAAAGACCAGCTTCTCGCCAAAGAGGCGGTTTGAAAGATCGCCGATCAAGCCCTGTCGGCCCGCGAGCAGAATAATCAGGAAGCCGACGACCACGCCGGGAAACGCCAGCGGAAAGGTCAGCATCGCGATCAGTCCGGCCCGGCCCGGGAAGCGATGGCGTTGCAGAAACATCCCCGCGACCGTCGCGATGGCCAGCGTGACGGTCGTGGTTGCAGTCGCCAGCACAACGGTGTTGATCAGGGTGGCGCGGTAGCGTGGCTCGGTCAGGATCGCCAGATACCCGGCCAGCCCTTGCGGACCTTCAGCTCCGGTCACCACCAGCCGCGCCATCGGCAACAGAAAGAATGCCGTCGTCACCACGGCGAGCGGCAGCAGACACAGCCAGACGAAGGATTTGTGCGGCATGAAACAATGGTGCCCTAAGAACTAGGCACCATACTGCATCAGCGGACCTCGGCGAGATAGCGGTCGACAAAGGCTTTTTGCACGGTTTCCATCTGGCCCCAATCGACGCTCTTTGCACGGGCGTAGTCGCTGTCCGGCAAGAACTTCGCCTTGACCGCCTCAGGCAATTCAATCTGACGCGCCGGGCGCAAGTAGGCGTTGGTCCAGATCGCCTGCCCCTTGTCGGACAACAGATAGTCGATCACCTTCCTGGCCTTTTCCTTGTCCGGCGCATTCTTGACGAGGCCGACGACGTAGGGAAATACCACCGACCCCTCGCACGGAATCACGAATTCAAAATTGCCCTTCTCGGAATATTTCGCACGATAGGCGTTGAAATCATAATCCAGCAGGATCGGCATCTCGCCGGAAACCACGCGGGCATAGGATGTCTGTTTGGGGACAATCGGATCGTTTTTGCGCAGTTCCTTGAAGAAGGTAATCGCCGGCTCGAAATTGGCTGCGGAGCCGCCGAGCGACAGATTGATCGCAACCGCCCCGACATATCCGACGGCGGCCGACGATGGATCGAGGTAGCCGACCATGCCGCGATAATCCGGCTTCAGCAGATCCTTCCAGCAGGCCGGCACCGCTTTACCACCGAGCGCATCCTTGTTCACGAACAGGCCGAGCGCGCCGGAATGTATCGTGGTCCAATAACCGTCCGGGTCCTTCAATCCAGGGGCAACCTGATCCCAATTGGCGGGCTTGTACGGCTCCAGCGCACCTTCCGCCTTCGCCTTCATGCCGAAGGTGACGCCGAAATAGCCGATATCGCCGACAGGATTGCTTTTCTCCGCGAGGATCTGCGCGAGCGCCTGGCCCGAGTTCTTGTTGTCGTGGGGAATATCGTAGTTGAGATCGGTCTTGATGGCCTTGAGCATCGAGGCCCAGTCGGCCCATTCCGGCGGGCAGTTGTAGCAGATCACGTCGGCCGCTTTGGCAGATTGCAACGGCGCCGCCAGCGACAGCGCAAGCAAGGCCAGGACAAAACGGACGGTCTTCATGAAGGTAGCTCCGGGTTAAACAGGAAGGGCATCCGCAAGATCGGGATCTTCAACACCAATGAGGTGACCAAGTATAGGTCGCGTATGAAGGATTTGCGACGGTCCGCTGTGCAATCGACCTGGGCGCTACCTACGCTATTGCCGGTTCGCGCTTCGCCGTCAGCGCCGTCCATAGCAGTGAAATCCGCCGTAGATTCCCGATCTGTCCCGCGCGAATCCGATCGCGCTTCTTGCCTCGTCGCGGCACCAGATCTGCCGGAGCGGCGCAAGCTCGGCGCTGTCCAGCGGAGACACCGTGCCCGCGGTCCGAAAGATCACGCGGACGTTGTCGTTGCCGGTGCGGTCGATCGCATTCCAGAGCGCCCCGATTTCGTCGGCCGCCATCCAGTCCTGCGAATCCAGCAGCACGACGGCGTCGACCTCGCGTGCCGGAAGGCTTTCCAGGAACAGCCGAAGATTGGCGTGCACGGGAATGACCAGGCCGGCGCCGTTGCGCATCCGTTCGAACTGGCTGCGCTGCAGGTAAGCCGGGAGGCAGCGATCGTCCTGGCCTGCATATTTGCGACTGAGCGCCTGCCAGGCGAAATAGTTCGTCTCGTTGGGATGCACATCGATCAGGCGCAGCAGCCGCTCGTGAAGCACTTCGTTGAGCGGAGCGCCTCCTCCCAGCAAGGCCCGTTGCTGGGGCGGGATGCCAAGGCTGAACAGCAAGGCCGGAGTCCGGGTTATCAGGCGGGCCAGTGGCGAATGAAACAGGCGATGCAACCGATCCAGAGCCTGAACGCGCGCGGGCGAACCGATTTTTCCATGCAACAATGCCGCAAGGTCGATCCGTGCGAGTTTGGCCAGTACATGGGCCATGCCGATGAACCGGCCGAGCACGCCGTGGCGAAAGAAGCCGTCGGTGAAATAGGCATAGCGCGGACGACCGGTCGAATTCCGCTTGTCCCAATATGCGCGCGCGTCCGCGTCGAGCACCGGTCGTAGCCGATCGCGATAAAGCCCGGCGTTGGCGGCCGAGGCGCCTTCGCCGAAGAATTGCCAGAAGTCAGCGTAATCGGACAAAGCCCGAAGGCCAGCGAGCTTGAGTTCGAGCAGCGAAAGATGAGCCTCATTGAGATCGACTGCGTACACCTGGGCCGGCCGCGCCGTCAGATACGACAGCGCGTTGCATCCGCCGGATGAAATGGCGACGATGGTTGATCCCAGCGGCAACTGCAGCGCCGCGAGGTCGGCTTCCGGATCCTCCCAGATCTGGGTGTAGACCAGACGGCGAAACCAGAATGCGAAAAGCCGGTCCCAGATCGTCGCTTCGGCGTCGCTTCTGCTGTTGCGAACCGCGTCAGCGATAAGTTGCGTGTTCATCCATCCTCCGAATCAGCAATCTGACGAAGATATCTCGCGCTCACTGCAGTTTTGCGACGACCGGCCGAACCAAAGACGCCGCGAGGAAGCCGCGCCTGTCACACCCCTGTCGCGCGAACATCGGATGGAAGTGGGCCATCAACGGTCAACATGAGTCGCATGTCATGCCAGCGCTCCGCGCCGATGCCGAGGCAAATACTTCATGGCCGGTCGAAGCGACCGATCGCATGAACAAGATGTACCGCTGGCAACGCCACATCTACGATGCCACGCGGCGATACTACCTTCTCGGTCGAAACCAGCTGATATCGGGCCTGCGGCCGGCCGCGGACGCAAACGTGCTGGAAATCGGCTGCGGAACCGGCCGAAACCTTGTGTTGGCCGCCCGGCGGCATCCCGAGGCGCGGTTCTTCGGCATCGACGTTTCGACGGAAATGCTGACGTCCGCGGTCTCAGCGATTTCACGGCACGCCCTGACAAATCAAA
>JGI12053J15887_10000700_pt1 | contig 14273 bp, 13 predicted proteins | sample MedBloCAOM1_O3_FD_15887 | JGI IMG/M metagenome (IMG submission 15887)
CAAGCCGGCCGGCCGCGGCGCGCTCGCGGTCCGCGAAAAAAGCCGCCGCAACGCGCAAGCGGAACGCAGCGGCGAAGTCGGGCGCGCGCAAAACCGCGCGGAAGAAATAGTCTTTCGGCAAATTCACTTCCGCCAGTCAGGCACGTGCTCTAATCTGCCTCCAGCGCAACTGCATCGGCAGAATGTAGGAACCGGCCGTGGTGAAGAGCACGACAAAGAGCTGTGGGAAGAACAACCCGGTAAAGGCCGCCCGCGCGGGATTTTCAGATCCCGCGGTCGATGCGGTTTTCAGCGCCTATCCCGGACCGATCAAGGCGAAATTACTGGCGTTGCGCCGGCTGATCTTCGACACCGCAAGGACCACGACGGGGGTCGGCGCGCTCCAGGAAACCCTGAAATGGGGACAGCCGAGCTATCTCACGGCGGAGACGAGAAGCGGCAGCACGATCCGGATCGACCGGGTGAAATCCGCCGCCAACCAATACGCGGTCTATTTCCATTGCCAGACCGATCTGGTCGAGACCTTCCGCGAGCTTTATCCGGCGGAACTAAGCTATGGCGGCAACCGAAGCATTCTCTTGAACGCGGAAAACGATATTCCCGAAACGCCGCTGCGCCACTGCGTGGCGCTGGCGCTGACCTATCATTTGAACAAGCGCAAGCCGGCGCACGGCAAATAATCGACCGCACTCTTCGTCATTGCCCTCAGGCCACAAGCGCGGCTTTCTGCTGCGAGAGCGCGCCGCTCGACTGAGCGCTGCGCTGGCCATCGCGATTAACCCGTCGCCGGCCATGCGTTCGCGAACGGCCCCGAGCCGCATGATCAAACAATTGCGATTGGCGCGCCTCATCCGCAGGGGCTGCTTCCGTCCCAGGCTTGCGTTATAGAGTGACCCAATGAACCCGCGCTTGATTCTCATCCTCTTCGTGCTGTCCTCAGCTATCCTCGGTTGCACCGGCGCGCGGGCGCAGGACAAGGGCAGCGTCGATCCCAAGCCGTTGCCGCCACTGGCCAATCCCAACGAGCCCAAGCTCGGCGCAAAGGAGCTGTTCGGTCGCAAGGTCCTGCCGGCGGCGATGCCGACGCGTGTGGCCGGCTTCTATGCCAAAGGCTGCATTGCGGGGGCCGAACCGCTGCCGATCAATGGCGAGACCTGGCAGGTGATGCGGTTATCGCGCAATCGGAACTGGGCGCATCCCGACATGGTCGCGCTGCTGGAGCGGTTGGCGGACAAGGCGCATAAGGACGCGGGCTGGCCGGGGATATTGGTCGGCGACATGTCGCAGCCGCGCGGCGGTCCTATGTTCACCGGGCACGCCAGCCATCAGGTAGGACTGGACGCCGACATCTGGCTGACGCCGATGCCGAACCGGCTGTTGTCGCGCAACGAGCGCGAGGAGAAGTCCGCGGTCATGATGGTGCGTTCCGACCGGCTCGACATCGATCCCAGCGTCTGGACGCCAAACCATCTCGCGGTGATCCGCGCCGCCGCGCAGGAGCCAAGCGTGCAACGCATCTTCGTCAACGCCGCGATCAAGAAAGCGCTGTGCCGCGAGGCCAAGGGCGATCGCAGCTGGCTCTCCAAGGTGCGGCCGATGTATGGCCACGACTATCATTTCCATATCCGCATCAAATGTCCCGCCGGCAGCAGCGAATGCGAGAGCCAGCCCGAGCCGTCGGAAGGCGAAGGCTGCGGCACGAGCGATCTCGCCTACTGGTTCAAGGATTCGGTGCTGCATCCGAAGCCGCCGGAAAAGCCGCCGAAGCCGAAACCGCCGATGACGCTGGCGCAAATGCCGCCTGCTTGCCGCGAGATTTTGGCGGCGCCGGACGCAAAGCAATAGCGAAACTAAAGTGATTTCATTCGGCCCAGGATTCCGCTAGTGTCGGATATCGCTGCGCCGTAAGCGCGGGCGAAGTTTCTTGGGACGACGGTCCCTCTTCACATCTCTCAACGGCGACAGCTGCGCGGACTTTTCCGGGCACGGCCTAATCCTGCGAGGACCGCCATGCGCATCAGTGCACGCAACCAGATCAAAGGCACCGTGGTCGAAGTGAAGAAGGGCGCGACCACCTCGCATATCCGGGTCGATATCGGCAATGGGCAGATCATCACCTCCTCTATCACCAACGAGGCCGTCGATGACCTCGGCATCAAGGCCACCGGCGCTGTTACCGTCGTGGTGAAGGCGTCCGACGTCATGATCGCGGTGGATTGATCATGCGCGCACCTCTCATCATCGCGCTGGCATTGCTTGGCACTGCTTCGGCATGGGCGGCGGAAGAACCCAGCGGCTGCGACAAATTCAAATGGCCGATCGAGCGCGAGCGCGCGGCGCTGATTGCGCCGGATCGCATCAAGCTCGCGTCGGGCAGCGAACTCAACGCACTGCCGTCAACTGGGATCACGCTCGGCTTGAGCACCCCTGTCGAGGCCAGGCTGCCCTCGCCGCCCGAACGCGCGCCGAAGGAAGGCACGTTTGCGGGCTTTGCAACGTTCAAGAATGCGCTTGCCCCGGGAAGATACACCATCAACCTGTCGGCCGCCGGCTGGATCGACGTGGTGCAGGACGGGCAATTTCTCAGGTCTGTCACATCGAGCGGCGTGAGGGATTGCGAAGGAATCCGAAAGAGCGTGAAATTCGAGATTCCGGCAAAACCCTTCGTCATCCAGATTTCCGGCGTCGAGGCCAACTCCATCAGCCTAGCGATCGTGCCGGCCTTCGAATGAGCGGGAATCGCTTGTTTCTGGAAGCACAGGGCGGTGCGGAGGCTTTGCCTCAGCTCAACGATGTTGTAGGCTTGATATTGCGATGTCCGGACGGATCGTAAGTCCTTCGGATTACCGGAACGGCGCTTCCGCCTGTCGCATCCCACCGTCAGCAACGCCTGATTTGCGCGCGCGGACTGCACCGCGATCATGCACGGAGCGCCACTATGCATCGTCTCGCCGGAATTTTCCTAGGCTTCACCATCCTGTTCGGATCGGCCTTCGCGCCGGCGCTTGCGCAGGACAAGAGCCTCACCGTGTTTGCCGCAGCTTCGATGAAGAACGCGCTCGACGATATCGATGCGGCCTATACCGCGAAAACCGGCATCAAGATCGTGGCGAGCTATGCCGCAAGCTCGGCACTGGCAAAACAGATCGAACAGGGCGCGCCGGCGGATGTTTTCGCATCCGCCGATACCGACTGGATGGACTATGCGATCGGAAAAAAGAATATCAATGAGTCGACGCGGGTCAATCTGCTCGGCAACAGCATCGTGCTGATTGCACCGAAGGATTCCAGTATCGATAAGGTAACGATCGGGCCGGGCTTCGATCTCGCAAAGCTCGCCGGCGACGGCAAGATCGCCTCCGGCGACGTCAAGGCTGTTCCAGTCGGGAAGTATGCCAAGGCGGCGCTGGAGAAACTCGGAGCGTGGCAGGCCGCCGAGCCAAAATTCGCGATGGCCGAAAGCGTGCGCGCCGCACTGACATTGGTGGCGCGCGGCGAAGCAGTATTAGGGATCGTCTATTCGACCGATGCCAAGATCGAACCCGGCGTCAAGATCGTCGGCACCTTTCCGGCGGATTCCCACCCCGCCATCATCTATCCGGTCGCGGCGACGACGACGGCGAACGCTGAAGCCGCTGACTATCTGGCATTCCTGCGCTCGCCGGCTGCCAAGGCCATCTTCGAAAGATATGGCTTCAAGTTTCTGGTCAGCCCAACGACCTGAGCGGCGTGTTCGATATCTCGCCAACGGAGTGGACGGCGATCCAGCTCTCGCTGCGGGTGGCCACGGTTGCGACGCTGGTGGCAACGCCGCTCGGAATTGCGATCGCGTGGCTGCTGGCGCGGCGCGATTTCTGGGGCAAGGCCGTCGTCGATGCGCTGATTCACCTGCCGCTGGTGCTGCCGCCCGTGGTTACCGGTTATCTGCTGCTGCTGACATTCGGCAAGCGCGGCCCCGTTGGGGCGTGGCTGGCGGATCACCTCGGCATCGTGTTCGCATTTCGCTGGACCGGTGCGGCGCTGGCCTGCGGCATCATGGCGTTTCCGCTGCTGGTGCGGCCGATCCGGTTGTCGATCGAAGCGGTGGACCGAAGGCTGGAGCAGGCGGCAGGCACGCTGGGCGCAGCGCCCTGGCGGGTGTTTCTCACCATCACCTTGCCGCTGGCGCTGCCGGGTGTGCTGGCCGGCATGGTGCTCGGCTTTGCCAAGGCGATCGGCGAATTCGGCGCGACCATTACCTTCGTGTCGAATATTCCCGGCGAAACCCAGACCATTTCGTCGGCGATCTATTCGCTGATCCAGACCCCGGATGGCGACACCGCTGCGCTGCGGCTGGTGGCGGTTTCTATTCTCATCGCGATGGCGGCGCTGGTCGCCTCCGAATGGTTTGCGCGGCGCGCTTTGCGACGCCTGCACGGGAACTGATCATGCTGCGCGTTGACGTCGCAAAACAGCTCGGCGAATTCTCGATCGAAGCCGCGTTCGCCAGCGAGGGCCGGGTCACCGGGTTGTTCGGCGCCTCGGGCGCCGGCAAGACCTCGCTGGTCAACATGATCGCGGGATTGCTGCGGCCCGATCGCGGCAGCATCGCTATCGACGGGGAGAAGCTCGACGACAGCGTTGCGCGCACGCATGTCCCGGCGCATCGGCGCCGGATCGGTTATGTGTTCCAGGATGCCCGCCTGTTTCCACATCTCGATGTGCGCCATAATCTCGACTACGGGCGGCGAATGAACCGGCTTGCAGACGATCCCGCTCAGCGCGCGCGCGTCACCGATCTGCTCGACATCGGCAGCCTGCTGGATCGCCGTCCCGGCCAACTCTCCGGCGGCGAGCGCCAGCGCGTGGCGCTCGGGCGCGCACTGCTGGCGCAGCCGAGATTGCTGCTGCTGGATGAGCCGCTGGGGTCGCTGGATGAGGAGCGCAAGGTGGAGATCCTGCCCTATCTCGTGCGGCTGCGCGATGAGGCCGGCATTCCGATGGTCTACGTCAGCCACGACGCCGGCGAACTGCGCCAGTTGGCGACGCAAATCGTGATGCTCAAGCGCGGGCGGGTTGTTGCTTTCGGTGGACCCGAACTGTTGCCCGCTGCGGTTTCGACAGCGTGATGCCTGCCAGGGCCTGTACACGTAAAACACACCGATACGCCGATGGTCGAGGTCGCGATCAGATCATCACTCGGAAACCGCCGGTGGGATCGGCGCAGGCAACGCGGAGCTAACTTCCTGCTTCGTCTCATGATGCTGATCGAACTTCGACATCATCAGGGTGCCCGTGTCAAAACGGACACGATAGACCAGCAAATTCTCCATCACACGCTGGACGTAGTTTCGCGTTTCGGCAAATGGAATGCGTTCCACCCAATCGATCGCATCCACGTTGGGATCGCGCGGATCGCCGTATTGTTTCACCCATTGCCGGACACGGCCACGGCCGGCATTGTAGCCGGCGAAGGTCATGATGTGGCAGCCATGATACTCGCGTAACAGCGCGCTGAGTTCGGCCGCGCCCATCTGCGTGTTGTAGACCGGATCAGAAACCATCCGATCCCAGTCGTAGGTGACGCCGAACCTTTTGGCGGTGTCGCGCCCGGCCGCAGGCGTGACCTGCATCAGGCCGACCGCTTTTGCCGGCGATATATCGCGCTGGTCGAACGCGCTTTCGGTGCGGGCCACCGAATAGACAACGCTGCGCTCGATTTCAGGACCGACCGGGCTATGTTGCGGCACCCCGATCGTGGGGAAAGCGTAAAGGTCCAGCGCCAGGCCGCGGGCAAGCGCCGTCTTGCCGATCTGCAGCATGGCGCGCGCATCGTTCCGGCGCGCGGTCAACTCGCCAAGCGCGACCAATGCGGCGACGTCGACACTCTGCTCCGCGAGGTCCGTCACGAAAGTCAGGACGACGTCGCGCTCGCCGAGCGCATAGAGCATGTCAGCGGCGCGCACGAGTTCGTCCGAAAGCGCGGGACCGTAACTCGGATCGCGCTGCACGGCCTGCAGCGGCGGCCGCAGCTCAATCTTGTCAAGGCCGAGCTTGGCGCGCGCCAGCTGTCCGTAATAGGCCGTGCTATGACGGGCGGCGGCTTCATAGTCAGCGCGCATCTTCTCGTTCTCGCCGGCGGCCTCGGCGGCGCGACCGCGCCAGTAGTTCGCCCTGGCGAGCACGATCGGATTGACTGATCCGTCGTCAATATGGGCGAAATGTTCACGCGCCGTCGCTGGATCTTTGAGATAGCGCAGCGCGATCCAGCCGGGCATGAAATGGAATTCCGCCCGGTAATTTTCATTGGCCGGTAGCGCGGCCGAGAGCACGACTTGATAAGCGGTCTGGAACTCACCTAAATCGAGCAGCTTGCGGGCGAGAACCCGCCGCTCGCGCCACCATTCATCTGTGTCCTGAAGCGGCATCGTTTCGGACCGGGCTGCCAGCATCAGACGGGTTGCGTCGGCATACCGATCGTGACGCATCATCCAACGAATGCGGCACAGGGTGTGGCCCAAATCCTGGCGGGCCTCGGTTGGAACGGCGTCGAGCAGATCCAGCGCCTTGGTCGCGCTCGCCGTCACCGCGGCACAAGCCTTCACGATCGAGACGTCGTCGTCTCCGAGGCGACGCGCGGCGCGCAGCGCTCCGGAAAAATCCTTGGCGCCAATGCGCTTGTCCATGCGTGCCCGATGGTCCTCGCGCGCGAGGATATCGCGAAACGCGTCGAGCGCATCCGCCTCATTGCGTTCAGACAGTTCGTCCGAGCGCCAGGCCACGCGAACCTGGTTTTGAGCGCCTGTGCGGTCGCCCTCGGCAAGCAGGGCCCGCGCGAGAGCAAACCGGCCCTTGGCGCTTGACGGCTGACCGCCCGTGAAGTTGCGCACGGTCGCGGCATCGCTCCGATCTTGCCACAGGCGCGCTTCCGCCCGCCGCCGCAACTGGCTCATGCTCGGCCAGCTTGGGTTGTCGGCGATGAAAGCCGCGTACCGGCCGAAACCTGTGTCACCGTCCGAGTGGCGCAGGATGAACCACTCGACGAGCTTCTGGGCCACCGGATCGCCAATGGTTTTTTCTATGACGGTCGCTTCGCCGGTTTTCGCCTTGCGCACCAGATCGATCGACTGCTTTACCGCCGCAAGATCGCCGGACAGTGGAGAGGCCGCCGCAGGCTCGGCAGGTTTATCGCCAGACGGTGCCGGCTTGCGCCGCGCCGCCGCATGCACGGCATGCTTGCCTTTCTTAAGCGCGGACTTGCGGTGATGGCCCACGCCCTTCGCTGCGTCAGCCTTCTTCGCGTGATGAACATGCTTGTGGCGGGCGCGCGCGGCCGCATCATTCGAAAGCGCCGCGAGCAAGGCGAAGGCGAAGAAACAAGTCAGCGGCCAGAAGCGTTGGTTCATTCCATGATCCTCCGCGAGCCCACCGGCACGAACCATGAGATCGCACGATCGGCGCGGCAGAACGTCACGGACGGTATCACACCGCCCCATCGCAACTGTCACGTTTCGGCAACATACCCAGGAAAAACGTGGAGCGTCAGGGAACCAAAACGTTGCTGACTGACCGATCCGAACTATCACGTGTCATCCCTGCACCACGCCCCGGGCGACGACAAGGCAAGCGAGCTCCCGCCGAGGCCGCATAAGCCGGTTACGACAAGAAGAGCGGAGATGAAATAAGAGCGGAGATGAAATCGCGCTCTCGCCCGCAAGCCTGGCTTTTGCACGCTCACGAGAATGATTTTCGGTGCTGCCATATGCGGAAGCCGCGAGCAGGATGTTTTACGCGGCAACTCAACCTGCCGCTTTGTGTGAAGGCACGAACAGCAAATCTCACTTGGTCCGATATTCCGCTGACGGGTCGATGTCCGTTCCGGGGCCATCGCGTCATTCTGACTATGCGTCGATCGCTCCAGGTCCACACCGGTCAGCCAAACGATTTCGCCGTCGGCCGGCTCTTCGATTCATGCCAAAACCGGAAGTGATCTCTGTCATTCGATCACCTCCCCCGCGCGGGATTGCCTCGTCCGCACGATGACCTAACCGCGTTATGGCTCGCCTGTCTTGAGACTTCGTGTTGCCGCCGGAGGCCCAAGCTTTTCGATCCGGTCTTCGTATTCGGCCGCCAGATCCAGAAGCCTTTTCTCGGTACAGGGGTCGGCGTCTTTAGCGAGACGACGACACCGTTCGGCCTGTTCTTTCAGGATAGCTAAGTCCATCACTCACCACGCATTTGCCAATCCTTATAATACCAGCACTCCCAATAGTTTTCTGTCCGTTCCCCGACCCTATGATTCGGTTCCATTCGGTTCCCGCAAGGCTGCCTGCTCCTAAGTTCTATATCCCGGGCGTTGTTCTTCGGAAGGGAAAGAGAACCATGCCGACTTATCGGGCTTACCTGATCAATGAGGATAATCGCGTGGCGTCGTACCACCCCCTTGAGGCTGCCACCGATGAGGAAGCATTGGAGGCCGCAAAGCAGCATGTCGACGGGCATGACGTGGAAGTCTGGTTGCTCGATCGAGAGGTTGGACGCCTAAAGCGGAACTGACCGCTGTGGAAGTTGTTTTCACCTAAGCTTTCTGAGGATTCGAAAATGGAATCGTTGCCGGTGTTGATGGAGAACTCAATTCAGATCGCCTGGGACTATCTTGAACGTACCGGCGAAATTGAGGATGCGGCCGTTGCCAGCCGATTTTTGAGCGACACGATCGAACTGATGATCTGGCGCGGAGAACGACGGCGGCTTGTGCTCTCTAACGCGGCCATTACGGCCTACAAGCGGTTCAAGCAACAGCGCACCCAGCCGGAGCGGACGTTCGCATAGGTCGAACGTAAAGGGATCGGCGGCCTCGGCCGTCGTAGGGCGCGCGGTATTGCTGCGACGTATCGGAGCAGAGCCCGCGCGCTTCAACTCGGAGGTAGAGCGATGACAGATCCCTCGGACCTGCGGCGGCGCGCTGCTGAACTCACTGACCGGGCGGATCATGAAGAGGACGTTGAGGTCCGCGACACGCTTTTGAGGATGGCGGCACACTACATGCACATCGCGCAGAGCGAGGAATGGCTGGCGGCTCATCCGACCTCTATCGCGTCTGTGACCGGGCTCCTCAACAGATCGGATTGATTTGGCGCAAGCGAGATCGTAGTGACGCCCAGGGAAATTCGGCGTCGACAAACTTGAGCTCGTCTTGGCTCCCGGCAACCGTAGGTAGGAACAGCGGGAATCTGGCCGACCTCCAAGGAGTGTCCGCGATGATCCTCGCAGTCGGCGCGGCCGCCAAATTCGCCGGCCCGGTTATTCCCGCCCCTCGCTCGGCGACGACGCCAGAACGCCGAATACCGGTAATGGGGCTTAGGTTTCACTTCCGTCCCTCACTTGTCCTGATAGAGTGGCGAGCTTAATCGCACCCTGAAGCTGGTATTTTTTTCCGGGGGGATATTTCATGACGGCAGCCGCACGAATAGGCGGAGCAGCAGTTTTTTGCTTTCTTTTCGCGGTCGTTCCTGCGCACGCCCTTGAGCTCAACCAGGCCATTGAGAATTGCCGTAGCACCGTCGGCAAGCCGATCGTCATGGCTTGCATGCGCGCAGGCGGCGGAAGCCTGGAATCCTGTCGCGCGAGCGCCGGCCCCAAGGTCAAGGCATGCGTGCAGAGCGCGATGCTGGCCTCGCGGCCAAAGGCGACGCTGTTCGATGCGGCGAAAGTCTCCGCGCCCAAGCCCGGCGACGCAGCAGCAGACGCTGCGGCATTGGCCAATAAGGCGCCTGCGAGTCTTGTTGCTCCACCGCGCACGATCTCGGACGTCGCTGCCATTCTCGATCAGCAAAAGCCCGATCCCGCCAGAATTGCTGAACTAACGGCGACCGCCGATGCGCCCGTGCCGAAGGGACTGCAAGGCCTCGAACTTGCCGATTTTTACTACAAGCGCGGTCAGGCGCGATCGCTGCTCGGCCGGTCAGACGACGCACTTGCCGACGCCGAACTGGCGGTTAGCAATGGACAGGGCGGCGACTACAAGAATGTCGGCAGCCGTTACGAGCAACTTCTGATGCGGCGTCTGCGCGATGCTGGACAGAACAAACGTGCCAACGCGCTGATAGCCAAACAGATGGCCGCATTTGCCAATCAAGGCAAGGGAAGGCTGTTTGGGCTGAATTTCTCACAAGCGGCTGGCTATATCAGAAACGGCGACACCAACGCGGCGGAAAGCTACGTCGCTCGCAATCGTTCGCTGCTCGCTGAAGCGCAACGATGGCCGGGCTTTCCGATCTACGGCATGAACTGGCAGGGGATGGTCGAGGACGGCAGCGCGCGTGTCGCCGAATCGCGCGGCCGATTTGCCGATGCCGAGACTGCGTATCACAAGGCATCCGTGTTCTACACGAATTCGCTCAAGACCCTTTCACAATGGGAAAGCAAACCGGCCGAAGGTGAGATCGAGCGCGCAGCGGATTGGGCGCTCGCGCTGGAGGGGCGCGTCAAGGTCAAGCAGGGACGCGTCGGCGAAGGCGAGGCGGACGTAAGGCGGGCGCTGCTCAGCCGTCTCACCAAGTCCGGCAAATTTCACACCGATACGGCCGGCGTTCTTGCCGTGCTCGTTTTCGTGATTCAGGAACAGGGACGGTATCAGGAGGCCGAACAACTTCAACGACAGGTGATCGATATTTACCAGGGTCTCGGATATGGCGTCGATTCAGTTCAGGTGGTCAACGCCCAGGTGTTCCTGGCTCAAATTCTTAACCTCGAGCGGCGGTACGACGAAGCGAGCAAATTGTACGACCAGATCGACGTCTGGACGGCCAAGTGGGAGCCGTCGCGACGCGAAGCCGTCAGCGGCGGACTGGGGCGCGTCTCCATCATGCTGACGCAAGGCAACTTCGACAACGCGCTTGAAATTGCCCAGCGCACGTTCGACCGCGAACGCGGCAGGTCGGGGGACAAGAGCTTCAATACCGCCGTCGCGCGCGGCTTTTTGGCCATTGCCCTCGCGCGCAAATCGAAGACCACAGAAGCAATGGATGCCTTCAAGGAATCGATTCCGGTTCTGTTGACGGCCACCGGCGGCAGCGACGACGACAGCGGATCGACAGCCGCTGCGCGCGAGGGCCGGATTCGCTTTGTGGTGGAGGGCTACCTGCGCCTGCTCGCTCTCAATCCGTCGATTGGCCCGGCCAATGTCGCCGAGGAAACCTTCGGTTACGCGGACGTACTGCGCGGGCAGTCGGTCCAGCGCGCATTGCAGGCTTCGTCCGCCCGCTCGGCAATCGGCAATCCCGAACTCGCAAAGCTGGTACGTGCGGCGCAGGACGGAGAAAAACGGATCGGCGCGACGGTTGCCACGTTGAACAATCTGCTCGCATTGCCTCCGGCTGAACGCGAGGAAAAAGCTGTCAGGGCGACCCAGGCTGAGATCGCTGCGATGCAGACCGCACGGACGCAGACCCTGAAGGATATAGCCAAGAAGTTTCCGGATTACGGCAATCTTGTCAATCCGCCGCCGCCGAACGCGATCGATATCCAGAAGCTGCTCACCAATGATGAGGCGTTGCTTTCGTTTTATTTTGGGCGCTTCGATAGTTTCGTCTGGGTCCTGAGGAAGGACAGTCCAATCCAGTTCGCGCGGATCAAGATGACGGTTGGCGATCTGAATACCAAAGTCACGAAGCTGCGCGAAGCGCTCGAGCCGAAAGCAGCGATGATATCGGATATTCCCGCATTCGACGTCAAGCTCGCGTCGGAGCTTTATGATGGTTTGTTGAAGCCGGTCGAGGGCACCTGGAAGCCGGCAAAAAACCTGGTCGTTGTGACCAACGGCGCACTGGGCCTGCTGCCGTTGTCGCTGCTACCGACCGCGCCAGCGGAAGTTAAGACCGATGATGAACCGCTGTTTTCGAGCTACCGCAATGTACCGTGGCTTGCCCGCACCCATGCGGTGACAATGGTACCGTCGGCGGCGGCGTTGCAAACCTTGCGCAAGTTGCCGCCCGGCAAGTCATCGCGTCAGGATTTGATTGCGTTCGGCGACCCTTACTTCAGCAAGGAGCAGGCCGATGATGCGGCAAAAAGCGACAAGCCGGTTCAGCTGGCTGATGCATCCGGTGCGACGCGCGGCGCGCCGTTGAAGCGGCGCAACAGTCCGCAACTCGAAGGCACTGACAACGCCGACCTCGCGATGTTGCCGCGGCTGCCAGACACGGCCGACGAACTGAGATCGATCGCGCTGGCGCTGCAAGCGGACCCGTCGAAGGTGCTAAATCTCGGCAAGGACGCCAACGAGAATGCGGTCAAGACCATCGACTTGTCAGGATTCAAGATCGTCGCTTTCGCGACCCATGGCCTGGTGCCCGGCGAACTCGATGGATTGACTCAACCAGCCCTCGCTTTATCGGCGCCCTCGCTGTCGGGTTCCGAAGGCGACGGCCTCCTGACCATGGAAGAGATTCTGTCGCTCAAGCTCGATGCCGATTGGGTCGTGCTGTCGGCCTGCAATACCGGTGCTGGCGCGGGCGCCGGCGCCGAAGCGGCGTCGGGTCTCGGCCGGGCGTTCTTCTATGCAGGCACGCGGGCATTGCTGGTGACCAACTGGTCGGTCCATTCGCAATCAGCCAAGGATCTCGTGACCGACCTGTTCAAGCGACAGGCGGATGATGCAAAGCTGACGCGCGGCGAGGCGCTGCGGCAGGCGATGATGGCGCTCGCGGACGGCAAAGGTTACACCGACGCCTCGGGCAAGACCGAATTCGCTTATGCCCATCCGCTGTTCTGGGCGCCCTACACGATCATCGGCGACGGCGGACGACGTTGACGCAAATCGATAATGTCCAGTAACGTCCATGAATAATTGCAATGAATGGGGAATCATGTTCAGGCATTTTTTGATATTGACCTGCGCGGCGGTTTTCGGCGCGGTGGCGGCAATGCCGAGTCCAGCCTGCGCGGCGCCGCTGATCACAGCGGAGGAAGCCGCGCTGCCGCCGCAAAAAGGGGCGGTTCCGAATTCGGCACGTGGCATTACCCGAGGCCCCAAAATTCAGGTGCCGGATGGGGAAACCGGCCTGCAAACTTCGCCGATGCGGTTTCAGGTCAAGTTTCAAACTTTTGGCGGGTCAAGTATCGACCTCGATGCATTGAAGGTTACCTACCTCAAATCGCCGGTTGTCGATCTGACACCACGCATCAAGCCTTTCGCACAATCCAACGGTATTGATATGCCGGATGCGCAGTTACCGCCCGGCGATCATCTGCTGCGGGTCGATATCAAGGATTCGGATGGCCGTGTGGCGAGCACGAGCTTCCTGCTGAAGATAGCGCCTTAGCGCCGATGCGATGTCCGTTTTGCAACGAGGAAAAGGATGATCTGGCCCTGGTTTGCGCGACGTGTAGTCGTGACACCGCAATTCCGGAATCGCTGATCACAGAGCGGGCCGAACTGCTAGCCAAGCGCGACAAGCTGCGGTTCGAACTTGCCGAGGCAAACGCACGACTTGCGGCGCGCCGCAGCCGCAAACCGGCTTAGCGTCCGATGGAATGTCCTTTTTGCGCAGAGACGATCAAGGACGAGGCAATTGTTTGCAAACATTGCAATCGTGATCTGAGGGTCGCCTTGCCGGTCATCACGGAGATTCACGAAACCGTCCTCGAACTCGACCGGCTGCAGCGGCAACTCGATCGTGTCAATACCTCGCTGGCATTGTTCGATCGTCCAGCGCGATTTCTGTTTCTGAACGGCGGCATATACGTTCTGCTACCGTCGCTGCTGCTGCTCGCGGCTCACTATCTGGTGACAGTCACGCTGAATGTATCGCCGCTCTACTTGCGGATCGCCTCGGTGATCATTCCCATGCCGTTCGGCATGGCGGCGTTCGCGCTAAGCAAGATCGGATATCGCGGGGCGTTCGGCCTCGGTGCTTTGACAGCAGCCGTCAGCGTGACGGGCATGTTCGCTGTCGTTGCCTATCTCGATGGCACCTCGATGGTGCCGGAAACCGCGCGGGAATGGCGGGAAACGATTGAATACGGGCTAAGCATCACCCTCGCCTTCCTTACCGGAAATATTCTGGTGATCCTTGTCCTCTTTATCCTTCCCTCGACGATTGCATCGAGCGGCAAGCCGAACGCCGCTGCCTATCGAATCGCCCGAATGCTCGGGCAGCATGTCGGGCGGGAAACAATGCGGCGGCGGGCGCGGCGCATTCAAGACCTGATGCAGACAGTGGGGCCGCTGGTCGGCGTGCTCGCGACCGCCGCGGGCTCGATCTATACTGGATTAAAGGGCGTCTTCGGTC
>JGI12053J15887_10000701_pt1 | contig 14272 bp, 13 predicted proteins | sample MedBloCAOM1_O3_FD_15887 | JGI IMG/M metagenome (IMG submission 15887)
CTAAGCGCGAATCGAAATCTACACGATAGCGTCGACCCTCTTCGATGGTGCGAGAGACGGCGAAATGGATATCAGCATGCTTTGCCGCGAGTGACTTGCCATCGTCCGAGGAGCCGGCTTGTACAATGATCGGATGCCCTTGCGGTGGTCGTGGAACGTTAAGTGGTCCCCGAACTTTGAAGTACTTGCCCGTGTGATTGATTCTATGAATGCGATGCGGATCAGCGAAATACCCGGTCTTGCGATTCAGGAGGATCGCATCATCCTCCACACTATCCCAAAGCGCTTTGACCAGGTCGATGTACTCGGCCGCCCGCTCATAGCGGTTGCCGTGGTCGATATTGCCATCAAGGCCGAAGTTCATCGCTTCTTCCGCCATTGATGAGGTAACGACATTCCAGCCCGCACGCCCTCGACTGAGATGATCGAGGGACGCAAACATCCGGGCGAGATTGTACGGTTCAGTGTATGAAGCGGAGGCGGTGACAAGCAGCCCAATGTTAGACGTGACCCCGGCCAGCGCAGAGAGGAGTGTTATCGGCTCGAGACGTGGATTGGCATAGTGCGCAACGTTGCTCTCAAAGGTATCCCACATGCCGACATGATCTGCGACGAACAGAGCATCGAGTTTGGCCGCTTCGGCTGCCGCGGCAAGTTTCTGAAAATATGCGATGTCATATACCTCGAGATCGGGCGCGCGTGGGTGACGCCACGACACTCGATGATCCCCCTGCGGGTTGAAGAAGAAAGCGCTAAGGATCATTGCCGCATATCCTCTGAGATCCGGACTATCGAGCGAAAGCAGGCTTCGATGCGTTCAATCAGGCGTCTTGCCATGTGAGAGGGCCAAGAAATGCCATCTTACCGATGTCAACGCCGTTGTGGCGGAGGATGGCGTACGCCGTCGTGAGGTGGAAAAAGACGTTCGGGATTGTGACTTGTAGCAAGTAGTTTTCGGCGTCCATGATCTTGCCACCCGACCAGGACAGCCTGACCTTGCGTTCGCTCGCGCCGCCATACTGTGCTTCCGTTACGCTTTCGGCGAATGCGACAGTCTTTCTGATCCGGTCGCGTACTTCGCCGATTGTTTGCTCGGCATCCGGGTGCTTAGGTGGTGTCTGCCCTGACAACCAGGCGGCTGCGCCTTTGACATAGTCGCATGCGCTTTGGACCTGATAGACGAAATCCTTCATATCAGGCGCGAGGCGGCTCGCCATGAGCACGTTGACGTCGAATTTCTTCGCCGCCGCGAGCTGCTCCGCCTTATCGAGCCAAGTTTCCAACAATTGCAGTGTGTGAATGCACTGAGTGACAACCGGATAATACATGGGGCATTTCCTTCGTTGCGGCTGATCCTGTGGGCTCACTATCAGCTCTGAGTTGCGGGGACCTTGTCTGCAGGGATCTTCGAGTTGGGATTGATCTCGACGAAGTCACTGCCGAACTGCTCGCCCTTATTGATGTCGATCAGCCAGGCGTCGTATTCAGCTCCTGAGTAACCAAATTGCAGCAACTCTTCGAGCAGGATCGTGACCTTCACGCCGTTGGGCGTCCCCAACGAATAGAGTTGCAGCGGGTGACGGCCTACCGGCAGTTTTTGCTCATGCGTAGAACCGGCCGTTGGACGGTTGATATTCGCGAACGTACCGCCGTTTGGTTTAGTCCAAGTCCAAACCTTTGGAGGCACGTAGTCACCTTGTTGACTCATGGTGTTCCTCGCCAATCTGAAAACGTGTGCCGCTACGCCTTGGAAGCCTGAGCCTCTTCTTTCAGGGCATTCATTGCCTTGATGTAGGGAATTGGCCCGTAGCTGATGCGTGCTACCCCCAGTTCGGCGAGCTGCTTTGCTGGCGACAAGCCATCCATGACCATGACGTTGACCGGCAAGCTAACGTTTTCGCTGATCTTCTTGATCAAGGCATCATCGGTGAGCCCTGGTATGAAGAAGCCAGATGCGCCAGCGCTTCCGTATGCCTTCGCTCGCTCCAGAGCTTCTTCGACGAGCTTCTCTGGATAACCGTCACCAAAGAACACGTCCGTACGCGCATTGATGAAAAACTCGACGCCCTGCTTGTTGGCGACATCTCGGATCGCTGCTATCCGCTGCGCTTGGCGCTGAGCGGGATAGAGCCCCTCGCCTTGTACGACGCGATCTTCGAAGTTGATACCTATGACGCCCAGATCGATGAGTCGGGACACGTTCTTCGCGAGGACGGCATTGTCTTCGCTGTAGCCCCCTTCGAAGTCCACCGTCACTGGGAGATCGACTGCTTTTGTGATCCGGCCAACGATCTGCTCGACGAGTGAAAGCGGGATGTGTTCGCCGTCTCGGTATCCTTGCGCTTCCGCGACGGACCAGCTGCTCGTCGCAATCGCCTTGGCGCCGGCGCCCTGAATGACTTTGGCGGTCCCCGCGTCCCACGCGTTAAAGAGGATGAGGGGAGTTCCCTTGATGTGAAACGCGGCGAACTGTTTCGCCTTTTCTGCTTGAGTCATGCCAACCTCCGTATTCTACCACCCATCCCAATCTTCAGACCGACAAGACCTCCAGCGTGCGCCACACACGCCGGCACGTGATACCGACTGTGTTCACGCACTTGCCGGCCTAGAATTGCACCATTCACAAGTCACCTTTCGCGTATAGGAGTGAGCACGCGTCGCGTCGTGCTCCCGGACCCAAGCTTGCGGATGAACGTGTAGAAAGCCGGCGTGAACAGCAGACCGAAGACAGTGACACCGAGCATGCCGAAGAATACGGCGGTACCCAGAGACTGGCGCATTTCTGAACCTGCTCCGCTCGCCACAACGAGTGGGAACACTCCAAGGATGAACGCGAAAGACGTCATCAAGATCGGGCGCAACCGGGTCTTGGCGGCTGCTGTCGCCGCGTCCTCGGGCGAATCACCATCGTGATCCTGTCGTTGCCGCGCGAACTCAACGATCAAGATAGCGTTCTTCGCAGCCAACCCGACCAGCACCACGAAACCAATTTGAGCTAGGATGTCGATGGGCATGCCTCTGAAGTCGAGCCCGGTGGCCGAGGTCAGCAAACACATTGGCACGATTAGCACGATCGCCAGCGGCAACTTCCAACTTTCATATTGCGCCGCAAGGACAAGAAACACAAACACAGCAGAGGCTGCGAAGATCGCAAGCGTCGGTATCCCCTGCTGCTCTTGCTGATGCGATAGATCGGTCCATTCGAACGCAAAGCCGGACGGGAGCACCTGCTTGGCGAGCTCAGCCATGCGCGCCATTGCGGTCCCGGAAGCAACACCAGGTGCCGCGGCGCCCATGATCTCAGATGCCGGGTGGAGATTATATCGCGGGACGCGATACGGCTCGGTCACGTCCCTGAATGTGGCGACCGTACCGATGGGTACCATCTCGCCGACGCTATTGCGGGCCTTGAGCCGCGCGATGTCTTGCGGCGTCTTCCGAAACGCTTCATCTGCCTGGGCGAGCACTTGATAGGTACGGCCCAGATAGTTGAAGTCATTGACGTACTGCGAGCCAAGATACAGCTGCAAAGTGGAGAAGACATCAGTCGGTGTCAGGCCGACTTTTTCCGCTTTCAAGCGGTTGATATCAGTAAAGAGCGAAGGAGAACCGGCGTTGTACAGGGTAAAGACGCCGGCAAATGCCGGATCTTTGTTAGCAGCTGCTACTAGTGCATTCGTCGCCCGGGCGAGGGCCTGAGGTCCAGCATTGTTGCGATCCTCCACCATCAACTTGAAGCCGCCAGCCGCACCGAGGCCCTGCACTGGAGGCGGGTTGATCACGAGAACGAATGCATCCTTGATGCCGGTCAGGCGCGCGCGCACGGCTGCCAGCATCGTTGCAGCGTTCACGCCCGGGATGTGGCGACCATAGAGTGAGGGCAAGCCAAGAAAGATCGTAGCCGCGTTGGGGGCGATGGTATTTGTCGTCACGTCGAACCCAGTCACCGGTGAGGTGTGTTCGATACCTGGAGTTCTGAGAATGATGTCGTTGATTTCCCTGACGATGGCGTCAGTCCGCTCAAGGCTCGACCCTGGTGGGAGCTGAATGACCGTGACCAAATAGCCAATATCCTGCTCGGGAATGAAGCCGGTACTCATTCTCGAGAACTGGTAGCCAGTGAGCGAAATCAGGCCGACGTACACGGCCAAGACGATTGCAATCATCCGTACAATGCCTGCAGTCATCTCGCCGTACGCCGTTGACATCCAATCGAAGCCGGCATTGAAACGGCCAAAGACGGCTTTCAATAGTCGGCTGACTCCGCGTGGTTCGACGTGGTCGTGGTGCGGCTTCAGCAATACGGCGCAGAGCGCTGGGCTCAGGGTGAGCGACACGAAGCAAGAGATCACCGTCGACGCGGCGATTGTTGTGGCGAACTGGGCGAAGAATAGACCCGAGATGCCGGAGATGAAGACGGATGGCACAAAAACGGCGCACAGCGTCAGCGCAATAGCGATGAGTGCTGCCGAGACTTCGTCCATCGTTTTGTGCGCAGCCTCTTTAGCTGACATGCCCCGAGCCATGTTGCGCTCGACATTCTCGACCACGACGATGGCGTCATCGACCACGATGCCCACCGCGAGCACCAGGCCAAATAGCGACAGATTATTGATTGAGGTACCAAGCACAGCGAGGATCGAAAAGGAGCCTATGAGCGATACCGGAATGGCGATCACCGGTATGAGCGTCGCCCGCCAATCCTGCAGGAACAAATACACGACACCGACTACGAGGACGATGGCGATGCCGATCGTCAGCATCACCTCGTCGATGGATTGGCTAACGAACGTGGTCGGATCATAAATGTTGATGTAATCGAGACCCGTCGGGAAGCTCTTCTTGAGCTCCGCCATTTTGTCCCACACCGCATGCTCTACCTTGACCACATCCGCGCCAGGTGTAGCGATGACCCAAAATGGAGCAGAGGCGTGACGGTCAGCGTACGCGACCGAACCGTAATCTACAGACCCCACCTCGACACGCCCGATATCGCGAATGCGAGTGACGCGACCTTCGGCGTCTGACTTAACAATAACATTGCCGAATTCGTCAGGCGTCGTTAGCCGCCCAAGCGCCTCGACACTAATCTGGTATGCAGCACCCCCCTTGCGGAGCACAGGCGGCTGGTTGAGTGCACCAGCCGATACCTGAACATTTTGGGCGCGCAAGGCGCTCAGAACATCGCCTGCACTGACACTGTTTGCGGCAGCCTTACCCGGATCAATCCATATCCGCATGGCATATTGCCGTTCGCCAAGGCTCCAGAGATCCGAAACCCCTGGAAGCCGCGAAATCTCGTCTTTGACGTGAAGGATCATGTAGTTGGAAATGTATTCGGCATCACGCGAGCCGTCGGGCGAATACGGATGAATGCCCAGCAACAAGGCTGGGATCGTCTTCTTAACCTGCACACCTTGCAGCTGGACCTCCTGAGGCAGCCTGGCCAGCGTGTCCTGCACCCGATTACGCGTAAGCATGAGGGCAACGTTCGTATCGGTGCCGATTTTGAAGATCACCGTGATGGTGATGAGACCGTTACTCGTCGACTGGCTGCTGATGTAATCCATGTTCTCGACGCCGTTGATCGCTTGTTCTAGTGGCGTCGCGACAGTCCGGGCAATCGTCTCTCCCGATGCACCAGGATAGGCCGTCGTGATTTGAATTGTTGGCGGAACGATGTTGGGATATTGCGCCACTGGCCGGAACGCCGCGGCGGCCAACCCGAACACTACGATGAAAATGCTGATCACCGTGGCGAACCGGGGATGATCAATGAAGAAGTGCGAAAGCTTCACCGCTTGCCTCACTTCTCGCTTTGCTGAGACGCAAATCTGATCGACCCATCATGCGGCGATACCTTCGCGCCTGGCGCAACGGCTGGTATGCCGTCGATGATGATCTTGTCAGTGGGAGCCAGGCCCGAACGGATTACCCGAAGGCCGTCACGCAGATCGCCCAGCTCGACCTGCTTGGGCATCACGACGTTGTTTGAATCAACAGTCAAGACGACGTGCGTTGATTGATCAGGCAACACGGACGCGTCGGGTACGAGCAGGACAGGCGTCGGCGGCGCGACCTCGAGGCGCACGCGAGCGAAGCCACCTGGCGTGAGGAGCAAGTCGCCATTGGGAACAGTGGCACGAGCGTGAATCGTACCACTTGACCGATCGAGTGAGTTGTCGACGAAGTCGAGTGTACCCTGACGGGTGAAATCCTGTTCGTCGCTCAGCGACACTTTCACCTTGCTGGCGAGTGGGCCGGTCTGCTTTTGGCGTTCCCGAGCGAATATCATGTACTCCGCTTCGCTCATGTCGAAATCCAGATAGATTGTCTCGAACGAAACGAGTGTCGCGAGGAGAGTGGTTGGGCTAGTGCCAGCCCGGCTGCCGGCGACAAGGTTGCCGACGGACACGAGATGGGAACCGATGCGTCCTGTGAGGGGCGCCGCGATGCGCGTATGATCGAGGTCGAATTGCGCATCACGGATGAGCGCCTCAGCTTCGTCGACGGCCGCTTGAGCCGCCCGCCGCTCGGCAGATCGTTGATCAGCGTTTTGAACGCTACCAACGCCAGTGCGGCTTAGTGAGTCGGCGCGAGTGGATTCACGATTAGCGAGCTCGAGGCGTGCGCGAGCAGCCGCGAGCTGGGCCGTCGCCTGGTGTAGCCTGATTTCGTATGGCGTCGGATCAATCACGAATAACAGGTCGCCCTTGTGGACGATGTCGCCGTCCTTAAAGCTGATTTGGGTGAGAGTGCCGCCAACTTGGGCGCGAAGTTCAACCCGATCGACCGCGGAAAATTGGCCCAGGAACTGGAGGCGAGAGCTGATATCCCGCTGAAGCGGCACGCTGACCGCCACGCTGGGCAGAGGAAGCGCGGCCGCCGGACTCGGCGGCGACCCGATGAGACGCGGGCCTATAACAACGCCGGCCGCGACGAGCCCCAATGCGACCAGAGCGCCGGCCAAGGCCTTCGCCTTGGACTTGTTCGAGCGCAAACCGGCCAGTTTCTTGGAATCAGGCCCGACAGCCGCACCGGTATGCAGGGTGCTCTGCGTCTCGACGTCGGTATTAAAATCCGTGGTGTCCATGGCGGCCCTTGCTCAATCGGCGTTCAAGACGGATTCTATCTATCGATAGGTACCATCTAGGCCGATGAGCAATGGATCGTCAATACCTATCTATCGATAGAATGGTGCCGACGCGGCATCGAATTGTCGCGTCCGATCTCGCGGGAGATCTCAGCAGCGAATTCTCAAAGGCCGTAGAGATGAGGGATGATGAGATGCCATGGCTAGATACCGATCAGACATCCTCACGAGAAACCTCGATGTCGTATTCTGTGGCCTTAACCCGGCAGAGAGTGCTGCCGCAGACGGACACAATTTTTCCAACAGGAGCAATCGATTCTGGCCGGTACTGCATCTCGCGGGCTTCACCGATACGCGCCTTCGCCCGCGCGATGAGCGCCGGTTGCTGCGATATCGCTGTGGCATCACTGCCGTCGTCAGTCGGCCGACCAAGAGCGCGGTAGATGTGTCCTTAAGCGAATACAGAGACGTTCGGCTCGCGTTTGAAGCGAAAATTCGGCGTTATGCGCCTCGCTGTGTTGCTTTTCTCGGCAAGCGAGCTTTGTCGGCGATGACTGGCCAATCGCACCTCGACTGGGGAGAGCGCGCCGACGGCTTTGCCGGGGCCATGGCCTGGATTCTTCCCAATCCCAGTGGCCGCAATCGGACCTTCACGCTTGATGCGTTGGTACAGGCCTATTCAGAGCTCCGGATGGCCCTTAGTCGCTAACCCGAAGCGAATTGAAACACGATCGAACGATTGCGGTGGCGCCAGTTTGAAAGCAATTGGCGAGGCGCGCCATCAGTGACGTCGATCGGGTCAAGCGATGCTGTGGGGAGGGGTCTCGATTCCGATCGCGGGATAGTATTGGGGACTTTCGCGCCGATCGAACATGCCGTAGTCGCGCACCACGCGTACGATGCGATGCCGGGTGCTGATACCGGCAAACAAACGCGGCTTGAATCGTTCCGCCGACATTCGATCGCGCCATGATGCCAAGAGGGCCAACTTTCCTTGATTGTAAATGCTGGCAAAGACATCGTAGTCGACAAGGTCACTGGCGTGGCGATCAAGCAGCAGACTATCCGGTAAGGCAGCAGCGGACGCCATGTGCACCTCACTCGAGCCGGGCTGAACCTCCGTGAGTGTTGCGAACTTGGCTACGCCGATCTCGGTCTCGTCCAATCGTTGTTCCACGATCGAAGTGCCAGGAGGTGGCGCTGTGTCCGCCACGATCTCGCCTACGCGCAGATGGTAATCCTGAAAGACTTCGTCCCGGCCGCGTTGTTGCGTGTCGTGATGCTGCGCCACCGTCCGCCACCGCACGACCGATTTTTCATCACGCCATGTCGAGTGCGACAAAATCCACCCAGGCCGACGACTGCTCTCGAAGCGCTCGTTGTCAACGAACCCGTCTATTCCCTCGAGTACGGGTCTCAAGCGCTTCGCAAGATCTAGGTAAAGGTCGAACTTCTCCCGCTTGGGATGGACCTCGAAGATCACTGAGAACATCGCCATCACCTCGCATTGCCGAAAGGCAAATGCCTCATGAGCGGCATGCTGCGCCCTAACCCGGCGAGCTACGCGGCAAACATTTGCCGACGTTTCTATCGAGAGATAGGCTAATTACCGCAATGTGGCACCGGACGGCAAGGACTATCGATCAGAAGGTAGACAAGGAGACTCCATGAATGACGTTAAGACCGCGATCTTGGATGCCGCTGAACGGCGCATACAGTTCGGCGGTTTCGGCGGCTTCAGCTTTCGGGAGATCGCAACGGATGTCGGCATCAAGAGCTCGAGCGTCCATTACCATTTCCCTACGAAGGAAGATCTCGCGGCGGCTGTCATTCGCCGCTGGGGCGAAGAGACATCGAAATTCGTCGATGAGGCATTGCAGAAGGACCCGGACCCTGTCCGAGTGTGGACAAAAGCATTTCGGAGTACTGCACTGTCCGAAGGACGCATGTGCCCTTGCACCGTGCTCGGCGCTGCCTCGCAAGATTTGCCGCCGCAAGTAGCGAAGGAAGTGAGGGCCTTTTTCCAGATGTGCCTGGATAAGATGGTTGCGGAAAGAGTCCCGCTGAACACGGCAGCTGAAGTGTTGTCGACCATCACCGGCGCCCTAGTCGTCGCAAACGCTCTGGGCGATCCCACAGCGTACGATCGTGCCATCGGTGACTTGCTCCGTCAGCGCAAACCATGGCCGCGTCGTGGCTCGCAAAATTCTGCCCACGTCCGGGGAGTACAGAAGGGCGCATCGCGCCGGGCGCTTAAGAGAACGCCGCCGCCTGCATGACCGACGTGTCGGATGCTAGGATTGAGTGCCGGTGATCACTGGCGACCGGCCATGACACCGCCATCTACCGGCAGCACGACGCCGGTGATGAAGCTAGCCTGATCAGACGCTAGGAACAAAAGAGCCTCCGCAGCGTCCGCCACTTGGCCGTTGCGGCCGAGTGGGTGAAGCGCATTAAACGTCGGGAGAGCAGCTTTGACCTGCTCGGGGGTCAGGAACGTGTAGTAGATGGGCGTTTCGATGACCGCCGGCGCAATCGCATTCACACGGATCTTGTCGGCTGCAAGCTCGATCGCGAGGTTCTTCACCAGTGCGTGTACGCCAGCCTTTGCCGCCGAATACGCCGACGATGGCGTCGCGCCAATCGCCTGCAGTGCCCACATCGACCCGGTTTGCACGATGCTGCCACCGCGACCAGCACTCTTCATGGCTTTCGCTGCGGCCTGAGAGGTGAAGAACGTACCCTTGAGCGTTCCATCAAGGAACCGATCGTATTCGGCTTCGGTGAGCTCCAGGAACGGCTTTGGCGCAAAGATACCAGCATTGTTGAACAGCACATCGACATGACCGAATTGGTCGATCGCCCGCTTCACAATAGCCTCTCCGGTTTTGGGAAGCGCTACATCGCCGGCGTACGAGACTGCGCGCTTCCCTGTCGGGTCTAACTCACGTACCGCTGCGTTGAGTTTGGTGACATCGCGGCCGTTGATGACGACCGAACCGCCTTCGGCGATGAAGCGGGAGGCGACTTCTTTACCAATCCCCGATGCGCCGCCCGTAATAACGGCGACCTTGTCCTGGAATCTCATAGCGACCCTCCGTGTCTATCTATCAGTAGGTTGCCAGTTAACGCTGGATATCTCCACTGTCAACGTCTATCTATCGATAGACAGAGGAGTGCGATGCCGTGAACGAAACTGCGGAGCGCCTGCTGGATTTGGCGGAGAGCCATATCCGTAACGCCGGATATGGCGGCTTTAGCTTCCGCGAGCTTGCGGCCGAGATCGGCATCAAGAGCGCGAGCGTACACCATCATTTTCCGACCAAGGCAACGATGGCTGCAGCTGTCGCTCGACGGTATGGAGACCGGTTCCTGGCCGCGGTCGTGGGTCCGCCGAAAGAGACCGCTGAAGAAGCCATCGCGATGTACCGATCGGCGTTCCGAACGGCGCTCGACCGCGACGGCCGGATGTGTTTGTGCGGTGTCCTAGGCGCCGAGGCCGGAGGCCTCCCGCCTGAAGTCGCAGAAGCGACACGGACCTTCTTCTGCCGGTGCATCGAAGATCTCTCTCATCGGATGGGCGGCCCCGATACGAAGGCCAGGGCATTACACGTGATGGCTACGCTGGAAGGCGGAATGGTGCTCGCTCGGGTCTTTGGATCAATCGAAGCATTTGACCAAGCTGCCGCTACGCTCGCCGAGCCTTTGGCCATCTCGAAACATGACAACGCACCCGAGGCGCAAACTGCGCTCGGAGAGTTGTGCTTATGAAGAACGAAAAGAACGAACGAGACAAGTCATCGGTTCGAGACGACGAAGCGGCGGCGGAGCTGCACAATCGTCTGGCGAAGCGGATCGTTTCCATGATCGTGCACGAGCAAATGGCAGCTGGCGGAACAATCTCAGATGTCATGTTTCTCTGCGAAAGTGTGTTGGTCGGAGTCGTTCTCGGCTGCTTCCAGCTCGGGAGCGACGAGCGAGCGCTCGATGCGATCGTGAGCCGCGTCAGAGAGCGACTCGCCAAAGTGCGGCTGGAAGATCTCGAAATAAAGGGCAAGGCATGACAGCTGAACCAAGATCGTGCGGGAGTCGTTGCCATGCTGCTTGAAGAGCGGAAATCACAGATCTTTCCGACGCTTACGCCTCATCAGATGGAGTTTGCCGTTCGCTTTGCAAGTGGCCCCGCAAGATCCTTTGAAGCTGGTGAGAATATTTTCAATGTTGGTGACCGCAACGCTGGCGTTTGGCTCGTCGCCGAAGGCGGCATCATCGCCACTCGTAGGGACGGACTAGGAAGAGAGCAGCTGTTCGGGACGTGCAGTCCGGGCCAGTTCAGCGGCGAAGTGAGCGAGCTTGGAGGCCAGGCTTCGTTGGCCGCTGCATGCGCAGCGCCAGAAGGGTGCGTCGCATACCCGTTCGACGCGCCTCACCTTCGAGCGCTCCTCATCGGCAGTGCCGACATCGGAGAGCTGATGATGCGGGCGTTCATCCTCCGCCGTGTAGCCCTCCTTGAGGGTGGAAACGTGGGATCGGTGATACTGGGTGAAGCGGGGTCACCCGACACCGTGCGCCTTCGCGGCCTGCTATCCCGCAACGGCTATCCACATTCATTCATCGACGCAGATGGCGTCGAAGGCAAGGGCCTCGTCGGGCGCCTAGGGGTGCACGCCGATGATCTGCCGATCTTGATCTGTCCGAACGGCACGTTGCTTAGGCGACCGAGCGATGCGCAGGCCGGCGTGGGTCTTGGCATCATTCCCGATCTTCGGGCACGCACTCAGCACGACGTGATCGTCGTTGGAGCAGGACCAGCAGGCCTCGCCACCGCTGTGTATGCATCGTCGGAAGGACTGTCTGTTCTCGTCCTTGATAGCCGATCGTTTGGCGGCCAAGCGGGCGCCTCCTCACGGATTGAGAACTATCTGGGATTTCCGACCGGGATTTCTGGCCAGGCACTCACCGCGCGCGCCTTTATCCAAGCACAGAAGTTTGGTGCTCAATTCGCGGTTCCCGTGTCTGTCGCTGAGCTTGATTGTTCGAGTCCCCCGATGCATCGCGTCGAGCTCGACAATGCGATCTCGGTGTACGGACGAACTGTGGTGATCGCCTCGGGTGCGCGATATCGCCGAGCCCAGATCGAACATCTTGATCAATTCGAAGGAACCAGCGTCTCGTATTGGGCGACGCCGCTCGAGGCGAGTCTGTGCGAAGGCCACGATATTGTTCTTGTAGGTGGAGGCAATTCCGGTGGGCAGGCCGCTGTGTTCCTCGCATCATACGCACGGCGAGTGCACTTCGTGGTCCGTTCATCTGGTTTGGACGATTCCATGTCGCGCTACCTGATCGACAGGATCGCTGCGACGACCAACATTGAGCTGCGCACCCATACTGCCGTGACGGGCTTGTCAGGCGCCAACGGCGCGTTGGAGCGCGTCGACCTACTGTGCCGCACGAGTGGCCGGGCTTGGAACGTAGAGGCGCAGCACTTGTTTCTGTTCATTGGCGCCGAGCCCAATACACAGTGGCTCGATCAGCGTATTGCCTTAGACGACAAAGGGTTTGTCGTGACCGGCAAGACGTCACAATTGCCACTCGAGACGAGCAGTCCTGGCGTTTTCGCGATCGGCGATGCGCGGTGCGGTTCGGTCAAACGGGTGGCGGCGGGGGTTGGCGAAGGCGCCGCTGTGGTTGCCCAGATCCATTCGTATCTGGCCACAAGCAAACCATAGCAGCGCACCCACTAGCAAGCACGACCGCAGCAAAGACGCCGAGCGATTGGCGTCCAGGCGAGTAACGGTGAGGAGGAAGCCATGGTCGAGAAGCTGGCGAGCACCGCCGATCTGTTTGAAATTATCCAGACGACCCGCTCGATGCGGCGATTGAAGCCTGACCTGGTGCCAGAGGCGTTGATCCGGAAGATTCTGGAGGCGGGTGTGTGCGGCCCGAGCGGCGGCAACATGCAGAATTGGCGTTTTGTTGTCATTCAGGACGCGACGATCAAGAAAACCGTCGGAGCATATTACAAGCGTGCTTGGGATGAAGTGGTCGCTCCGCGGTACCGCGCGGGTGAATCCCCACATGGAATGGGTCGAGATCAATTTTCGCGGACGATTGCCGCGGCGGAATATCTAGCCGCGCACATCCATGAAGCGCCGTTTTGGATCGTTGCTTGCCTCCAAGGCGCCGTGCCAACCCGTACGGCCGGCGCTTCGATCTATCCGGCCGTACAAAATATGCTGCTCGCTGCACGGGCCTTGGGACTAGGGGCGACCCTGACGACTCTCTATTTGTCATTCGAAAAGGAAGCCGAAGCTGCCCTTGGCTTACCGGCAGATTGGCACAGCTACGCAATCTTGCCGATCGGCTACCCGGTCGGGCGCTTTGGTCCCGTTAGTCGCGTCGCTCTCAATGATGTGGTCTTCAAGGACCAATGGGGCGAAGCGTATCGAGGCCTATAGTCGCTGCGGCGCTGTTGGCAATCTGTCGCCTGCCTACGCTTGTCCGCGCGATCATTGCGTAGCACCCTGAGCAAGACCTGATCCGGATGCTCGACAGGAAGCGGCAGAAGTTCACGACCATCCCTGCGACAAAGACAATCGGTAGTGGACGAGCAAAGTGCCTGATCGCAGAGGTGTCTCTTACGCGGATTCGAAGAGCAGGCCGCTACCTTGGCCGCCATCAGTGCAGATGCTGACGATGGCCCGCTGACCTTTTGGCATGGCAGTGAGCTCCTTTACGGCCATGCTGATGATGCGGGCAACGGTGGCGCCGAACGGATGGCCGAGAGCCCACGCTGCCGCCATTAGGGTTCAAACGCTCGCGCGGGAAAGGGCCGAAGTCGCGCGTCACACGAGCGCGCTCAGCCAAGAACGTCTTGTCTTGCAGCGCCTTGAGATGGAACGCCAGCTGTGCGGCAAGCATGGCGTTCATCGTGTCGCGCAGGCCGCCGGCGATAGCCATTTGTACAAACGGTTTGAATGCTTCTGGTGGCCAATTGTCGTGCGTGTCGCAATTCGTGAGCGTCAAACTCCGCACCCGATTGGGATTCAGCGCGGCGAATATCTGAGAGATACCGCCACCACTGTCGTTGCCGACGATGTCCACTTGATCGATTTTGAGAGCATCGAGGACTCCCCTCAGCATGCTTGCATTCGCCGTGACGGAGACGTCCTGGGCCGA
>JGI12053J15887_10000702_pt1 | contig 14255 bp, 14 predicted proteins | sample MedBloCAOM1_O3_FD_15887 | JGI IMG/M metagenome (IMG submission 15887)
AGGCGCCGAGCCCGACGCCGCCATGGACAAAACCGGTCGCCAATAGATACGGCACCGCGAACTTGGCGGCATAGCCGTTGCGCGGGCGCTGCTTGTCGGCGAGCGGCTCCCACAACCGGTGCACCGTCCCCTCCGCCACCTCGCAGACGATCGCGTCGATGTCCTCGGCCTTGATCCCCCGCGCGGCGAGGCGTCTGGCGCAATCGATATAAGGCTGCGCCATGGTCCCGCAGGGATAGGGCTTGAACGCCAGCGTGTCCGTTACCCAGCGGGTGCCGAAATCGCCGGTCAGCGCCTCGTAATTGCCGTCCGTGGTGTGTGCGAAACCATGAAACAGCCCGTGCACGCCCTCGAACACCGTGCGCGGACCGACAAAGCCCTGCCGCGCCAATAGCGCCGCGCGAATGCCCGACTGCGCCGCCCAGCCGGCATGGAGCCGCTTGGTCCAGGCGCCCTCGGCGAGATATTCGATGATGCCGCCGGCCATGCTGCCGGCGATGCCGAACGCATCGACGATTTGTTTGGCGTTGAGGCCGAGCGCCGCGCCCACCCCCGCCGCGGCACCCATCGCGCCGAAGATCGCGGTCGGGTGAAAACCGGCCTTGTGCACAGCTTTCGGCACCACNAGGCTCAGGCGGCACAGCACTTCGGTGCCGACCGCGATGCCGATCAGCGCCATGCGGCCATCGGGATTGTGCCGCTCGCAGGCCGCCAGAACTGCCGGCACCACCACCGCGCCGGCATGCACCGGACCGCCCTCAAAAGTGTCGTCGAAATCCTCGCCATGCGCCGCGGTGCCGTTGACGAAGGCCGCCCCCGAGGCGGTCAGCGTGCGCCGGTGGCCGATCACCGTGCACGGGCCGTCATCGTCCCAGCCAGCCAACGCACTAGCGATGTAGTCCTCGTTGCGCGCGGTGACGCACAGGCCGACCACGTCGATCAGCAGATCCTCGCATTTGCGCGTGGTCGCCGCCGGCAGGCCGTTTGCCTTCAATGCCACGATTTTCCCGGCCAGCGTTTCGGCGACGGAGGTTTTGGGCAGTTCGGATGTCATTGCCATCAGGTCAAACGCGAAAGATCTTGCTGTAGCGCGACTTGATGCCGTCACTCTCTTTTTCCACCGCGGCCGCGTCGTCTTTCATGGTCTTGATATCCTTGAGCGGCTTACGGCCTGCCTTCTCCTGGGTCTGCGGATGCACCGAGCGCAAGCCGCCGACATCGATGATGAGCTGCTGGGCGTCGCGGCCAAGGCTGAACGACTGGAACAATCTTGCCGCGTTCGGATTGGGCGAGGTCTTGAACACCCCGTTCGGACCAATGATCAGCGGCGATCCTTCGCTGGCATAGACCGGCTCGACCGGGCGGCCTGCCTCCCTGAGCTGGAAAATATTGTACTCGTTGCCGTCGGCCATGACCGAGCGTTCACCGAGATCGAGCTTCTTCGGCGGATCGGCCGAGGATTGCACCTGCATGATGTTCTGCCTGGCGAGCTGTTCGAAATAGCTCCAGCCGAGATCGCGCTGCATCTGATAGGTCGCGGTCATGATGGTGCCGCTGTAGCCCGGATGCGCCTTGACGATCTTGCCCTTCCATTTGGGATCGAGCAGATCGGCGAAACTTTTCGGCGCCTCCTCCGCCTTCACCAGGCTGGTATTGTAGGCGATGATGCTGAGCCAGACGCGGAAGCTCGCGAACTGGCCGTCGGGATCCCTGTGCTCGGCGGGATAGAACTTTGCGACATCCTCAGGTACGTACGGCGCCAGAAAACCGTCGCGCTTCCAGACGATGAAGTGCGCGGCATCCGACGAATTCACCACATCGACCGCCCGGATGTTGCTGGCATATTCCTGGCCGATGCGCTGGAACACCCGCTCCGCCCCGGTGCGCTCGACGCGCACCGCTATCCCCGGATATTTCGCCTCGAACGCCTTCGCCACCTTCTCGGCGACCGGCAGGTCTGTCGAGGTGTAATAGATGACCTGGCCTTCCTTCTTCGCCGCCTCTATCAATGCCGGGGTTATCGGTTCAGGCGGCGGCGCTGCGGCCATGACGCGGGTCGAGAATGCTGCGCCCGCCAGCACGGCGCCGGTCCCCTTCAGCATGTCGCGGCGCGATAGTTTGGACTGTTTCATCGGCTCATTCTGTCCCCATGTTCCGGGCCAGACTCGGGACACCGGAGATTATCTTTTATTCCTAGAGTGAAGTCCGAGTCTATCGTCGACAGCTCGTTCCCATTGCCGCTAGACTTGGCCGATAACCTGTTCAGTACAGAACAAGACCAGGATTCGGGAGATTGAAATGACGGGCTCGAGGCTGGTGGTCGCGCTGGCGGCAGCTCTTGTTGCGGCGCCACTTCTGGCCACGCCGGGTTGGGCGCAGGATTATCCGGTGCGGCCGGTCAAGATCATCGTTCCCTTCGGCGCCGGGGGCCCGGCCGATGTCACGGCCCGCCTGATCGGCAACATCCTGCAGGAGAGTTTTGGCCAGCCCTTCGTGGTCGAGAACCGCACCGGCGCCGGCGGCGTGATCGGCACCGTCGAGGCCGCCAAGTCGCCGCCCGACGGCTATACGCTATTGATGATGTCCAACACCCAGACCGCGAACGAATCGCTGGTACCGCAGCGCAAATACGAGTTGATGCGCGATCTCGCGCCGATCGCGCCGGTCAATTACTCCGATCTGGTGATCGTCGTGCACCCACAGGTCGCGGCCAAGACCCTGGCCGAATTCATCGCGCTCGCCAAATCGCAGCCGGGAAAGCTGAATTACGCCTCATCGGGCCAGGGCACGCCCTATCACATGGCCGGCGAGCTGTTCAAAACCATGGCCGGCATCGATGTCGTGCATGTTCCCTACCGCAACAGCGGCGAGGCGCGCAGCGGCGTCATCGGCGGACAGGTGCAGATGATGATCGACGCGGTTCCGGCAATGGCGCCCAACGTGGCCGAAAACCAGGTGCGTGCGCTCGCCACCACCGGCAAGTCGCGCTCAACCGTGCTGCCGAACGTGCCGACGGCCAATGAGGCCGGCATCGCCGGATATGAGNCCACCATCTGGCTCGGGTTGATGGCGCCGGCGGGGACGCCGAAGCCTGTCATCGACAAGCTCAATGCCGCCGTGAACGCCGCCGTGAAGCGGCCTGATATCGTCAAGCTCTGGACCGAACAGGGCGCGGTTCCGTTGTCGATGACTCCGGAGGAGTTCGACAAATTCCTGCGCGGCGATATTGTGAAATGGGCCGAGGTCGTCAAGAAATTCACCGACAAGCCGCAATAAGGTCTCAACTCCCGATGCCGATCGTTCGATTTCGCCTCAATGGCGTCGAAACCGATGTCGACGCCGATCCCGGTTCATCCTTGCTCAGCATCCTCCGTGGACCGCTGCAGATGACCGGCCCGCATTTCGGGTGTGGCGCCAATGAATGCGGCGCCTGCAACGTGATCGTCGGCGATCATGCGGTGGCCGCATGCGACACCCCGCTGTGGTCGGTCGCCGATAAGGACATTACGACGATCGAAGGGCTGGGAAGCCCGCAAGCCCCGCATTCGCTACAGCGCGCGTTTATCGCCGGGCAGGCCTTGCAGTGCGGCTACTGCGTTTCCGGCATACTGATGAGCGCGGCAGCCTTGCTGAAGCGCAACCCTGCNCCCACCCCCGAGGACGTGAAGGCCGCGCTGGACCGTAATCTCTGCCGTTGCGGGTCGCATAACCGCATGGTGCGGGCGGTACTGAGCGCGGCGGCTGAGATCGCCGCCCAATGACAACGCCCGCGCCCTCCCCTTCCGCGCCGAGCCTGCCGGTCAGCCTCGCGGCCAATCCAGTGCTGTCGTCATGGGTCCGCTTCTCGCCCGAAGGGCACGTCATGGTCTCGCCGGGCAAGGTGGAGATCGGGCAAGGCATCGTCACCGCGCTGGCACAGATCGCCGCCGACGAACTCGATGTCGAGATCGGCCGCGTGCAGATGGTCCGCGCGTCGACGGCGGGCAGCCCGAATGAAGGCGTGACTTCTGGCAGTCTTTCGGTGCAGCAGTCGGGCCGCGCCGTCAGGCACGCTTGCGCCGAGATCCGCCAGATCTTCCTTGCCGCCGCGGCTGACCGCCTCGGCGTCGGCATCGATGCACTCGAGATCAAGGACGGTATCTTCTCCGGACCCGGCAACGTACAGACCAGCTATTGGGAGCTGGCCGGTGAGGTTTCGCTGGATCGCGACGCGACGCCGGGCGCAACACCCAAGATATCGACGCAGCGGATGCTCGCCGGAAATTCGGTTCGGCGGGTCGATATCCCCGACAAGGTTTTCGCAACTCCCCGTTTCATTCACGACCAGGCGCTGCCCGGGATGCTGCATGGCCGCGTGCTGCGGTCGGAGATATCAGCGGCGAAACTCGCAAGCATGAAGGAAGATGGTGCGCGCGCCGTGGCTGGCCTTGTCGCTATCGTGCGCGACGGCAATTTCGCCGGCGTCGTCAGCGAAACCGAAGACGGCGCCGTGGCCGCGCTAGGCGCCTTGCGCAAGGGTGCGGTATGGTCATCGGGCGAAACGCTGCCTGATGAAGACCAACTGGCTTCATTCCTGAAAGCCCAGCCGTCGGAACCGACGGTCATCAACAGGAAGACAGCCTCCGGCACGGCTGAAAAGAAGCGCACGATCCGGCGGCAATTTACCCGGCCTTACATTGCGCACGCCTCGATCGCGCCGTCCTGCGCCATGGCGCAGTGGACCGGGGAGGATCGTGTCCATGTCTGGACCCATAGCCAGGGGGTTTACTTGCTCCGCGCCGACCTCGCGCTGGTTCTCAAATTGCCGGTCGAGAACATCACCGTCGAACATATGGAAGGCGCCGGCTGCTACGGCCATAACGCCGCCGACGACGTCGCGCTCGACGCGGTTCTGCTCGCGAAGGCGGCGGGCGGCCGGCCGGTGCGGGTGCAGTGGTCGCGCGAAGACGAGATGACGCATGCGCCGTTCGGCGCGGCAATGGCAATCGAGATCGAGGCCGATCTCGATGCGCAAGGCGAGATCGTTGACTGGCGGCACTCGATCTGGAGCAACGGCCACGCCGCGCGACCGGGGCGCGCGGCTTCGCCAGCGCTGCTTGCCGGAACCGAGCTGGCGAACCCGTTCCCGCGCACCATTTCCACCAATCCGCCGCAGGCCAATGGCGGCGGCGCTGACCGCAACTCAGTCCCGCTTTACGATTTCCCCGCATGGCAAATCGAAAGCCATCGCCTGCTGACCATGCCGATCCGAACCTCCGCGCTGCGGACTTTGGGCGCGCAGGGCAACGTTTTTGCGATCGAGTCCTTTCTCGACGAACTTGCCGCCGAGCGCGGCGAGGATCCGGTCAGCTTCCGGCTGCGCCACTTACGGGATGAGCGGGCAAAGGATGTGATCCGCGCCACGGCGAAGCGCGCGAACTGGAAGCCGGACAAAAAGTCCGGCATCGGTTACGGCGTCGGCTTTGCCCGCTACAAGAACACCGGCGCCTATTGTGCCGTGGTCGCCGAAATCGAGGGCGCCGAGGATATCCGCGTCCAACGGCTGACCATCGCAGTCGATGTCGGTGAAGCCATCAACCCGGACGGCGTGGTCAACCAGATCGAAGGCGGCGCGATCCAGGCGACCAGCTGGGTATTGAAAGAACGGGTTCGCTTTGACCGCCAGCGCATCACCAGCAATACATGGGCGGATTATCCGATCCTGCGCTTCAGCGAGGTGCCAGACGTGCAGGTCGAGTTGATCCAGCGGCCCGATAGCGACCCGCTCGGCGCCGGAGAGGCTGCGCACGGCCCGGTCACCGCGGCGATCGCCAATGCGGTGTTCGACGCGCTCGGCGTGCGGGTTCGCGACCTGCCGATCACCCGCGACAGTCTCATTGCGGCGATGGAATTGACTTCATGACCGCGCTCAACATTCTCAGCGGCGGCGCGGCGCAAGGCCTGGTTGCCAGTCTCGCGCCGAAATTCAAAGCACTGACCGGCTTCGACATCGAGGGCGAGTTCGGCGCGGTCGGCGCCATGGCCGACAAATTGCGCAAGGGCACGCCGGTCGACATCGTCATTCTGACGGCGGCGATCGTTGCGGCGTTGGCGGAAGAGAAACTTGTCGAGCGCGCGTCGATAACAGATATCGGCCTGGTCGAGACNGCGGTCGCCGTCCGTGCCGGCGATCCCCTCGTCGCGGTCAACGACGCAACGGGCCTGCGCAACGCCTTGCTCGCGGCAGACGCGATCTTCGTTCCCGATACCAAGGCGTCGACGGCCGGGATTCACGTGGCAAAGGTTCTCCGACAACTCGGCATTGCCGACGCGGTGGCGGCACGGCTCAGGATTTTTCCGAATGGCGCGACGGCCATGCGCCATCTGGCGACCTCGGATGCCGTCAGGCCGATCGGCTGCACGCAATCGACCGAGATCATCAGCACCAAAGGCGTGATGCTGTCAGGCTCGCTGCCACCGGGATGCGAGCTCTCGACCATGTATACGGCGGCCATAGCCACACGGGCCGCCGGTCCCGAGCATGCCCGGGACCTAATTGACTTGCTGAGCGGCGCCGAGCAGCGCGAACTGCGAACGCGCGCGGGCTTTCTCGACGCCGCCGTGCCGTCGTTACGCTGACTGGGAAATAAAGGCTTCCAGTCTGGTCACGAAATGAACCGGCGTCTCCTGCATCGGATAGTGTCCGGAATTGCCAATCTTCTCGATTTCCGCGTGCGGATAAAGCCCCGGATAAACGCTGCGCACGAGACCTTCGCTGATGCCATTGTCAAATTCGCCGAACAGCACGAGCATCGGCGCCTTGACCTTGTGGGCATCGGCTGCGAAGTCGTCCTTGATGAAGGAACGCATATAGCCCTTGAAGGCCTCCGGGCTTGCCGTATCGCGCGCCCGCCGCAGCATCAACTTCAGCCACGCGCTGGAAACACGGTTGCCGACGGAATCGCCTATCAGCGCCAATGCCACCTCATCCTGTTCGCAAGCCGCTGTGAAGAAACCGAATACCGCGTCATCGAATGGCAAAGCCGAAGCCGGCACCGGGGTGACTGCCACGACCGACCGAACGCGCGCGCCGGCATCCATCGCCACCTTCTGCGCCGCCTTGCCTCCCATGGAGTGGCCGACAACATGGAACTCGTGCCATCCGAGNTGGTCGGCGAGCGCGATTGCATCTGCCGCTACTTCGTCGATGGTGTACCCGCCGGCAACATTGCNGGAGTTACCATACCCGCGGATATCGATGAAGGCGCATGTGTAGCGGTCGGCATCGATGCAGTCGAAAATGGGCGTAAACACCCGGTGATCCCAGAACCATCCGTGAATGACCACGACCTTTACCGGGCCGTTGCCGATCGTTTTGTGCCAAACCATTTCGCCCCCTTGTCGTCCGCCCTATTCCAAAACGTACCAGGTGAATGTCGGTTTATTTCTTGTCGGCGGCCGCGAAGACTTCCCTGCAGGCCGCCACGCCGTTGATTGCCGCGGCAACGCCGACATAGGGCACGAGCTGCATCATGATCTCGACCAGTTCCTCCCGCGAAACGCCGCAGCGCAGGGCTCCGCCGATATGGGTTCGCAGCTGCGGCGCCGCCGTTCCGAGCGTCGCCAGGGCCGCGACGGTGACGATCTGCCGCGTGCGCGAGTCTAGCGCCGGACTTTGGTAGATTTCTCCGTAGATCGTTTCGAGCACGTAGGTTGCGAGCTGAGGAGCCAAGTCGCCCAGCGATCGTTCGACCTGATCGGGGGTTTGCCCGAGAATTTCACCGATTTTTTGTGCGCCGTGTGCGCGGCGTTGGGGGTCTGACTGCATCGTGGCTTCCTTCTGTCCCCGGTCGCGCTAAAGTGGACCTGCAGGCGGTTTGGTCCAACGGCAGGAATTCGTCCAAGCTGTAGGGCCGACATCCGTGAGCGTCAACAAAGCCAAATGCTGAATCGAGCGCACGGATCGCGCATCGGGGGAAATATGTTCAGCCGTTTACTCAAAATGATCGCGCTTTGCGCTGGTGTTACCACGGTTTCGGGCGCAGGCACGGCCTCTGTTATGGCGCAAACCTATCCCGCGCAACCGATCAGGGTCATTGTCGGCTTCGGGCCTGGCTCGGCCGCGGATATCCTTGCCCGGCTCGTCGGCAAGCAGATGGAAGCCGGTCTCGGCCAGCCGATCGTCGTGGAAAATCGGCCGGGTAACAGCAGCATGATCGCGGCGGAATCCGTGGCGCGGGCGCCCGCCGATGGATACACGCTTTTCATGGCGACCATCGCCAACACGCTCAATCCGGCGGAGACGAAATCGAATTTCAATCTCGGAAAAGAACTTGCGCCGATCGCCCTTCTCGGCATCGTACCCAACGTGTTGGTGGCGCATCCGTCGGTCCCGGCCAATAGTTTGCAGGAGCTGATAGCACTGGCGAAGAGCAAGCCCGAAGGTCTGACGTTCGGCTCCTCCGGCTACGCGACGGCGAGTTATATGGCGGCCGAGCTGTTCAACGAAAAGGCGGGCACCAAAATCCTGGCGGTTCCCTATCAAGGCGGAAGCAATCAGGCCGTTTCGGATCTGCTCTCTGGCCGCATCACCCTGATGTTCAATGTGGCCGCGACCCTGGCCCCCCATGTCGAGGCAGGCAAGCTGAAGGCCTTCGCCGTGGCGCAGTCGAAGCGCGCCTCGATCATGCCGGACGTTCCGACGCTGGCCGAAGCCGGAATGGAAGGCTTTGATGCCGGGATCTGGATCGGGCTTCTGGCTCCGGCTGGAACGCCGCCCGCGATCATCGAGAAGCTGTCGGCCGCTGCAAACGATGCGTTGAACAACGAGGCGGTTCGCACCGCTCTCAAGCGGCAGGGCACGGACCCGCTTGGCGGTACGTCGAATGAATTTGCCGACTTCATCCGCGCCGACATCGCCAAGTGGGGCGCAATCCTTGCGCGACCCGGCCCGAGCAAGTGAGACCCAGCATAGTTTGGGCCATTCCTGCGCAGGTTCGCGCGATATCAGCGCGGAACGGGCCAGGGCTCAATGGCCACTCGATCGCCATCTCAAAAATCGCTTCTCGACCATCGACATCGCCAACGCGGTCAAATACCCGATGACGCCGAGCAGGATGACGCCTGCGAACAGGTCCGCGGACCGGAATGCGCGTGCCGACAGCAGCACCCAGTGTCCCAAACCGTCGAGACCCGCGAGAATTTCGCAAACCACCGACAGAATGAGCGCCACGGTCAGGCTGAGGCGCATGCCTGAAAGTATATCGGGACTTGCCGACGGCAGCGCGATCTTGAAGATAACCGCCAGTCGCGACATGTGCAGCGACCGGGCCACCTCGTAGAGCCGCGGCTCGACGGCCGCAAAACCGTGGATCGTCGCCAGCAGCATCGGCCAGATCGCGCCAAATGCGATCACGAACAGCGCCATTCCCTGGGTCAATCCAAACATGGCAATCGCAACCGGGATGATGGCGGACACCGGCAGCGGCCGGAGAAATTCCAGCGACGGCGCGACATAGCTGCGCATCGTGCGCGATGAGCCGATCATCGCGCCAAGCGCGATACCGGTGATGGAGGCGACGAGCCAGCCATAGGCCATGTGCGCCAGCGTGCCCTGCAGCTTGACCCAGAGGTCGCCGCTGGCAAATCCGCGGACCAGCGATGCCCAGGCGCGGTCCGGCCCCGGCAGGAAGACGGGCGACACCAGCTGTTGGTCGGCAATCAGCTGCCACAACCCGACAAAGCCCGCGGCGACGGCAAAGCTGGCAGCGCGCCAATACAGCAGGGACCGGTTCATGCGGAGTCTCTTACCAGAGCCGCGGGCCCAAACAGGTGGTGCTGCGCGACGACAAGGCCGGTATTGAGCAGGTATCCGACAAAACCGATCCAGAACAGATAGGCCAGCATGAGGTCGGGCCGAAGCGCCTGCTGCGCGGTCATGATCGCCGCACCAAGTCCGATCGGGTTGATCGCGATCTCGACCGTGACGGCCACAATCAGGGCTATTCCGGCGGCGAGGCGAAAAGCCAGAAAGATCCGTGGCAGTGCCGCCGGAATGATGATCTTGCGAATCCGATCGGCCGCTGAAAGACGCAGCGCGCGCGATACCTCGATCAGCCGCGGCTCAATTCCTCCGACCGCGGCGCGGCTCAGGATCAGAACCGGCCAGATGCAGGCGAACCCGACAATCACGATCTCCATCCGATAGCCGAAACCCAGCGCGATCAAGGCGATCGGCAGCAGCGCAATCGACGGGATGGGACGGATCGCCTCGATGGTCACTTCCATCAGGCGGTCGGCGACGTGAAAAATTCCCAGGCCAATACCGAAAGCAAGCCCGATGGCACCGCCGATCAGCAGGCCGGCAAAGGCCGAGATCAGCGTATCGCGTGTTGCGGCCAGAACCGATCCGTCCCTAAGCGCCTCGGCAAGGGCGATGGCAATGGCGCTTGGCGGCGCCAGCGAATCGCTTTCGAGATGAATCGCACGAGCCCAGATCTCCAGTATCGCAAGCGTCGCGACCGGAAGCAGAAGCGCCTTGACACGCTCCGGGATCATGCTTCCGAGGCCTTGATGAAATCGAACAATTCGCGGCGCAGTCGCAGGAATTCCGGATTTTCCCGCGTCGTCAGCTGATCGCGGGGCCGCGGCAGGTCGATCTTGAGCTCGATGCCGATACGGCCGGGATGCGGCAACAGACCGACGACGCGGTCGCCCAGATAAATCGCCTCCTCCAGATCATGGGTGACGAACACGACCGTTGCGTCGCTGGCTTGCACCAGCGACAGCACTTCATCCTGCAGTCCCTGACGCGTCATCGCGTCGAGCGCACCGAAAGGCTCGTCCATCAGCAGCGCCTTGGGCTCCTGCGCCAGGCAGCGTGCAATCTGCAGCCGCTGCTGCATGCCGCCCGACATTTCCGCCGGATATTTTCCGGCATGGGCGGGCAGTCCGACCGTTTTCAGCAATTCGTCAATGCGGACGGCGCGCTCAGACGAGGCCATGCCGGACGCCTCCAGCGCCAGCGAGACATTGCCGGCCGCGGTTCGCCATGGCAGCAGCGCCTTGCCGTAGTCCTGAAAGACGATGGCGATGTCGCGCCGCGGCATCAGCATCGGCTTTCCGTCGAAGGTCACGGCGCCGCTGGTGGGCTGATATAATCCGGCAGCAAGGCGCAGCGCGGTGGTCTTTCCGCAACCCGACGCGCCGATGATGCAGAGGAATTCGCCGGGCCTGACGTCGAGGCTGATATTTTCGACGATCGCCTTGCCGCCCAGATGAAGCGTGACATTGGAAAATGCGATCTGCGGTCGCTCCGCACCGGGGGATATGGCCCGCTGGGTCGCTGCAGCCGTCATGCTCACGATCTGCCCTCCTTCGTCGGCGGATAGACGAAATCGAGCGTTGAATGCAAGTGAGACGCGAGCATCTTCTGGGCGCCGTCGACGTCGCGCGCGAGAACCCGATCGGCGAGACTCTGATGCGCCGCGACAAATTTCTTGCCGCTGTCGAAACCACGCATCATCACCCGGCGATAGCGGTAGGCCTGATCGTAAAGATCGGAATGCGCCGTGAGCAACCGCCTGGATCCGCATGCCGCCAGCAGCGCCGTGTGAAATCCCTTATGGAGCCGGTCGAAGTCCGGCGCGCCCTCGCGAAACTCGTCGCCGGTTCGCTGGATGTGCCGGCGCATCTGATGCAGCGCGCTGAGAACTTCCGCTTCCCAGGCATCGTCGCCGTTCGCGATGGCCAGCCGGAGCGCCTCGATCTCGACCACCGTGCGCATCCGCGTAATGTCCAGCAGGTCCTCGCGGCTGATATCGGCCACCCGAAAACCGCGCTGACCGATCCCGACGATCAATCCCCTGGAAATCAGCCGGGACAGGCCTTCGCGCAGCGGCGTGGCGCCGATCTCGTAGCGCTCGACCAGATCGTGGATTCCGAGGCGCGCGCCGGGCGCGAGAACGCCAGCGATAATGTCGCGCTCGACCACGCTTGCCGCGCGTTCGCTCAGTGTGTCGGTGCCCGATACGTCCGCCGATCCGCTTTGCGCCGCTGATGCCATGGCCCGGTTCTGCTAGTTCAGGATGAGCTTGTTGAGATCGAGCTTGGTCTGCAGCATCTTCTGTGTCGACATGATTTCGATCCACCAGCCCAGTTGTTCTGCCTTCAGGACCGGCTCGGACTTGTTCGGCGGCGTCGCCTTCACAAGCTCGATCGGCTGCTTGGTGAATTTCGAGATCGATGTCGAGGTTTTCTCCCGGTCATTATTGACGATATCAGCGCCCTCGGCGATGGCGGCGCGGAATCTCTTAATTGTATCCGGGTTTTTCTCGGCCCAGTCGCGTGCGGCGGCGTAGAAGATGATCGGCTCGGTCCGCGCGAGGTCCACGGCGTAGCGTGCGCCGACCGATCCGAGGCCCGCATTGGTCATTCGGGTCACAAGCGGCTCCGCGGTCAGGACGGCATCGACCCCGCCCGACTTGATGATGTCGGACATGGTCGGAAACGTCACTTCGACGAAATTCACGGATTTCGGATCAACTCCCTTTTCTACCAGCCATTTCACGAACAGCACGTGGAGAAAGGCGCCGAGGCCGGGGGCGCCGACCTTCTTGCCGACGAAATCCTTCGGCGAATTGATGGTGATGCCGTTGCGGACGAACGCGGTGATGTTGGCGTTCGATGTCGGGCTCATCATCGACGCGCCGGCCACCGCGACCATGTCCAGTCCGCCATCCGCTGCCTGCAGAAACACTGTCGAGGTCGGCCCGCCGATCTGGATCGAATTGGAGAGTATCGCTGCCGGGATGTTCGAATTGATGCCGATCAGAACCATTTCCGCATCGAGACCATGCTTTTTGAAGATGCCCTCATCGACCGCCACCATCGCCGAGGCACAGTCACTGGTCGCGGTGCAGCCGATCTGGATTTTGGTCTGCGCCTGAACCGGGCCAATAGCCAAAATCGCCGCAACAACCGCCGCGACTAGGAATTTAGTCATCGATCGCCTCCCGATTGCGATATTACTTGACAGCCGATTTTTTATCGATATTTTTTTAGATCATATATTTTATCAGAAAACAAGAGGAGGCGATCATGAAACTTGCGACATTTCGATCCGGCGGCCGGGAGAAGATCGGTCTGGTCCATGCCAATAATACTCAGCTGTTCGATCTGGCCGCCGCGTCCGATCGTACCGGCCAAAGCAATCCGGCCTTCGCCTCGATGTTAGCGCTGATCGACGCGGGTCCTACCGCTCTTGAAGGCGCCCAGAAGTTGTTCGACAACGAGGGCAAGGACGAAACGCTCTCCGAGAAGGTCAGCGCCGCGGAAGTCCTCGCCCCGATCCCCGAGCCCCGGCAGATGCGCGACGGCATGTCGTTCCCGATGCATATCCTGCAGGCACCGCGCGGGCAGCTCAAGCTTGCGGCGCGCGCCAAAAACGACATGGCGGAGCTGGCGCGGCTCAACGCCGAGCCGCTAGGCGAACTGCCCGAGGTCTACCGCAAGCAACCGATCTACTACATCACCAACCGCTTCAGCGTGCGCGGCACCAACACCACGGTAAAGTGGCCGCGCTACAGCAAGGTGATGGATTACGAGCTTGAATTCGGGATCATTACCAAGAACAAGGGCGCAAACATTCCGGCGTCGAAGGCCGGGGATCACATCTTCGGCTACACGATCTTCAACGATTTCTCGGCGCGCGACGCCCAGCGCGTCGAAATGGAAGGACGCCTGGGTCCGGCCAAAGGCAAAAGCTTCGACGGCGGCAATGTCATGGGTCCCTGGATCGTGACATCGGACGAGATCGGCGATCCCTACAATCTCAAGATGGAAGCACGCGTCAACGGCAAGATGCGCTCGCAGGGTATCACCCAGGGAATGCTGTTTTCATTCGAGGAGATCATTGCGCACGTCACCAGCGACGAAACGCTGATGCCCGGCGAATTCATCGGGTCAGGCACCGTCGGCAATGGCTGCGGACTCGAACTCGGCTGGTATCTTGAACACGGCGATAGCATCGAGCTTGAGGTCGAGAAAATCGGCGTCCTCAAAAACAAGGTCGAGCGCCAGGACGCTTAGGGTTCGACGTCGAGCGAATAATAACAGCAATCTTCAAGGAAACGCACATGGCCAGACGACTGATCGATATTTCCGTGCCGCTGCAAAACGACGTGCCGGCCGATCCGCCGGGCGGGCATCCCACCATCCAGTACATCGATCACCAGCAGGGCCTGCCGCGCATGCTGCAGTTCTTCGAGGGGCTGAAG
>JGI12053J15887_10000703_pt1 | contig 14254 bp, 15 predicted proteins | sample MedBloCAOM1_O3_FD_15887 | JGI IMG/M metagenome (IMG submission 15887)
TGCGGTCGTCAATGCGGTGGGCGCCGTCACGGTCGGCGATGGACCGTGGTTCTGGGCGGCGCCGTTTGAGATCGACGGCGAATATGGCGGACGCGGATTGCCGCCATCATTCACGCCGGACATGCTGACGATGCGCATCAAAGGTGGCGCGGCCGCGACATCGATGGAAAACACCACGCTGGCGGTGGTCGTCACCGACGCCGACCTGACCAACCCCCAGGCCAAGCGGCTGGCGATGATCGCGCAGACCGGATTTGCCCGCGCGATTTATCCGGTGCACGCGCCGCTCGATGGCGATGTGGTGTTCGCCGCCGCGACCGGCGAAAAGCCGATCGATCCGCTGGTCGGCCTCACCGAGCTCGGCATGGTCGCGGCCAATGTCGTGGCCCGAGCCATCGCGCGCGGCGTTTACACCGCGACCGCGCTGCCCTTTCCCGGCGCGCTGCCGGCGTGGAAGGACCGCTTTGGCTAGGTCACGGTGTTCCTTACAGACGGTTCGCCAAGCTGTTTCAGACGCTCATCGAAAGCGATGAGGTCGCTCCGGATGAAATCGCCTGTGCCTGGCGCTGAATCATCTGCTCGATGATATTGTAGGATGAGGTCGCGCTGCCGGATGAGGTCGCAGAGCTGGATGACGTCGCCGCGGGCATGGTCATCGTCACCTTGGACCCGTCGGCATAAGTCATTGATGTGGTGGTCGAGCCGTCACTGTTGGTTGTCGACGTGCTGGTTGCGCCGTCCAATGCCTGCAGCAGGGGATCGGAGCTCGATCCGCTTGTGCTGCTCGAACCACCGGTAGCGCCGCTCGATCCATCCGAACCGGCGACATGATGATGGTGATGGTGGCCGCTCCCCTTCAGCGCCGACGACATTTCGTCGAGGCTGACCGAACCGTCGCCGTTCTTGTCCATTTTGCTGAACACGTCGTCGGCCTGCGCGGTGTTGGTGCCGCCGGCGCCGAGTGCGCTTTCAAATTCGGATTGGCTGATCTTGCCGTCACCGTCGGTATCGATCTGCGAGAACAGGTCTTGCAGGGCGCTGGACGGGCTGGACGATGTCGACGATGTCGCCGTCGATGTCGTTGTTGCGGTCGATGACTGGCTTTGCGCCGCCAGCAGTGCGCTCATCGTCGACGGCGATATCTGCGAAAAGCCGGTGGTCCCGGAAACCGGGGCCGCGCTGGCCGAAGTCGAGGTACTGCTGGAAGCATCGAACGGGTTCGTCGAGCTCTGGGTAAAACCGGTGGCCGGCAGAGACGACGATTTCGCTTTCGTTTGGGTCAGCGACTTGAAGGCGTCGATTACGGACGACGCGGCGCCAAGGGCGAGCAGCATAGCGGAACTCCGAAAAATGCCGCATCGCGCGGCTGTTGCTTCGACACCGATTGATCAGCAAGCGCCGTGCCACCGCAAAAAACCCAATAAAAGCCGGGTTTTTGGACCCCGAAAGGTCTATCCTCCCCGGCAATTGATGCCGCTGCGGCAGAATTTTCCGCCCATCGACATGCCCCGGATGCTGCTCGATGCACTCGGGTCCGCGCGTTGCGCGGCCCGCGTACCGGCTCCGCGTTGCGCTGCTGACCAGGGCGATCTTATTTAACTACGAGTGGGCCCGGCTCTGCGGCGCGCGGACGAATGAGGCGGTCGACCAAATCAAGATTGAACGAACAGTTTCCGAGAGAAAAAATCAGGTCGAAGTATCGTCGTCTTCGGTTGGCGCGATACTGGCGATCTCCGTCGGGAATATGCTCTCGTATATCGCGCGGGCTTCTTGAATAAGACGGGCCGCCCGGTCGGGGGCAGGCTTCGGGATAAATTGTACGACTTCGCCCATTTGCTCACCGAGGCAGGAAGCTCGGAGGAAATATTCCGCCAATGACCGCCAGCGTCAGGAACGATGCGAATATCGTGCCAAGGGGATCCCATAACGATATGCAAGCCTGAAAAATCGGGATCGGAACCGAGGTGATCGATCGCTTGTATTAAATCGATCGCTTGTATTGGTAAGTCATCCGGCGAATCAAAGCTCCTGGGAACCGCGGGGGGATGCCGAAACAACGTTTACTTGGACCCAAGACTTGGACCAAGACTTGGACCAAGACTTGGACCCAAGCCCGAGCGCCTGCGCCAGACGATGCGGAGCCTGTCATCGGGCGCGCATTCGCGCGACCCGTTGGCATCGCCGAGAGAGCACTGCGCCGCGTCCGGGACACAGGTGGAGTTTTCCCCGCATTGCCCCCGAGCTTTGCGCATGTTACCCGAAAACTGCTCCACGCTTCTGAAATGGTTCGGGAAAGCGCACATGTCTCAACAATTTGCGTCACGCCCCCTCGTCATCGCGCCGTCGATCCTGGCGTCCGATTTCGCCAAACTGGGCGAAGAGGTCCGCGCCGTGGACCAGGCCGGCGCCGACTGGATCCACCTCGACGTGATGGACGGCCATTTCGTCCCCAACATTTCCTACGGCCCGGACGTCATCAAGGCGATGCGCCCGCACACCAAAAAAATTTTCGACGCGCATCTGATGATTTCGCCGTGCGATCCGTATCTGCAGGCCTTCGCCAAGGCCGGCTGCGATCACATCACGGTGCATGCCGAGGCCGGCCCGCATCTGCATCGCTCGCTGCAGGCGATACGGGCGCTTGGCAAGAAAGCCGGCGTCTCGCTCAATCCGGGCACGCCGATCTCAGCGATTGAATATGTGATCGACATGATCGATCTGGTGCTGGTGATGTCGGTCAATCCCGGCTTCGGCGGCCAGGCTTTTATTCATTCGGCGCTCGGCAAGGTCGGTGACATCAGAGCGATGACCGCCGGACGCCCGATCGACATCGCGGTCGACGGCGGCGTCGGCCCGGAGGTTTCCGGCCAGTTGGCCGCCGCCGGCGCCAATGCCTTTGTCGCCGGCTCCGCCGTGTTCAAGGGCGGCACCATGGAGGCCTACAAGGCCAATATTTCCGCGATCCGCGGCGCGGCGGCGCTGGCGCGCGGCGAAGCGGTCTAGATTATCCCGCGAACTGCTCGCGGTTCCTGCTTCTGCGCGGGAATCCACGCCAGCGCCTCCAGCATCTTCGGATGCTGCGTTGCGAACGCTGAATTGGCGAAGCTTCGCATTCAACGAAATTCTAAGACGAAACCTCTTTGCCGGTCAGTCATGTCAAGACTGGCAGCTCCAGGGGAGTCGGGTTCTGATGTAGAATTGTCGGCGTTATTGTAGTGGTCGATGTGCCGTCGATGTTTGAGAGAGTGAAGCTCGCACTCGACATCCTGTCGATATTTTTGGGTTCGAAATCTTTGCCCGATTGACCCGAGCCCGATGCTTGCCCCTGAGCCGCCCGCAGCGCCTCCATGGTACCCGCGCGGATGGGGTTCTGCTCGATTGGCGTGCCGGAACTCCGGGCAAATCGTGCCGCGGCGGAAGAACTTGCCGCCTCACGGGCGCGATGCCGCCTTGGCCAATAGACAATTCGGTTCGCTGGGTTCCCGCGTGACTAATCTTTGCGCTTCAACCCGTAGTCGTCCGGTGGTTTCAAAATCTCGACTCTCTGTTACACAATTTGTGCGAGCATTTTTGACGGAGCAATCACCATGTGGACTGGCATTGCGGTGTGGGTTGGATTGAACATCGCATTCGGAGCCTGGCGCGTGTACGTGACCTCGTCGATCGAAAAGCCCGTCGTTTGCAGTGAACCTCGTTTGCACCACGGTTGATGACATGCAAGGCATCCTTCCAAACCGGCATTTGAAGCGTCGCCGCTTATTGCCGAGACGGCCACACCCCGACATTGAATTTCTGTTCCGTCGGCACGACCGGATGAGCCATGGCATGGCTAGACATGACGACAGCAGCGAAAGCGACGGTCGGGAATCCGGACATCAGGAGACGCCCTGCCGCGATCAGCTGCGGCCATGGTCCGCTTTCTCGTAAACAGAGCCTCGGTCGCCGCTTTTGCGGGTGATTTATGAATTCGGTTTGCCGAAGCTGCCTGACCGAGACGGCGAAGATCGAGGTAGCGCGCCGGATGTTCGGTTGCGAACCGTACGAATCCCGGGAGTTCGGGAAACTAGGCTTTCACCTGATCCGGATTTTTGCTGCTCGCATTCTCCTGCTCATGCAGCGCCGCCAGCCGCGGCGGCCGCACCACGGTAACAGTACAGGGCGCTTCCGCCGCTACTTTGGCGGAGACGCTGCCGAGCAGCGTGCGCACAAGCGAATTCTGGCGCGCGCCGATGACGATATGATCGACATGATTGACTTCGGCAAATTCCAGGATCGCCGCCGCGGGATCGATGGCCTCGAGGACGTGTACCGTGAGCCTGTTTTCATAGAGCTTTAACGGCGACGCCCAATGCCTGAGCGTGACCAGCCGATCAATGTGCTTGTTGTTGCCCTGCTCGTCGAGCGTCCTGTCGATGGTGACGCGGCCAAGTTTCAAGACATTCAGGCAGGCGAGTCTCGCGGATGGCAGGGTCGCCAGGATTCGCTGGGCGGTGACGCGCAGGGCCTCGTTCAGTGGCTCAGATCCCTCGGCGGTATCGAGCGCGACTGCCAGAATCGGGCACGCAGCCAGCTGCGCCGCCAGNTCGGATTTCGGTTTCGGCTGCGTCAGGCCGCGATTGAAACGGCGGCGCCACACGGTGCTGATCGGATCGCGCTTCACCCGCTCCGATCGCGCGGTCAGCTTGATCTGGTCGGGGTTACCGAGGTCGAAAGCCAGTTGCGATGCGGTGGGGTAGCGCCAGACCGGTTCGATTTCGAGGCACCGCAGCACGACTTCCTGCAGCCAGGGCGGATAGTCGGCTTTCAGTTTCCGCGGCGGATGCGGATCGCGCCACAGCCGCCGCCGCATTCCGCGCATGGTCTCGCTCTCGCCGAACGGCCGCACTCCGGTGGTGAAGATGTACCAAAGCACGCCCAACGAAAAAAGGTCGCTGCGCGGATCGTCCCGCACGCCAAGCAAACGCTCCGGTGCCATATACGGCGCCGTGCCGTAGGGGAGCCGGAATTCTTCCTGCAGCAGATCGGGCAACTGGTTGTGATGCGACAAGCCAAAATCGATCAGGACCACCTCGCCCGAGGGGCGAAACATGATGCTGCTCGGCTTGATGTCGTGATGGATGACGTTCTGTCGATGCAGGTCGGCCAGCGCCAGCGCAATTTTTCCGACAATGCCGCTCGCCTCCTCAAAGCTCAGCGGCAGATCCCCAAGCCTGCCGTAAAGCGTCTTGCCGGGAATGCGCTCGATCACGACATAAGGCTGGGCTGCGAAATCGCCGGTGCCGAAACAGGCCGGCACGTGAGGCCCCGACAGCCGCGGCAGGATCATCTGCTCCATCTCGAAACTGACGATGGCAGCCGGGTCCTCACCCTCGGACATCCGCGGAATTTTCATCAACAGCGGCATCGCGATCCCGGGATGGGTTACACTCCACAGCGTCGCCATGCCGCCGTGATGGACGCATTCCCCGATCGTGAACCCGTCGATGACGGCGCCTGATACAACCGAGGGCTTAACCGAAGGCTTGGCCATCGCTCATCTCCCGACCGAGAGCCGATCGGCCAACCAGAGCGGCAGGCCGTTGGCGCGAATCCGGCTCGCCGCCGCCTCGATATCGTAGGGCACACGGCAATAGCTGATTTCCCGGGAGTTGGTCTCGAACATCGCAAACGAAGCTGCCGGATCGCGATCGCGGGGTTGGCCCACCGAGCCGAGAACGGCCAGCCAGCGCCTCCCCCGGAGCAATTGCACGGGAACGCCCGATATCGGGACGAAGCTCGTCATCTTCGCGGCTGCAGACATCGAATAGAGCGCCGGCTGGTGGATATGGCCGCAGAACGTAATGTGAGCTGACGTCGCCAAGATGCTTCGCGCGGCATCCGATGCACTGCGCACATAATGCCATTTGGAGGGATTGCTGGCTTCGGAATGAACATAGAGGCGGTCCTCCTCCTGCAGCTCAAACGGCAATTCCGCCAGAAAGCGCCGCTGTGGCGCGCTCAGCCTGCCGCGCGTCCACTCGATCGCGGCCTGGGCTTCGGCATTCATCGATTCCACCGTGGTGCCGACGGCGTTGTCGTGGTTGCCGCGCACGGCGATAGCGCCCTCATCGACGAGGCCCATCACCGTCTCGATGGCCCATTCCGGATCGGCGCCATAGCCGACGTAATCGCCGAGGCAAATCATTCGTTCCGCGCCTCGCGCCCGCGCAAAATCGAGGCACGCGCTGAACGCCTGCCGGTTGGCGTGGATATCCGCAAAAATGGCCAGCAGCACGCTTTCCTCCGCATCAACCTATCGGCCAGGCCTGCGCCGGATTTGATGGATATCAAACAATAGGGCGACGGAGGGGCGCAATCAGGCTGACGGCAGCAATTGCGGTCATGCAGGGAGACAAGAGCGCTTCTGCGATCCGCCGGCCGCGCCGGCGATAGCGCGCGGGAGAGATGATGGAGAGATATTAGCGCTTGCGCGGCGCTTCCAGGCCCCGGAGCAACAGCGCCAGCACGGCGTCGATCCGCGCTGCGAGCTGCGGGTCACTCCATTCCTCGGAATGCGCGGGATGATGGAAGCGGCTGGTCGCCTCGAAAACCGCACGCGCCGAGGCTTTGACGTCGGCGACCTGGAACACGCCCTGCTTTACTCCGTCCGATAAAATATACGCGAGCTGGTCGATCAGACCATCCTTGTGCGCCTTGACCACCATACACGCCTCTTGCGCCAGCGCCAGATAGGTCGCGAACATCTCCGGGTCATCGCAAACCTTCTTGTGCTTGATCGCAAACATCGTGCGCAACCAGCGCTCCAGCCTGGCCGGCGCCGGGCCCGAACCTTCCGCAATCTTCTCAAGGGGCGCGTTGACGCGGTCGAGCCAGCGCTTTGCCACCGCCTGGCGCAGCGAAGCCTTGCTTGGAAAATGACGGTAGACGCTGCCGTGGCTGACATCGAGCGCCCGGGCAACATCCACCACCGTGGCCTTCGCCAGTCCGAAGCGGCGCAGCACGTCTTCGGTGACCTCGAGAATTCGCTCAGGGGTCAAGACCACATTTTCGTTCATGCGGACACCGTCGGTTTTTCGCCGTCGCAGATGGCCATACGTGCGGCAGGAAAGCGCGTGCCTTCGGCGGCGTCCGGGATGGCATCGATGCCCTCGGCCTCTTCAACGGACTCGCCGCAATCGGGCATCCCCCTGCAATCGAGACCCACTGAACCCCCGGGCCCGTCGGCGCCGAGTTTGCCAAGGGCTTTTGGGCTCGTTGCCTGGACCGGCCCTTTGGCGGGCTTTAACCTGGCGGCCTGTGCCTCAAGGTGATGGGCCACTTGAAGGTTGAGCCAGCGATTAAGTTGTGCGGTCAGATAAAAAATTTCGATAGTCATGGGAACGTCCTCTGCAAGTCCGGAGCGCGTGCCTGGTGGGGCAAATGGGCTACGGGACGCCAACGATGGCATCGGAGTGTTGGATAGCACATCTCGCTGACAGATATCAATATCTGTTATTCACTCTTCCGTGATTGACGAGCCCGGGCCGACCAGTCTGGCTGCTGGGTCGCCAGCTCCCGCAGCCTTGCGTTTGTCTCACCGGCGCTGCTCTGCTAAAGCGCGCGGCGTAATCCCCATGAGCCACGAGTCGTCGATGATTTCCCGCTACACCCGCCCGGAAATGGCCGCCATCTGGGAGGCGCAGACACGCTTCAAGATCTGGTTCCAGATCGAGGCGCATGCGGCGGATGCGCTGGCGGGACTCGGCGTCATCCCGAACGAGGCGGCAAGAGCGATCTGGGCCAAGGCCCGGGACGCCATCTTCGATGTCGCCCGAATCGACGAGATCGAGCGCGAGACCAAGCACGACGTGATCGCCTTCCTCACCCATCTGGCGGAAATCGTCGGCCCCGAGGCGCGTTTCGTGCACCAGGGCATGACCTCGTCCGACGTGCTCGATACCTGCCTCAACGTGCAGCTGACCCGCGCCGCGGATCTGTTGATTGCCGACGTCGACAAGCTTTTGGTGGCACTCAAGAAGCGCGCCTTCGAGCACAAGATGACGCCGACCATCGGCCGCTCCCACGGCATCCATGCCGAACCGGTGACCTTCGGGCTGAAACTCGCTTACGCCTATGCGGAGTTCACCCGGGCGCGCGAGCGGCTCGTCACCGCCCGCAAGGAAGTCGCGACCTGCGCCATTTCCGGCGCCGTCGGCACCTTTGCCCAGATCGACCCGCGGGTGGAGGAACACGTCGCCAAAGCAATGGGGCTTCAGCCGGAGCCGATCTCGACCCAGGTGATCCCGCGCGACCGCCACGCGATGTATTTTGCCACCCTCGGCGTGATCGCATCGTCGGTCGAGCGCCTCGCCACCGAGATCCGGCACTTGCAGCGCACCGAAGTGCTGGAAGCGGAGGAATTCTTCTCCGAGGGCCAGAAGGGCTCCTCGGCGATGCCGCACAAACGCAACCCGGTGCTGTCGGAGAATCTCACCGGCCTCTCCCGCATGGTGCGCGCCTATGTGACGCCGGCCATGGAGAACGTCGTGTTGTGGCATGAGCGCGATATCTCGCATTCATCGGCCGAGCGGATGATCGCGCCCGACGCCACGGTGACGCTGGATTTCGCCCTTAACCGCCTCGCGGGCATGGTGGAGAAGCTGCTGATTTACCCTGCGAACATGCAGAAGAACCTGGATCGTCTCGGCGGCCTCGTGCATTCGCAACGGCTCCTGATCGCGCTGACCCAAAAAGGCTGTAGCCGCGAGGACGCCTACAAACTCGTGCAGCGCAACGCGATGCCGGTGTGGCGCGGCGAAGGCGATTTTCTGACGCTGCTGAAAAAGGACGCCGAGGTGAAGAAGTATCTCGGCGATGCCGAGATCGAAGAACAGTTCGACCTCGGCTATCACTTCAAGCACGTCGATACGATCTTCAAGCGCGTGTTCGGTGAAAGCTAGAGTCTGATCCGGCTTTGCTGAATCAGACCCGTCGCTTATCTTTTTGTTTGGGCATGATCTATTCCGAAAACCGGTTTCCACTTTTCGGGATCATGCCCTAGCAGGAGCAGGTCATGAGCAGCGTCGTCGCGGTCAGCCTTCGCTCCGGCCATCACTTCAGCAAGACGCCCGGCCTTTGCATTCGCCTGCTGACGGGATTGGGGGTCGATGGCGACGGCCATATGGGCGCCACGGTCAAGCACCGTTCGGACGTCCGCAAAGCCCCGGCGCTGCCCAATCTGCGCCAGGTCCATTTGATCCATGCCGAACTGTTTTGCGAGTTGCGCGGCAGGGGTTTTGTCATCCGGCCCGGCGAGCTTGGCGAGAACATCACCACGTCCGGCATCGATCTGCTGTCTTTGCCGGCCGCGACACGGCTGCATCTTGGCTCCAGCGCGGTTGTGGAAATCACCGGCCTGCGCGATCCCTGCATCCAGCTCGACAAGTTCCGGCAAGGCCTGACAGCCGCGACACTGGACAGGGATGCCGACGGCAATCTCATTCGCAAGACCGGGATCATGAGCATCGTGGTCGCCGAGGGCGACGTTCGGCCGGGCGACGCGATCCGCGTCGAAATGCCGACAGAACCGCACCGGCCGTTGCAGCCGGTCTGACCACTTGCGCAAGCGTCAGGTTCGAACCGGCTCGGACGCCTTCGCGGAAGGCGAACCATAGAGCCGCATCAGCACGAAGGCCACGAGCAGGATCGCGAGATAGACCGTGAGCTGCATCGCGGTGAGCTGGTCGGTGTAGCCGATCAGGGTGTGCAGGGCGCAGCCGACAAAACTCGTGTCCGACAGGATCCAGCCCGAGTCCCAGACGATGGTGTCCATCCGCTGCCCGCAGGCCGCGCAAAAGGAGTTGTTCTAATTTGGAGCGATTCTAACGAACCGGGTTCGCTATGTCGTTTGTGGCCGCAGCCCGGCCACCCGGCGCTATTGCACAGGTGCTGCCAAAAACAACTGAACGGTAACCCCGGATCGGCTAGGATCGCGGCGTGGCATCATCTCCGACGATTCTCGTGTTCGATTCCGGCCTTGGCGGCCTCACGGTATTGCGTGAGGTGGTCAAGGCACGGCCTGATGCGCATTACATTTATGTCGCGGACGACGCGTTCTTTCCCTACGGCCATCATGGCGAGGACCAGATCATCGCGCGGGTGGTGCCGATGATCGGCGAATTGATCGCCACGCACGCCCCCGATCTGATCGTGATCGCCTGCAACACGATCTCGACCCTGGTGATGTCGCATCTCCGTGATGCCTACAAGGTCCCCTTTGTCGGAACGGTGCCGGCGATCAAGCCGGCCTGCGCGAACTCCACAACAAAGCGCGTGTCGGTGCTCGGCACCAAGGGCACCGTCAAGCGCGAATACACCAGGGCGCTGATCCGCGATTTCGCGCAAGACTGCGACGTGACGCTGGTGGGCTCGGCGGATCTGGCCTCGCTGGCCGAATCCGCGCTGAGCGGCGGCGAAATAAGCGACTCCGAGATATTTGCCGAAATCGCGCCGTGTTTTGTCGGGGACAGCGCAACCGATCCGACCCGCACCGACACCGTCGTGCTGGCCTGCACCCACTACCCGCTGCTGATGGACCGGCTGGTCAAGCTCGCGCCGTGGCCGGTGGACTGGGTCGATCCCGCGCCCGCGATCGCCCGGCGGGTGGCGGATGTGCTGAAGGCGCCCGGCGGCGGAGCCGATCACACGGGTGCACAAATGATTTTCACCTCCAGGCGGCCGCACACGCTGATCCCGGCGTTGATGCCGTTTTTCGGCGGCCGTGTTCCTGCCTGAATCGATATTGATCTTTTCGAGATGCTGCCGCGCTGTTAGTTTTTCGGGCGACGCGCTTCCCGAACCACCCCGAACGGAGTTTCGGATTTGATTTCCGCGACACCTGGACCCCTCAACCGTCTTCGCAGGCTATGGCATGAGGGGCGTCCCACCTTCGGCGCGATTGCGACCATTCCCAGCATTCAGACCGTCCAGATCATGGCCCATTCAGGATTCGACTGGATCATCGTCGACCTCGAGCACGGTCCGATCGACCTTGGCTCCGCGCACGGCATGATCGTCGCCACCTCAGGCACGCCTTGCGTGCCGCTGGCGCGGATTGCCGCCAACGAGCCCTGGCTTGCGAAAGCGCCGATGGATATCGGCGCACTTGGCATCAATTTTCCGATGATCTGCAGCCGCGAGGACGCCGAGAAAGCCGTGCGCAGCGTGCGCTATCCGCCGCGCGGCGACCGGCTCTGGGGACCGTTCCATGCTCCGTTTCGCTGGGGCGTTTCGATGCCCGACTATATGGCGACCGCCGACGATGACATGATCTGCATGATCACCATCGAGCACGTCGAGGCGGTCAACCGCATCGACGACATCATGGCCGTGCCCGGCATCGACGTCGCGGTGATCGGACCCGGCGACCTTGCGACCAGTATCGACAAGCGCGGCCGCGTCGACGACCCCGAAGTGCTGGCGCTGATGGCGCGCGCCGAGGCCGGCATCCTCAAGAGCGGCGTTCCGATCGGCGGCGTGGCGCGCACGCCGCAACAGGCCAACCAGATGATCGAACGGGGTTATCTGGCGCTGGCGCTCGGCTTCGACTGGTCGCTATTTGCCCGCGGCATCGCGGCGAGCTTTGAAGGCATCATACGCTGACGCGAGCGGTACCCGGAGAGGCAAGCATGGGGGGACCCTCTTTCTTCCTCCCATCGCTGTATAATGGCACCGGCAGCGGGCACGACATCGGCAATTGTTTCACGGGCGGCTAACCAAAAAACAATTCGCGCGTGTTCTTGAAACCGTTTTCCGTGCCTGTGAAACCATTTCTGAAACCGACACCCCTTACCAATGCGAGCGCCAATTTGAAATATGGAGCTTGCCGTGAATGCCATTTCGACTGTTCTTATCCATGCGATTCCGGAAACGAATACTGAAATCCATCCGCTCAGGACGATCGCTCTATTTTGCTGTTTAGGCTTGGTCGCTTCGCTCTGCCTCGCAATTTCAGGCTTCGATTTAGGCGCAGGCCTGACCTAAGCGGCCTTCGATCGCCCTATCCAGCGTCACCGTCGAGCGACGCACGATCGACCCGGGACCGAACGTCAGGACCATTTTGTCCGGTCGCGATCATGTCAAGCCCGCGAAGCCGTTCTCCTGATCGGCGGCGGGCCCGGTCCGCATCTTCCGACCCGCAACCAACGGCGCGGATCCCGGTTGCATCCCGGCAGGCGCCGTGCGTGATGCTTCCTTTCACGGTGGCAACACCCTGAAAGTGCTCAGGATTTGTGCAGCGGCCGAGACCCGGCCGTTCGCCTCGCCCGCGCCATAAAGGCAGAACCATCTGCAGTCAGGTTGGTTGGTTCGTGCTAGATCAGGAGCCGGACGGGGCGATCCGACTCGCCGGTTGTTGCAGGAACTTGAGTGGAACGATGCGCGGAACGGTTCGAAAAATCTCAATGCCGCGCCGTCTCGTCGCCGACCTCATGCATGCGTCGATCAAAATACCCTTTGTTTCGCTGCGACGGCCCCTCAACGTCCGTCCACTGCTGGAAGCCCGCGCGCTCGCCGCGCAGCCGCCCGGCTGGGCGGCGATTTTCGTCAAGGCGTTCTCGCTGGTGGCAAGAGACGAACCGGTCCTGCGCACGCTTTATGCCAGATGGCCATGGCCGAGCTTTTATGAACTACCACGCAGCATTGCGATGGTGGCGATCGCGCGGGTTGAAGACGGTCAGGATTGCGTTCTGCCGCAAAAAGTCCCTGCAGCAGACACGGTATCGCTGATCGAAGTCGATGCGCAGATCCGTCATGCCAAGGAGGCCCCGATCAGCGAGGTGCCGTCATTTCGCAAGATGCTGCGGGTAACAAGGCTGCCGTTGCCGCTTCGCCGCTTCATGTGGCTGGTCGGACTCAATTTCGGACGCCAGCGCGCCAACTGGTGCGGAAGTTTTGGAGTGACTTCGGTTGCCGCCTATGGCGCCGGCGAGCTGCATGCGCTCAGTCCAGGCCCGTTTATCCTCAGTTATGGGGTGGTCGAACCCAACCAGAGCATCGATGTCGTGATCCGCTGGGATCACCGCATTACCGACGCCGCCCTGATCGCAAAGGCCCTGACCCGGCTGGAACAGGTGCTGAACACCGAAATCGCCGCTGAATTGCGTGGGGCCAGGCAGCAGGCGGAGCCAAAGCCGGTCCGCGCGGTCGCGACGTGATATCCGACCCTCCGCCGTCATTCCGGGATGCGCCGCCAGGCGCAGGCCCGGAATCTCGAGATTCCGGGTTCGTCGCTGCCGCGACGCCACGGAATGACAGTTTTCGACGCCCGTAAATACCGCCCTTCATTGACAGAACGGCCGTTTCTCCCTAGAACCCGCCTGCTCGCGGGCCGGTTTCGGCCCGCGTTGCGTTTCGCGACCCGTGGTCTTTCTCTTCTGCTTTAAGGGTTGGGCCTGTCGGCTCCGGGAATTCCCGGCGCACAGGAGGGCGCGTTTCCTCAAAACTCAAACTTATCAAGAGGACGCGATGACTAAGCGCAGTGAGGCGAAATACAAGATCGATCGCCGGATGGGCCAGAATATCTGGGGCCGACCGAAGAGCCCAGTGAACCGCCGGGAATATGGCCCCGGCCAGCACGGCCAGCGCCGCAAAGGAAAACTCTCCGACTTCGGCGTGCAGTTGCGTGCCAAACAGAAGCTTAAAGGCTACTACGCCAACATCAGCGAGCGCCAGTTTCACGGCATTTATGTCGAGGCCGGCCGGATGAAGGGCGATACCGGCGAGAACCTGATCGGCCTGCTCGAGCGCCGTCTCGACACCGTGGTGTATCGCGCCAAGTTCGTGGCCACCATGTTTGCCGCGCGCCAGTTCATCAACCACGGCCACGTCAAGGTGAACGGCCGCCGTGTCAACATCTCGAGCTTCAAGCTGAAGGTCGGCGACGTGGTCGAGGTCAAGGAATCCTCAAAACAGCTCACCGTCGTTCTGGAAGCCGGCCAGCTGTCGGAGCGTGACGTGCCCGACTTCCTCGAGGTCGATCACGCCAAGATGACGGCGAAGTTCGCCCGCATCCCGGCTTTGTCCGACGTGCCGTTCGCGGTGCAGATGGAGCCGCATCTGATCGTCGAATTCTATTCGCGCTGATTTTTTGAATTGGCGTTTTCGTGAGATCAAGGCCCCGGTTTTGCCGGGGCCTTTTGTTTCGGTTAGAAGCCGTCACCCTGAGGTGCGCGCACTTGCGCGCCTCGAAGGGCGACGGCGATGATGTGGCTCATCC
>JGI12053J15887_10000704_pt1 | contig 14249 bp, 10 predicted proteins | sample MedBloCAOM1_O3_FD_15887 | JGI IMG/M metagenome (IMG submission 15887)
GCCGCCGGATCGGGATCGTAGACGATGAAGGGCACGCGCAGCGCCTCCTCGTAAAACATCTCCTTCTCGCCCAGCCAGTGGTCGCCCAGAAAATCACCGTGGTCGGCGGTGAAGAAGATCAGCGTGTCGTCGAAGCGACCGAGCTTCCTCAGGTGATCGAACAGGCGGCCGAGCCAGTCGTCGATCTGCTTGATCAGGCCCATGTAGGCCGGCCGCACCGTTTCAGGTGCGTCGGGTCGCTGAAAAGAGATCGACTCCTCGTGCTGGCGGTAGGCGGCGAGCACGGGGTGCTGATCGACCAGCTCCCGCTCGTCGCGATTGAGCGGCAGGCAGTCCTTGGCGCTGTACAGCGCGTGGTAGGGCGCCGGCGCCATGTAGGGCCAGTGCGGCTTGACGTAACTCAGATGCAGGAACCACGGCTTCTCGCCCATGTCCGCGACGAAGCGCATGGCCTCGCGCGTCATGTAGGCGGTCTCGGAATGCTCCTCGGCGACGCGCGCGGGCAGATGAACGTTACGCATGTGCCAGCCCGACAGCTTCTCGCCATCGGGACCGTCGGCGGCGATCACGTAGTCGCTCCACGGATCGTCGGAATTGTAGCCCTGCGCGCGCAGGTAGGCGGCATAGCCGCTCTCGTTGCCGGGCGGCGAATGGCCGTCGTAGCGGTCGAGCTCCTCGAAGCGGCCGGCGCGCATCAGCGCGGCCAGCGCCGAGCCGCCTTCGATTCCATAGCGCTCCAGGCCGTCGGTGTCGGGCAGCACGTGAGTCTTGCCGGCGAGCGCCACGCGCATGCCGGTCGGCTGCAGGTAATCGCCGATGGTCCGCTCGCGCAGGCTGAGCGGCACTCGGTTCCAGGTGGCGCCGTGACTGAACATATAGCGGCCGGTGTAGTAGCTCATGCGCGANGGGCCGCAGACGCCGGATTGCACATAGGCGCGCGGGAACAGGACGCCCCGCCGGGCCAGACTGTCGATGGCGGGCGTCTCGAGGTGCGGATGGCCGGCGCACGACAGGTGATCGGCGCGCAGCTGATCGCACATGATGAACAGGACGTTTTTGACCTTGCCCAAGCTTGTTTCCTCCCTCGACGCCAGCGGCGCCGTTGTCCTATCTAAGCCGCATGACTGACAGCCCGTCCATCCGCGATGTCCTCGATTTCTGGTTCCTGCCGCTTGCCGATCCCGCGCACGGCAAGCCGCGCGAGATCTGGTGGAAAGGTCCGGCGGAATTCGACGCCGAGATCCGCGACCGCTTCGGCGCAGCTTTCGACCGGGCGGTCGACGGCGTCTTCGATTCGTGGCGGCAGTCGCCTGACGGCGCGCTGGCCCACATCATTTTGTGCGACCAGTTTCCCCGCAACATGCACCGCAAGACGGCGCGCGCCTTCGCCGGCGACGGCAAGGCGCTGGAAACGGCGCAGCTGGCGCTGGCGCGGTTCTACCCGACAGCCTTCAACCTCACGATGCGTCTCTTCTTCTATATGCCGTTCCAGCACAGCGAAGCGCTGGTCGACCAGGAGCTGGGCTGCGCCCTGTTCGCCGCGTTCGAGGACGAGGAGACCATCAAGCACGCTGTCGAGCACCGCGACGTCATCCAGCGATTCGGCCGCTTCCCCCATCGCAACGACGCGCTGGGCCGGGTCTGCACGCCGGACGAGCTCGACTATCTCAAGATCGGGAACCGCTACGGACAGTAACTTCGCGGTAGAGATCGGCGGTGGCCGTGTCGAAACAGCAGAAGATGACTCGCTCGAGGCCGCCTTCGTGCGCCGTCACCGCGCGCACCGCGATTTCCGTCGCGGCCTGCTTCGGATAGCCGTACACGCCGGTCGAGATCGCCGGGAAGGCGATGCTTGAAAGGCCGTTCTGTTCGGCCAGCGCCAGGCTGTTGCGATAGCAGCGCACCAACAGCTCGGGTTCACCGGACGTGCCGCCGCGCCATACCGGGCCGACCGTATGAATGACGTGGCGCGCCTTCAGCCGGTAGCCCCTGGTTATCCTGGCCTCGCCGGTCGGGCAGCCGTGCAAGGCGCGGCATTCGGCCAGAAGCTGGGGCCCGGCCGCGCGATGGATCGCACCATCGACGCCGCCGCCGCCCAAAAGGCTTTCGTTGGCTGCATTGACGATCGCATCGACGTCGAGGCGCGTGATGTCGCCCTCGACGATGTCGATGCGCATCGCCGTCACCAGTAGCGGACGGGACCGGTATCGATGTGGACGAAGCCCGAGCGCGGATAGAAGCCGACGCCGCCCATGTCGAGCGAGCGGGCAGCCTGCTGCATCCGGAACACCGGCACACCGGGGAAGCGGATATCCATGGCGTTGCCGTTCATGTGCTGGCTGTCGGAGGCGACGCCCCGGCTGACGCTGGCCAGCCACGCGTTGGTCGTGGGCGACCGGTAGGCCGAAAGCACTTCGACGGTGCCGCCGTAACCCACGATTTTCGTGGTGTGCCACAGCACGTCGAACAGCAGCGGGTCCATCTCGGTCTGGGCATTGTCCCGCGTATCGCGCAGGAAGTGGTTCAGCTTGTCGAGCGCGTCGCGGTGGTAGGCGCCTTCCGACCAATAGGTCACCGCCAGCGTTTCGCCGGAGTTGACGTTCACCAGGGCGAGGCTGCGCGGGCTCGTCGTATCGAGCACCGGCGGCGGCAGCGGCGCGGCGGGGGCGAACCCGCCGTAGCGGGAGCCGCGCAGGGTTTGCGGCGTGGTGTGCTTGGCGGCGGCCGGGCGTTGCGCCGAGCGGGCAACCGAGGCCTTCTGGACGACCGCCTTGGCGGCCGGTTGTTGTTGTTTCTTGGTGGTCTGTTCTGCGCTCGCGCCGCGTAGAACTTCAGGTAGTTTCGATCCCGCAGGATGGGTGGTCTGGGCGGCGCCCACACCGGCAAATGCCAGCATAGCCACCAAGCTCAACACAAAACTGCGCATCCGGTCCCCTGGTTGTTGTATTTATGCCACAGTTCTTCATATCAGAGACCGATTCCTGACACAAAGCGAAATTCAGGGTCGCGGGCCAAAGCGAGGCCGACCACCTCGCCGACCAGGCAGAGAGTCGGTCCGCCGAGGCAGGCGCGCACCGCTTGGCGCTCGATGGTGGCCAAGGTACCGACGACCCGTCGCTCGCGGCTCGTGGTGCCGTTCTCGATCAGGGCGACGGGGGTCGCCGACGGCAGGCCATGCGCGATCAGCTGGCTGGCGATCAGCGGCAAAGTTTCAGCGCCCATGTAGATGACGACGGTCTGGCGCGGCCGCGCCAGCATCGGCCAATCGAGCTCGACGTTTCCGTCCTTCTGGTGGCCGGTGACGAAGACGCAGGCCTGGGCGTGATCGCGATGGGTGAGCGGGATGCCGGCGCTGGCGGCGCAACCCAGGGCGGCCGTCACGCCCGGCACGACTTCCACCGCGATGCCGGCCTGCTTCAGCGCCTCGACCTCCTCGCCGCCGCGGCCGAACACGAAGGGATCGCCGCCCTTCAGCCGCACCACGCTCTTGCCGGCGCGCGCCAGGCTCACCAGCCGCTCATTGATCACCGCCTGGGGCATGGCGTGGTGGCCGCTTCGCTTGCCGACATGGATGCGCTCGGCATCGCGCCGGGCCATGGCCAAGACCTCGGGCGCGACCAGCCGGTCGTAGACGACGACATCGGCGCGCTGCAGCAGGCGATGGGCCTTCATGGTCAAAAGATCGGGATCGCCGGGCCCGGCGCCGACCAGATGCACCATGCCGATCGTGGGCGCCTCATGGCGGGCGCTGTCGAGCAGGCGGATCAGCTCGCGGCGCGCGCCGATCTCGTCNCCGGCCAGCGCCATCTCGCCGATGCGGCCGGCAAAGACGCGATCCCAGAAGCGACGGCGCGCGCGCGGCTGATCGAGGGTGCGGCGCACCTGCTCGCGGAAGATCTCGGCGAAGCGCGCCATCCGGCCGATCGCCGCCGGCATGGCGCGCTCGATCTCGGAGCGCAGCCGGCGCGCCAGCGCGGGTGCGGCACCGCCGGTCGAGATGGCGATGGTGATGGGCGTGCGATCGACGATCGCCGGCATGATGAAGCTCGACAGCTTCGGCCGGTCGACGACATTCACCGGCACGCAGCGCTGCTGGGCGGCATGCGACACGCGCGCCTGCAATGCCTCGTNGTCCGACGCCACGATCACCAGGGACATGCCGGCGAGATCGCCGTCGTCGAAGCCACGACCTGCCCAAGAAATGAATCCGTCGGCGATCATTTGTGCGATTTCGCCGANCACGGTGTCGGCGATCAAGGTCACCTTCGCGCCGGCCGACAGCAGCAGCTCGGCCTTGCGCGCGGCCTGCTCGGTGCCGCCGACGACCAGCACGTGGCGATCCTGCAAGGTGAGGAAGAGCGGGAAGCTTTGCATCACGCGGCCTTCTGCGCGGCTTTGCCTGCCGCTTTCCTGGGCCGCGCGGCGCGCACCAGCGCGCGGATCTCGGGACGGCAGGAGCCGCAGTTGGTGCCGGCGCGCGTCGTCGCACCAATTTCATCAAGACTCGCCGCGCCGTCGGCGATCGCCATCGCCACCGCGGCGCACGACACGCCGAAGCAGGCGCAGATCTCGCCACCCCGCCATCCTCCATTGGCGGCAGCATCGCCGCCATGCAGCAGCAGGCTTCTCTGCTCGACGTCGAGACGGCCGATGGCCATGAACGGCGCCAGGCGGTCGCGCGCCGCCTCGTTGCGCGCCTCGCCGAGCGCCAGCACCGCCTCAAGCCGGCCATCGCTCAGCACCGCAGCGATGCCGTCTTCGCCCTCCAGCCAGGGACCGGGATTGGAGGCGCGCACGGCAGCCGACAGCGCCTGTCGCGCTGTTTCAAGCGGCTGTTCGCCCGCCAGCAGCCAGGCGTGATAGCCGGCGCCCCTGATCCGCGCCCAATACGAGACTTCAGGCAGCATGACCGGACGCCGAGCGAGAATCGTGCCATGCCACAGGATCGGCAGACGACGGACCTCGATCGGCGTGTGCTTGAGCTCGGGCTGACCGGAAATCGGATCGACCGCGGGATTGACCACCGCGTTGATACGGCCGGCGCGCGAGAGCTGGGCCGTCCAATGCATGGCTGCGAAGGCATCGCCGGGGCGTAACGCGTCCGTCACATGGACGCGCAAGGCAGCCCGGCCCCACGCGCTGGTCACCTGGGCGATGTCGCCGTCCGCGAGGCCGCGCGCGGCTGCATCGATCCGATGCAGTTCGATCGTCGGTTCCGGGCGATGACCGGCCAGACGCACCGATTTTCCGGTGCGGGTCATGGTGTGCCACTGGTCGCGCACCCGACCGGTGTTCAGCAGCAGCGGTCGTTCAGCCGTCGCGGCATGAACGGGCGGGCGCGGCGCCACCGCAACGAACCGCGCGCGACGATCGGCATGAAAGAAGCCGCCTTCGGCGAAAAAGCGCCCGCCGCTCGCGCCGTCNACGGTTCGCGCCGGCCAGACGAACGGCGCCAGCGTCTCGTAACCGCGATCGTCGAGGCGGCCATACGCGCCGATGTCGAAGTCGCGCGTGCCGTCGTTCTCGAAAGCCGACAGGACGGCATGCTCACGAAAGATATCGGCCACGCCTTGCCAGGCGAAGGCGTGGCCGAAGCCCAGCCGCCGCGCGACCTCGGCGATGATCCACCAGTCCGGCCGCGCCTCGCCGGGCGACGGCAGGAACGGCCGCTGGCGCGAGATGCCGCGTTCGGAATTGGTGACCGTGCCGTCCTTCTCCGCCCAGGCGAGCGCCGGCAGCCGGATGCGACAGGCGTCGACGGTGTCGCTGGCCCGCACCGCTTCGGAGACGATCGACAGCTCGCAGCCCCTGAGCGCCGCGCGCACCGCATCGGCGTTGGGCAGGCTGGCGACCGGGTTGGTCGCCATGATCCACACCGCCTTGATCTCGCCGCGCTCCAGCGCGTCGAAAAGATCGACCGCCTTCAGGCCGGGACGCGTCGCCATGCGCGGGGCGCGCCAGAAGCGGCCGACACGATCGATGTCGGCCGGCGTGAAGTCCATGTGCGCGGCCAGCGTGTTGGAAAGCGCGCCCACTTCGCGGCCGCCCATGGCGTTGGGCTGTCCGGTGATCGAGAACGGGCCCATGCCCGGCCGGCCGATGCGGCCGGTCAGGAGATGGCAGTTGATCACGGCGTTCACCTTGTCGACGCCGGCGCTCGACTGATTGACGCCCTGCGAATAGAGCGTGACGGTCTTCTCCGCCTTGGCGAACCATTCGAAGAAGGTCGCGAGGTCGCCGGCCGGCAGGCCGCACGCGGCGAGATCGCTGGCGCGCGCCGCGACCAGGGCGTCGTCGAGGCCGCTTGTGTGGCGCTCGACGAAGCGCTCGTCCCGCACCTCGCGCCGATCCAGATCGGCCAGCAGACCGTTGAATAAGGCGACGTCGCTGCCGGGCCTGAGCGCCAGATGCAGATCGGCGATGTCGCAGGTTTCGGTGCGGCGCGGATCGACCACGACGATCTTCACGTGCGGCCGCTCGCGCTTGGCGGCCTCGAGGCGCTGGAACAGCACCGGATGGCACCAGGCGAGATTGCTGCCGACCAGCACCACGAGGTCGGCCCGCTCGAAATCCTCGTAGAGGCCCGGCACGGTGTCGCTGCCGAAGGCGCGCTTGTGGCCGGCAACCGACGAGGCCATGCAGAGCCGCGAGTTGGTGTCGATGTTGGCCGTGCCCAAGAAGCCTTTGCTGAGCTTGTTGGCGGCGTAATAGTCCTCGGTCAGCAGCTGGCCGGAAACGTAGAAGGCGACGGCATCGGGGCCGTGCCGGTCGATCGTGTCACGCAAGCCTTGCGCCACGGCATCGAGCGCGGTGTCCCACGACACGCGGCGACCATCGATCTCGGGATGAAGCAGCCGGTCTTCGAGCGACAACGTCTCGCCCAGCGCCGCGCCCTTGGAGCAAAGCCGGCCACGGCTGGCCGGATGGTCTGGATCGCCCGCGATCTCGGCGCCGCCGTTTCCATCAGGCGTGGCGACGATGCCGCAACCGACACCGCAATAGGGACAGGTGGTGCGGATCATGGCTCTTTTGGACCGCGAGCGTCCCGCTCGCTCATGCGCATGAGCGAGCCAGAGGCTCGCGGTCCGGAAAACTCAGTACACATCGCGCTGATAGCGGCCGGCCTTGGCGAGGCCGTCGAGCCAGGCCTTGGCGCCACTGCCTTTGCCGCCCTGCTGCGCGGCGATTTCCAGCAGCGTATCCTCGACGTCCTTGGCCATGCGCTTGGCATCGCCGCAGACGTAGAAATGCGCGCCTTTGTCGAGCCACGCCCAGAGCTCGGCCGCGTTCTCGCGCATGCGATGCTGGACGTAGATCTTCTCCGACTGGTCGCGCGAGAAGGCGAGGTCGAGCTTTTTGAGCACGCCGCGGCGCTGCCAATCGACGATCTGGTCTTCGTAGAGAAAATCCGTGGCGCGTTTCTGCTCGCCGAAGAACAGCCAGTTGGCCGCCTTGGCGCCGCGCGCCTCGCGCTCCTCGAGGAAAGCGCGGAAGGGGGCGATGCCGGTACCGGGCCCGATCATGATGGCGGGGAGATCGTCGTCGGCCGGCGGCGCGAAGCCGTGGCTCTTTTGCACGAACACCGGCACGACATCGCCCGGCTTAGCGAAATCGGCGAGGTAGCAGGAACCGATGCCGGTGCGCTGCCGGTCGTTGCTGTCCCAGCGCACGGCCGACACGGTGAGATGGACCTCGCGCGGATGGGCTTTCGACGAAGAGGCGATCGAGTAGAGCCGGGGCTGCAACCGGTCGAGCGACTTCAGCAGGCCGGGCAGCGAGGGCATCACCGAGGGAAAGGCCAGCAGCAGGTCGAGCAGGTCGGCCTCGGCAAGATCCGGCGGACCTCCGCCCTCGGCCAATGCCTGCAGCTTGAGCGCTTCCTCGCCGTCGAAGGCGCGCGTCGCCAGGAACAGCAAACAGTCGTCGCTCGGCCGGGCGATGTCGACCTTGCTCAAAAGCACCTGGCGCAGCGGCAAGGCCTCGCCGTCGAAGGCCACGATCTCCTCGCCGGTAGCGCCGACGCGATCGAGGACGGACTGGACGAGCTGCGGGTTCTTGCGGGCGAAGACACCGAGACTGTCGCCCGCCTCGTAGGTGAGGTCGGTCGTCGACAGGTCGAACACGACATGGCGCACGTCCTTCTCGGAGCCGGGACGGTTGAGCGGATAGGCGTCGACCAGGGTGGCGAGCGCCGGGCGGTCGCGCGTGCCGAGCTGGCTGGCGGATTTCACCGCCGGCGCCGCGACCGTCTCGCCGCGCTCCGAGTCGAGTGCCGCCATCAACTCCTTCAGCTTGCGCTGGGTCTCCTTGCCGCCCGGCACGCAACGGCCCATGTCGGGCTCGGCGCCCGTCCACACCGCCTCGGCATAGGTCTGGCAGAGATAACCGCACTGGCCGCAATCGAGCTGGGCGGTTGCCGCCATGAGCTGGCGCTGCGGCTTTCGATCCTTGGCCAGCGCCAGGCGCTCGGCCATGGCGAGCGAGGGATCGTGCCAGGGCTGATCTTCGTCCGGCTCGTCGGATTCGGGGGCCGCGGCATCGGCGGCTTCGGGCTCGCCGTTGACTCCAAGGTAGGCGGCAAAAAAGCCGTTCAGCCAGGCGCGCTGCTCGGCCGAGAATGGCGCGTTCTCCGGGATCAGCGAGGGAATGGGCGCCATGGCGTTCATGCCGCCAGCGCTCGCAGCGGTGCGCGATCGGCGAGCTCGCGTAGTGTCGCGATCTCATGGCGACGGCAGAACTCGAAGAACGATTCGCCGGGCGCCTGGCGATGGGCGAGCCAGGTCGCGAGCAGGCGCTCGAGCAGCGGCGGCAGGTCGTCGAACGCCACCGACTGGGCGTATTGGCGCGCCATCGCCTGCTCGGCGGTCGAAGCGGCCCCGCCGCCGATATAGACGTGATAGCCCTCGACGCTCTCCTCACCCTGCTCGACCTTGCAGGCGAGCAGGCCGATATCACCGACATAATGCTGGGCACAGGAGTGATGGCAGCCGGTGAGGTGGATGTTGATGGGCAGGTCGACCGCCACGCGCATTTCGAGATAGTCGGCGAGCCTGAGCGCATGGCCCTTGGTGTTCGAGGCCGAGAACTTGCAGCCGGCGTTGCCGGTGCAGGCCACCAGGCCGCGCCGGATGGCGCTCGCCTCGACGCCCAGGCCCAGGGCATTGATGGCGGCGATGCAGATGCCCACGTCGCGGTCCGCGACATCGGAGATCAGCAGGTTCTGCCACACCGTGAGTCGGAGCGTGCCGCTGCCGAAGCGCTCGGAAATCTCGGCGAGGCCGCGCATTTGCCCGGACGTCAGCCGGCCGACCGGCAGCACCAGTCCGAGATAATTAAGGCCGGCCTGCTTCTGGGCGTACACGCCGATATGGCCGCCCTTGTCGGCCATCGGCCGGGGCGCCACTTCGGCGCCGACGGCACGGCGCAGCGACGCGCCATACTCCTTTTCGACTTCCAAGAGGAAGGCCTCGCGGCCCATTCGATCGAGCACGTATTTCAGGCGCGCCTTCAGCCGGTTGGTACGATCGCCGTGGGCGATGAAGGCGCGCACGACGGCGCCCGCTACCTTCACGCATTCCCCGGGCTTCAACAGGATGCCGGTCTCGAAGGCGAAATCGAGATGGCCGGTGATGCCGCCCAGCTGCAGACGGAAATAGACCCCAGGCTCGAAGCCTTCGCCGCCGCGAACCTGGCAGGCCACGAATCCGATATCGTTGGTGTCCTCGAGCACGGGCACGCGCCCGCCGCCGTCGAAGGCAATGTTGAACTTGCGCGGCAGGCCGTACATCTCGCGGTGATTGAGGATGTAATGGTGCATCGCGCTGCAGAGCGGCCGCGTGTCGTAGATTTCCTGCGGGTCGATGCCGGCGGTCGGGCTGCCGGTGATGTTGCGGATGTTGTCGGCACCCGAACCGCGCGAGGTGAGCCCCAGCGCCTGCACCGCTAAAAGCATGTCGACGGCGTGCGCCGCGCCGATCTCGCGGATCTGCAGGTTGGCGCGCGTTGTCACATCGGCATAGCAGCCGCCGAAGGAATCGGCGGCATCGGCGAGGCCACGCATCTGCCAGGCGTTGAAGATGCCGTTGGGGATGCGCAGGCGACACATGAAGGAGTCCTGCGCCGGCGCGACGTAGAACAGGCCCTGATACTTGGTCAGGAAGACGTCGATGCCCTTGGGGAATTGCCCGGCTTCGGCGCGGCCCACCACCTCGTCCCAGCGGTCGAGGGGATGGCGGACACGCTTGGCAGTCTCTTCGGCGACCAGCTTGCCGCCCGCCGCCACCGCGCGGTCCTGGGCGGCGTATTGCAGTGCGTCGGGGCCAATCGGCTGGGCGGCCGGCGCACCAGGCGCGCGGCTTGCCAGCCTATCGGCGGCCTTGCGAGCCTCGATACCGCTGACGAAGCCTTGCAGCCACTGCTTCTGCTGGTCGTCGAATTCGCTCATGTCACTGTTCAGGCGGCCACTCGCGCCGGAACTCGATGGCGCGCGTACAGGAACTCCAGCACCGCGGCGCGGCAGCGGGCATATTCAGTGTCGGTGGCGAGTTCGAGCCTGCGCCGCGGCCGCGGAAGGTCGATCTTCAACACCTCGCCGATAGTGGCGGCTGGCCCGTTGGTCATCATCACCACGCGGTCCGACAGCAGCACCGCCTCGTCGACGTCATGGGTGATCATCAGCACGGTGTTGCCGAGCTTGGCGTGGATCTCCATCACGCTGTCCTGCAGATGAGCGCGGGTCAGCGCGTCGAGGGCGCCGAACGGCTCGTCCATCAGCAGCACCTTGGGCTGCATGGCGAGCGCGCGGGCGATGCCGACCCGCTGCTTCATGCCGCCGGAGACCTCGTGCGGGCGCTTGTCCTTGGCTTGCGCCATCTGCACCAGCTCGAGATTGTGCATGACCCAGTCGTGGCGCTCGGCCTTCGACTTGCTCGAGCCAAACACCTTGTCGACAGCGATCGCCACGTTGCCGTAGACGGTGAGCCAGGGCAGCAGCGAATGGTTCTGGAAGACGATGGCGCGGTCGGGGCCGGGCTCGTCCACAACCTTGCCTTCAAGGAACACCTCACCGGTCGTCGACTTCAGCAGACCGCCCAGGATGTTGAGGAGCGTGGACTTGCCGCAGCCGGAATGGCCGATCATCGACACGAACTCGCCCTGGGCGATGCTGAGATCGATGTCGCGCAGCACTTCCGTCACCATCTGGCCGCGACGGAAGCCCATGCCGATCTGCTCGAACTTGAGGTAGGTCTTGTCCATGGCCTGCTCCTACTGCGCCGAGACGCCGTGCGAGACGAAGTGCCCGACCGTGGCGATCAGCTTGTCGAGCAGGAAGCCGACGATGCCGATGTAAACGAGCGCCACGATGATGTCGCTGATGCGCGAGCTGTTCCACGCGTCCCAGATGAAGAAGCCGATGCCGACGCCGCCGATCAGCATTTCCGCGGCGACGATGGCGAGCCAGCTGAGACCGATGCCGATGCGCAGGCCGGTGAAGATGTAGGGCACGGTGGCNGGCAGGGTGATCTTCCAGAACACCTCCCACCATGAAAGGCGAATGACCGCCGCGACGTTGCGGTAATCCTGCGGGATGTTCCGGACGCCTACCGAGGTATTGATGATGATGGGCCAGATCGAGGTGATGAAGATCACGAACAGCGCCGAGGGATTGGATTCGCGGAAGCCCGCCAGCGACAGCGGCAGCCAGGCGAGCGGCGGGATGGTGCGCAGGATCTGGAAGATCGGATCGAGGCCGCGCATCGCCCAGGTGCTCTGGCCGACCAGCACGCCCAGCGCGATGCCGATCACGGCGGCGAAGCTGAAGCCGATTGCGACCCTGCCGAGGCTCTTGGAGATCTGCCAGAACGCGCCCTTGTCGATGCCGCCATTGTCGTAGAACGGGTCGACGATGAAATCCCACGCATCGGACACGACTTTGGTGGGGGCCGGCAGCCGCGCGCCGGGCTCCGAGCAGAGAAGCTGCCAGACCAACAGCGTCACCGAGAGGACGATGAGCGGCGGCACCACGACGCTGGCGACGTGCCGCGCGGCATCGGCGAAGCGCTCCACGGCCGGCCGCACAGGCGGCCGGAAGGTGACGATCTCCGCCGTCGTACCCGGCACGGGAACGGCGGCGGCGACCGACGTGGGGACATTGGCGGCCTGCATTACGCTACCTTCTTGATCTGCAGCGAGGCGAGATAGGCCTTTGGATCCGCGGGATCGAACACCTTGCCGTCGAAGAACGTCTCCTTGCCACGCGACGTGGTCTTGGGAATGTCGGAGTCGGCGGCGCCGATGTTCTTGGCGGCGGTGCGCCACAGATCCTCGCGATTGACCTTGGCGATGATCGCCTTGGTGTCGAGATCGGCCGGCAGCTTGCCCCAGCGCTGGTTCTCGGTGAGGAACCACAGTTCGTGGCTCTGGTAGGGATAGGAGACGCCGCCCTTCCAGAATTTCATCAGCTGGTCGGAGCCGGTGACCTTGCGGCCGTCGCCGTAGTCGATATCGCCCTTGATGCGGTTACTGATGTCGGCCGGCGGCACGTTGAACCACTGGCGCTTGCCGAGAATGGTGGCGAGCTCGTCCTTGTTCTCCATCTTCTCGCACCATTGCTGGGCTTCCATGGTAGCCATCAGCACGGCCATCGCCGCCTTGGGATTCTTGTCGACCCAGTCGGCGCGCATGCCGAGCGACTTCTCGGGATGGTCCTTCCAGATCTCGCCGGTCATGCAGGCGGTGTAGCCGATATCCTGATGGACGAGCTGATCGCCCCACGGCTCGCCGACGCAGAAGGCGTCCATATTGCCGACCTTCATGTTGGCCACCATTTGCGGCGGCGGCACGACGATGGTCGAGACATCCTTGTCGGGGTCGATGCCGCCGGCGGCCAGCCAGTAGCGGATCCACATGTCGTGAGTACCGCCCGGGAAGGTCATGGCGCACTTCACTTCCGTGCCGGCGGCTTTCTTCTTGGCAAAGGCCTCCTTGAGCGGCGCGGCGTTCACAGTGGCGCCGAGGCCCTTGAACTCCTTGGCAACCGAGACCGCCTGACAGTCGTAGTTGAGGCGGCAAAGGATATACATCGGCGTCGGCTTGTTCTCCGCCGTCGTCGTGCCCATCGAGATTTGATAGGGCTTGGGCGTCAGGATGTGCGCGCCGTCGATGCCGCCCGCCGCCGAGCCCAACACCATGTTGTCGCGGGTGGTGCCCCATGAGGCCTGCTTGGCGACGTTGGCGTCGGTGATGCCGTACTTGTCAAAGATCTTCTTTTCCTTGGCGATGATGAGCGGCGAGGCGTCGGTGAGGGCGATGAAGCCCAAGGTCACCTTGTTGGTCTCGGGCCCCGCGCCCTGCGCAAGCGCGCCCGCCGGGAACGACGCCCGCACCGTGCCCATCAACGCCGCCGTGGCGGTGGCGCCCTTGAGAACGCCGCGGCGTCCAAAACGCATGCTCTTCATTGTTGCTCTCCTGAAATGGAAACTGCGAAAGGCTTCAATTCGATCCGCACGCGACGCCGGCCTTCGTCTCGGTCGAAGAACGATCGTCATGCGACGGCAGAAGGGGTTCGCCATGGCCACCGGGCGGCAGGCGATCGGTATCGGGACAGGCGACGTTCATCTCGCGGGCGGCGGCGCGGTAGATGTCGGTGCGATAGACGCGATCGGCGACGGCCTTGATGTCGGTGTCGGCCGGTGCCTGCTTCCAGCGCACCATCTGCGCCAGGAACCAGTCGGCATGGCTGCGCCAGGGGAAGTTGGCCGCGTTGCGCTGAAAGATATGGAAGTCCGGCAGGTCGAGCGTGCGCGACATGACTTCCGCCGGCATGTTGAGATAGCGCGGGCTCGAGAGGATGCGCGCGGCCTCGGCACGGTTGGCGGGCTCGTCGAGCCACAGGCAAGCCTCGATCAGCGCCTTGATCAGCGCCTTCAGCGTGTTGGGATTGTTGGCGGCCCAGGATTCCGTGGTGCCCAGCACCTTCTCCGGCATGCCCTTCCAGATGTCGGGACCGGTGATGGCGATCCGGCCGATGCCCAGCGCCTCGGACTGCTGGTTCCACGGTTCGCCGACGCAATAACCGTCGATCGCGCCGCCCGACAGGTAGGCGACGGTATGGGGCGGCGGCACGACGGCGAGGCGCACGTCACGATCGGGATCGAGGCCGGCCGACGACAGCCACAGCCGCAGCATGTAGTTCTGCGGCGAGTAGGGAAACACCGAGGCCAGCACCAGCGGCTTGGCGCCGCTTGCCG
>JGI12053J15887_10000705_pt1 | contig 14240 bp, 13 predicted proteins | sample MedBloCAOM1_O3_FD_15887 | JGI IMG/M metagenome (IMG submission 15887)
GTCTCGGCGGGGTGGGTATCGCGACTCGGATCAACGGAGCGGCTCCGCCCGACATACCCCTGACCGACATCAACCTGGGCTCGTGGGACTTCTGGGCCCGCGACGACGACGTTCGCGACGGGACGTTCGCCACGTTGCGCCGCGACGCGCCGATCTCGTTCCACGAGTCGTTCATCGGCGACGGCTTCTCCGCGATCGCCGGCCATTGGGCCCTCACCCGCTACGACGACGTGTTCTACGCCAGCCGTCACCCCGAGAACTTCAGCTCGGCTGCCGGTATCACGATCGGCGACCAGAATCCGGAGCTCGCGGAGTACTTCGGCTCGATGATCGCGATGGACGACCCGCGGCACAGCAGGCTGCGCAACATCGTCCGTAGCGCGTTCACCCCGCGGGTGCTGGCGATGATCGAGGATTCGGTGCGCGACCGGGCCCGGCGGCTGGTCGCAGCTATGGTCGAGAACCATCCCGACGGCACGGGCGAGATCGTCACCGACCTGGCCGGTCCCCTGCCGCTGCAGATCATCTGCGACATGATGGGCATCCCCGAAGAGGACCATCAGCGGATCTTCCACTGGACGAACGTCATTCTGGGTTTCGGCGATCCCGACATCGCTACGGACTTCGACGAGTTCTTCCGGGTTTCGATGGACATCGGTGCCTACGCCACCGCGCTGGCCGAGGACCGCCGGAGCAGGCCCGGCGACGACCTGACCACCAGCCTCGTGCAGGCCGAGCTCGACGGCGAGCGGTTGACCTCGGGTGAGGTCGCATCGTTTTTCATCCTGCTGGTGGTCGCGGGCAACGAGACCACTCGCAACGCCATCAGTCACGGGGTCCTGTCGCTCAGCCGGTACCCGGATCAGCGCAACGACTGGTGGAGCAGCTACGACGAGGTGGCGCCGACGGCGGTCGAAGAGATCGTCCGCTGGGCGTCGCCGGTGGTCTACATGCGCCGCACAGCCACGAGGGACACCGAGCTGCGCGGCGTGAAAATTGCTGCGGGCGACAAGTTGACATTGTGGTACGGATCCGCCAACCGTGACGAGTCGAGGTTCGCCGACCCGTGGACCTTCGACGTGCGCCGCCATCCCAATGCCCACGTCGGCTTCGGCGGCGGCGGCGCGCACTTTTGCCTCGGCGCCAACCTGGCCCGCCGCGAGATCACCGTCGCCTTCGAGGAGCTGCATCGGCAGATACCCGACATCACCGCAACGGAGGAACCGGATCGGCTGCAGTCGGCGTTCATCCACGGCATCAAACGGCTGCCGGTGTCATGGACTCCGCCGAACTGAGGGTTCCGATGCCGACCAAGCCGTTCGAAATGCGCTGCTCGTTCTGCGGCCGGCTGCACACCGACGTCGCCAAGCTCATCGCGGGCCCAGGCATCTACATCTGCGACGGCTGCGTCAACCTGTGCGTCGACATTCTTGCTGAGACTACGCACGCCGAACCGCCGTCGCTGCCCGAGTGGGCGACATTATCGGATAACGAACTGCTGCGACGGATTCCGTTCATCGCAGCGTCGGCGGCCAACATCGAAGGCGGACTTCGCGATCGCGTTCACGAACTGCGCGACCGCGGCGTGTCATGGGCAAGAATCGGCGCGGCATTGGGCATGACGCGCCAGTCGGCGTGGGAGCGGTTCTCCCCAGCGACTACTTGACGATCAGCGTCCCGTGCATGGAGGAATGATATTTGCAGTGGAACGCGTATTGGCCCGGTTCGGTCGGCGCGGTAAGCGTGCCCTGCCCCTTGCCCTCCACATCAACATCGAACTTGCCCGCCGTGTCCGACGTCACCGAATGCTCGGCCGAGTCGTTGTTCTTGACAGCGACCTGGGCTCCTGGCGACACCGTGATGGGTTCCCCGAAACTCATGTTCTCGATCGTGATTGTTGCAGCACCGGTCGCCGCCGGTCCGCTCGTGGGCTCCGCGGTGCCTGTCGGGCTGGCCGTCATCGTCGCGGTCCCGGTCTTCTGTTCCGGTGTGGAGGTGCTGGATCCGCCGCACGCCGTGGCAAACGCCGCGACGAGACACATGGCGACCCAAAACAAACCGAATCTCTTCATACTGACCCCTCTCGATTGGACCCTCGCGAAAGACACGATTATCGATCCGAATTGGTTCAAAGAGGACCAATTTCGCGGTATGAATGGGCGTGCGCGGGACTTCAGAGTAGCCGCTGGCTGACAGCCACACACCGTTGACGGCGTAGTTGCCTGCGACATACGCCTTGTAGGCCAACGGATTATGGCTTTGCAACGGTGCGGGTGTTTCGCCAAAGCCGGTCCAGGTTTAGTTTGCGGGCCGTGCAGCCAGGCGATGGAAGGGGGCGTCGATTTCGGCAGCGCGCTCGCCGAGGCGTCGAACTGTGAATCCACTCGCGAGTTCATCGCGAGCAACCTACGCCGGGCAGGTGCTGGCGGCGTTCTGAGTTGCGCTCATGCCGAAGTAGACCCCTGTCCCCGACCGGTTGCTGGGTTGCGACAGTAAACGGGCGCACCAAGCCGCACTGCGGCCCGCGACGCCACCAGCTGAGGCAGTCCGGGTGGTGCTGGTCCTCGACGGCGCTGCTGGGTCGGCAGAATTGCCAAGTCGGACAGCGCAACTGGCCGACGAGTTCGGCAGGCAGATCGCGCACTCGGTGCCCGGCGTGCGGGCGCGCAAGGCCCGCAAGGCCGCAGTATCTGGCGGCGGGCGCAGGTGCTCGTGGCGCCTGACCTCTACAGGGTCGCCGTCAGCGGGCCCGTCGGCTGGCAGACGGGCTGCGGCGGATTGCCTGTGGTCGCGCATCCCCTGCCGGTGGAGATATACGTCGCTCCTGGCCGGTAGGGCTGGTAGAACACCTGCGCCGTCAGAATTCCGTTTGCCTGCTGGCATTGGCCCGGGCCGTCGCTGCCCTGCAGTTGCACGCACGCCACGGTCAGGTACGTGGTGGCGCGGTCACAGCCGGCGGGTGACATCGTCGCCGTCACCACGTTGGTGCCGGAAAGCGCAACGACCTGTGGCGGCGACAGCGTGTATGAGCACGGCGGCGGGCCTGGCGATGCGCCGGCCACCGCCGCGGTTGCGGCGAATGCCAATGCCCCTGCGGCGGTGAGAACCATCAGCGCCCGCATCATCCCTGGATGGTAGTTCACCGCAGGTGGCGCTCATCGATGATGAACAGACACAGGGTGATGGCAAGGACTCCGGCAGGCAGCCAGATCGCGTGTACTCCCAAGGCCAGGCTGGCGACGGCGCCGATCAGTGCGCCTGCGGCGAACGCGAGTATCAGGGCGCCGTAAACCCCGAACGCCCGGCGTGACGGCGCGTGCTTCTCGACGAAGCCGTCGTATCCCGCTTCCACGAAGCGCATCAGGTTGCCGGTCGTCGCGACGGGCAGATACACCAGGTCGCCGATATTGCGAAACAGACCGATCTGCATCGCCGCCAGAAAGCTGATCGGCACGGTGACGTAGCTGTGCGGCACCGACGCCGGGACGAATCCGATGACCACAAGCGCAACAGCCTGGATGGCCATCGTCCAGACGAGCGGGCGTGGCAGCGTCCGCTCGACGCGGCCGGACTTGATGTGTGACGCGAGTGTCACCCCGGCGATGAACGCAAGCAGCGGCCAGACGTGGGCCAGCGCCGCCGTGAACTTTCGTTCTGAGGTGTCGATGGCGAAGAAGATGACGTTCGCGGTTTGGACGGTGGCGAACACGCCGCCGCGCACCAAGTAGGTGTGGGCGTCAAGGAATCCATTGGCAAGCGTCAGCAGAAGGGCGAACCACAGGCTTCTCGTTCGCTCGGTGTCCTTCGGGCCGACTGTGGGGCCACCCATCGGGACAACCTAGCCCGGCGTCGCGCGCCGTGCCTAGCCCGCGCCAAGTGCGTTGAGCATGCCCGCGGCCGATCGCGGCCAGGTGAACTGTTCGGCGCGTCGTCGTGCGCTGTTGCGCCGCAGGCGTTCCGGCCGGCTGATGATCGACGTGACCGCGCGAGCGATGGCGTCCGGGTCGTTGTCGGCGGTGGCCCCGCTGTCGGTGGTGAGGATCTCGGCCAGCGCCGATGTTCGGGACACCACGGCAGGGGTGCCGCACGCCAGGGCCTCCAGCGCCGCCAGCCCGAACGTCTCGTGCGGGCCGGGTGCGAGCGCGACGTCCGCGGTCGCAAGGATCGTTGCGACGGTGTCGCGGCAGCCGATGAAGCCGGTGAAGTCGACGGGCAGTCCGGCGGCCTGCCGTTCGAGGCGCGCGCGAAGCGGACCCTCCCCGACGACCACCAACTTGGCGTCGACGCCCGAATCACGCAGCGCGGCAACGCTATCGATGCTGCGATGGGCGTGCTTCTCAACCGACAGCCGGCCGCAGTGCACCAGCAGGGTCTGGCCAGGGTGTGCCCAGCGCTGCCGGACCGTTGCGGAGCGGCGGCGCGGATGAAACTGGTCAAGGTCGACGCCAAGCGGCACGGTGAGGACGTTCGATGCGTGGATGCGGTCGAACTCTTCGCGCGCGAACGCCGTCGTGCACACCACGGCGTCATAGCTGGCAGCGGTCCTGCGATTGGCGGCGTCGGCGACCGATCGTGCGATGCGAGCCGGAAGTATCTGTCCGACAAGGCGATCGAGACGTTCGTGGGAGATCATGACGGTGGCTACGCCGTGTCGTCGACCCCATCCGCCAAGCGATCGCAGGGTCAGCCGGTCCGACACCTCGAGCGCGTCGGGTGAGAGCTGTGCGAGCAGGGACGTGACGGGCCCCGGCAGCACCGCCCGATAGCCGTCGGTGAACGGGATCAGCCTGGCGGGCAGAGAAATACGGACGACACCCGATCCGAGCTCACACCATTCGGAATATGGCCCGGGCACCACCAGATAGACCTCATGACCCTCGGCGCAGTATTCCGCGCCGAGGCGATCCACCGCTGTACGAAGGCCCCCCGAGCGCGGGCCGTAGAAGTTCGCAACCTGAACAACCCGCATGAGCTGAATCAGAACCGGCACGCGTGTGCGGTCAACAACGCGACACCAACCGTTAGGAGAACAGGTCATGAACACGCACGCTCGGCAGATCTAGCCCACGTATTTGGTGAACCAGTCCTGCACTTGGCGCCATGCGTCGTTGGCCGCGGTGGCGTTGTACCGATCCCCGGTGTCGTTGAAGAAGGCGTGGTTGGCGTCGGGCTCGACGACGAGATGGTTGACCATACCCGCCTTGTCAAGCGCGGCCTTCACGATCGGCTGGGTAGATGTCACGCGCTGGTCCAGCGCACCGTAGAAGGCCAACACCGCAACGTTTTTCGAGCCGGCGAAGTCGGGGTTGTCCGGTGCGGGCCCGTAGAACGGAACGGCGGCGGCCAATTGCGGTTCACCGGAACCAAGCAACTGCCATACCAGGCCCCCGCCCATACAGAAGCCGACCACCGCGACCTTCTTGTCAGGAACTCGCCGCGCAAGCTCGCCAACGCCGGACTTGAGGTTGGCCGTGAACACCTCAGTGGGAATCTTGCCCAGCTCGGCGGTGGCTTGTGCCGGGTCGGCGAACTTCCCCGTCCCGCCCTGTGCCGAGAGCAGATCGATCGCCAGAGCCGAGTAGCCGATGCCCGCGAACCGGCCCGCCACGGACCGCACCCAGTCGTTGAGGCCCTTGTTCTCGTGGATGACCAGCACCGCGCCGCGCGCGTTGGGCGCCTCGGCCCACGCCGCCTCGAGCTCGCCCTGCGGGCCGGCCCAGGTGATCGGGGTGGTGGTCAGCGCGGTGTCCATCCCAGGGGGCTTGGCGCTCGACGTGGCGGCCCCGGAGGAGGTCACTGGCGCATTCGCGGTCGGCTTGCTGCTTTCGCTGCACGCGGCGATCAGGGCGCTGGCCGCTGCGGTGCCCACTCCTAGCAGGGCCAGCCGGCGCAGGGCTTCACGTCGAGACAACAAGCCATCGACATGATCGGTAGCGATTTCTTCGGCGATATAGCGCTGTAAGGGTGTCACGTTCGCGAGTATGCCCTTATGGACTGGACGCCGGATGGGGATGCCCTGCGCGGTCGCGTCGCGCTGGTGGCCGGGGCCACCCGCGGGGCGGGCCGGGGTATCGCCGCGGCGCTCGGCGAGACAGGCGCGACGGTGATCTGCACCGGCCGCAGCAGTGTGTCCGGCAACGCGGAGTCCGACTACGACCGTCCGGAAACCATCGAAGAGACAGCCGAACTGGTCACGTCACTGGGTGGCGTCGGTATCGCCATCCAGGTGGATCACCTCGACGTCGCCCAGGTGCGCGCGCTTGCCGACCGCGTTCGCGAGGAGCACGGCGCCGTCGACATTCTCGTCAACGACATCTGGGGCGCCGAGGTCCTCAAGGGTCACCCTCCGACATGGAACCGGCCGATCTGGGAACACGACCTCGACGACGGCCTGCGAATACTCCGGCTCGGCGTCGATACCCACCTGATCACCGCCCACAGCCTGCTTCCGTTGCTGGTCACTCGCCCAGGCGGACTGCACGTCGAAGTGACCGACGGGACAAAGGAATATAACGATGAAACCTACCGAATCTCCGCCTTCTACGATCTGTCGAAGGTCGCGGTGAACAGGCTCGGCTTCGGCCTCGGCCACGAGCTCAAGCCGTTCGGCGCTACCGCCGTCGTTGTCACACCCGGTTGGTTGCGCTCGGAGATGATGCTCGACGACTGGGGCGTCAGCGAGGACAACTGGCACACCGCGCTGAACCCGGGTCGCTCTGACGGACATCCCACCGCTCCCCCCGGATTCGCCGAATCGGAGACGCCGCGATACGTCGGACGCGGCGTCGCGGCCATCGCCGCCGACGAGCGCCGGTCCCGCTGGAACCAGCGCTCGGTCACCTCCGCCGAGTTGGCCCGCGAGTACGGCTTCACCGATACCGACGGCCGCCAGCCCGACGGCTGGGCGCCGCTATAGCCGCAGGTCAGCAACAATAGTAGACATTTCCTTAGATCTGTTCACCGATATCGTTGACACCCGCAAGCGCGCGCTGTTCTATGACTTGGTGACCTACGACACGATCATCCGCAACGGCCGCTGGTTCGACGGCACCGGCGCCCCATCGGCGGTGCGCAACATCGGCATCCGCGGTGGCCATGTCGTGGCGATCTCGCAGCACGACCTCGACGACACGGACTGCCAACGGGTCATCGATGCGACCGGCAAATGGGTGCTGCCTGGCATGCTCGACATCCACACCCACTACGACATCGAAGTCCTCAACGGACCGTCCCTTTCGGAGTCGCTGCGCCACGGCGTGACGACCGTGATGCTCGGATCATGTTCGCTGTCGACCATCCACATCGACGGTGTAGATGCCGGCGACATCTTCGGCAGGGTCGAGGCGATCCCCCGCGAACACGTCATCAGCGCCATCGACGAGCACAAGACCTGGACGAACGCCGAGGAGTACATCCAGGCGCTGGAAGCGCGGCCGCTCGGGCCCAACCTGGCCGCCTTCGTCGGGCACTCCGACATGCGGGCGGCCACCATGGGCCTGGATCGGGCCACTTCCAAGACCGAGCGCCCGACCAAGCGCGAACAGGCCACGATGGAGCGGATGCTTTCGGAGGCGTTGCGGGCCGGCTTCATCGGAATGTCCTCGCAGCAACTGCTTTTCGACAAGCTCGACGGTGAGGTATGCCGCTCGCGCACACTGCCGTCGACGTATGCCAAGCCGCGCGAACTGCGCCGGCTGAAGTCCCTNCTGCGGCGCGCCGGGCGGATCCTGCAGTCGGGCCCCGACATTGGAAACCCCTTCAACCTCGGCTCGCAGATCGTGCAGTCGCTGGGCTTCTTCCGCANCCCGCTCAAGACCAGCCTGCTGTCGGCCGCCGACGTCAAGGCCAACCCGTACGCCATCTGGGGCATGGGACCGGTCGCACGCCTGATCAACCGTCTCGGCGGCAACTTCCGCTGGCAGCACCTGCCGGTGCCGTTCGAGGTCTACGCCGACGGCATCGACCTGGTGATCTTCGAGGAATTCGGCGCGGGCGCGGCGGCACTACACCTGCGCGACGAGATGGAACGCAACGAGCTGATGCGCGACGAGTCATATCGCCGCGCGTTCCGCAAGCAATACGAAAGCAAATTCGGCGTGCGGGTGTGGCACCGCGACTTTTTCGACGCCGAAATCGTGGGCTGCCCAGACGCGACGGTGATCGGCAAGTCGTTCGGTGAGGTCGGGCAGGCCCGCGGGGGCCTGCACCCCGTCGATGCGTTCCTTGATCTCGTCCTCGAACACGGCAGGGCGTTGCGCTGGCGCACGACGATCTCCAATCACCGGCCCGAGGTGCTCAAGAAGCTGGCAAGCGAGCCCGGCGTCCAGATGGGCTTCTCGGACGCGGGCGCTCACCTTCGCAACATGGCGTTCTACAACATGGGCCTGCGGCTGCTGCGGCACGTGCGGGATGCCGAGAAGGCAGGCAAGCCGTTCATGACCATCGAGCGGGCGGTGCACCGGTTGACCGGTGAACTCGCCGACTGGTATCGCATCGACGCGGGCCACCTGCGCATCGGCGACCGAGCCGACGTCGTCGTCATCGACCCCGTGCGGCTGGACGCGACGCTTGACGGCTACGCCGAGGATCGCGTCGAACAGTACGGCGGGCTGTCGCGCATGGTGAACCGCAACGACCAGACCGTCAGCGCGGTATTCGTCGGCGGCCGCGCGGTGTTCCTCGACGGCAAGGCGACCGATCTCGTCGGCAAGCGGCGCACCGGCCGGTTCCTGCGCGCCGCGCACAAGGCTCCGGCCGTGACCATGCTTGGAGAAGGTGAGTTGGCAAGTGTCAGTTGAGGATACCGTTCTCGGCATGTGGAAGGCGCTGTCTGCGCGCGACTGGGATGAGCTGAAGACGTTCCTGTCCGACGACTGCATCTATCTCGACGTGCCGGTGGGCCCGACCGCGGCCGCCCGCGGACCCGAAGACATCGTAAAGCGACTCAAGATCGGACTCGAATCGTTGACGTCCTACGAGAACTTTCCCGGGCTGATGGTCGACAACGGCGCCGACGTGATGTATGAGCACCACGAGGAATGGCGATGGCCCACGGGCGAATCCGCGGTGCTGCAGTTCGTCACCGTGCACCGCGTGGAGAACGGCAAAATCACGCTGTGGAAGGACTACTGGGACATGGCGGCGCTGGCCAACAATGCCCCGGCGACCTGGATGGAAGACTTCGCCAAAGCCGATACGTCGTGGATCTTCGACGCGACCGGCCTGGTCTGAGGAGGCCCGATGTATGACCTGAAAATCACCGGCGGGACCGTCGTCGACGGAACGGGTGCCGACCGATACCGCGCCGACATCGGCGTCAAGGACGGTCGCATCGTCGAGGTGCGCAGGCGAAGCGGTGAGGACGCGGGCATAGACGGCGACGCGGCCCAAACCCTCGACGCCACGGGGCGCATTGTGGCGCCGGGGTTCGTCGACATCCACACCCACTACGACGGGCAGGTCAGCTGGGACCCACTGTTGGAGCCGTCGAGCCTGCACGGTGTGACCACGGTGGTCGGCGGCAACTGCGGAGTGGGATTCGCCCCGGTTTCGCCCGGTCGCGAACAGTGGCTCATCGAACTGATGGAAGGCGTAGAGGACATTCCCGGGTCCGCACTGGCCGAAGGGATCACGTGGGAGTGGGAAACCTTCCCCGAGTACCTCGACGCGATCGAGAAACGCCCGCTGGCCGTCGATTTCGGCACCCAGATCGCGCACGGCGCGGTACGCGGGTACGCGATGGGCGATCGCGGAGCACGCAACGAGGAAGCCACCGAAGACGACATTGCGGTGATGGCCCGCATCGTCCGGGAGGCCGTCGAGGCGGGCGCACTCGGCTTCTCCACATCACGCACGGAGGGCCACCGTGCGGTGGACGGCGAGGCGGTACCAGGAACGTACGCCGTCGAACAGGAACTGTTCGGCCTGGGACGGGCGATGGCCGCGGGCGGCCGTGCGGTCTTCGAAGTGGCTCCGCAGGGCGTGGCCGGGGAGAGTCCCGCGGAGGCGTCGATGCGCGAACTCGACTGGATGACCAAGCTGGCGGGCGAGATCGAACGGCCGGTGTCGTTCGCCATGATCCAGTCGTCCGGGCTCCCTGACCTGTGGCGGGACCAACTGGATCGTGCGGGCAAGGCGCTCGAGAACGGCATCGAGGTCTACGCGCAGATCGCGGCGCGACCGTTCGGGATGTTGTTCGGCTTCCCCGGATATCACGCGTTTACCCATCGGCCCACCTTCCGCAGGCTCAAGGCCGAACTGGACCGCGACGAGTTGGCGCGTCGCCTGGCCGAACCCGCGGTGCGCGCGGCGATCCTGTCCGAGGATGACCTTCCACCGCAGCCGCTTCCGTTGTTTGACGGCATGTACGCGCTCATCCAGCACAGCGCCAAACGCATCTATGCCATCGGCGATCCGCCCGACTACGAGCCGACGGCCGAGCAGACGGTGGCGGCCATCGCCGAGAGCCGCGGCGAGGACCCGCTGGCCACGATGTACGACCTGATGCTTGAATCCGACGCCTCGGCGCTGTTGATGCTGCCGTTCTACAACTACGCCGCGGGCAACCACGACGTGATCTACGAGATGATGACGCACCCCGCGGGCGTCTCGGGGCTGTCCGACGGCGGTGCCCACTGCGGGCTGATCTGCGATGCCTCGTATCCGACATTCCTGCTGACCCACTGGGCCCGCGACCGTCACCGCGGCCCGAAGTTCTCGCTGGAGTACGTGGTGCGCAAGCAGACGCTGGACACCGCAACGCTCTACGGCCTCTCCGACCGTGGGGTTATCGCGGTGGGCAAGAAGGCCGATATCAACGTCATCGACATGGATGCCCTGACCCTCGAGTTGCCGCGCATGGTCTACGACTTGCCAGCAGGTGGCCGCAGGCTGATCCAGAGCGCAAGAGGCTACGACGCAACCGTGGTCAGCGGGGCGGTGACCCGGCGCCACGGGGTCGACACCGGCGCAAGGCCGGGGCGGTTGGTCAGGGGCGTGCGGTAGTCAGCAGAGCCCGTACACGCGCCGCGCGTTGTCTCGGGCGATCAGGTCGACGACACGGACCGCGTCGGCCTCACTCCATTCGCCGGCGTCGACGAACCCCTGCAGAGTGTCCCGGATTCCGTTGCGCCACAGCCGCGCTCCGAGATAATGCAGTTCGGCCGGACCGAATCCGTCCGAGGAGTACAGGATCTTGCGGAAGGGCGCCATCTCCAGCAAGCGGCCGATGAATGACGCCGAGCGCGCGCCGAGGTAGTTGATTGCCAGCCCGCCGTCGAGGTAGACGTTGTTGAATGCCTGCGCCAGATAGCCGGCCTCCCGCTCATACGGATAGCAGTGCAGCAGCATGATCGGTGTGTCACCGCTGACTCGCAGAAAGTCCAGCAGATACAGCGGATTCGTGCTGTGCAGATCGCAGTCGCGGTCGCCGAAGCCGACGTGAAACTGCAGCGGCATAGTCAAGCGCAGGGCCTCATGGAGGCCGAAGCGCAGCAGCACCCGGTCGGTCAGTCGGGTGCCTCCTCTGTCCCGCCATCGCTGCGCCGCTGCGGCCACCTCGGCGGGCGAGGGCGCGCTCAGATCGCCGTCGAATCCGCCGCGGTAGGCCAGTATCGACTTGGTGGCGATCGCGGTCTTCGCCCGCTCGTGAAGGAGTCGGGCGAACGCCGTCGCGTAGTCGTCGGATGCCTCAATGGCCTCTTGGGCCACCGACTCCAATCGGACGATCTCGTGGACACGCCCGACCGACAGGTCCGCCAGCGCATCGAGATCGGCAACGCCACTGGCGAATCCGGTGTCCACCAGCCAGTCGGACACCTTGGCTTCGGAGAGGAACAGCCGGGCAAGCTCGCACTCGGTCAGCTCGCTGCGGCGATTCCAGTAGGCGTCCGCGTCGGCGTAACGCGGCAACCCGAGCAGCGGAGCACAGTGGGCCCGCACCGCGAAGCCGATCTGTGTGTCGAACGCCGAATCGAAGTCGGCCAGCGGTTCGACATTCGCTTCGTTGAGCCCGTTTTCAAACCGGTGGCGATCACCAGCCCGCAGCCAGCAGCCGTGCATGTGGTGGTCGATCAGCGCAACGCTGTCGATGTGACTCGCCAGCGCCGACACACTCATACGCTCCAGGCCAGACGGAACTTCTCGGCCAGTTCGTCGGGGCTCAGGTGGCTGAAGTTCTCCTGCTCGTAGCGTCGCACCGCGATCACAGCGTCGACCGGCTCGTCGCCGAGAATGCCTCGCAACAAGGCGGATTGGTCAAGCGCATCGAGCGCCTCCGCCTGGCTGGAGGCCAGCAGCTTGATGCCGGCCTGCTTGCGTTGGTCGTCGGTGAGTTTGGCGGGGTCGACGGTCGTCTCGGGCGGCAGCGGCAGGCTGCGTTCGATGCCGTCAAGCGCGAGCCCAAGTATTGCCGCGGTCGCGTAGTACGGATTGGCCGACGGATCGATGACCTTCACCTCGACGTTCGCGCCGTGTGGATTGCTCGGTCCGCCCATCAGGAACCGCACAGCGGCTTCCCGGTTTTCCGTGCCCCAGCAGACATATGCNCCCGACCAATGACCCGGCTGCATCCGCAGTCCCGACAGNACGGAGCCGCACAATATGCCCTGCGCGCCGGCCAGGCCCGCGAGGAGTCCGGCGACGGCGGACTCCCCGTCCGAAGTCATGCCTGCCGCCCCCGATCCGTCGGAGAACAATGGAGTCTCGCCGCGTTTCATCGAAAAGTGCTGATGCGAACCCGATCCGACGCTGCCNGCGAACGGTACCGGTGACAGGCTCACTCGCANCCCGTAGCGCCGGGCCAGCCTGCCGATGATGATGCGCGTCAGCACCAGTTGGTCGGCTGCCGCGACGGGTGACTGCGGGGACAGCGAGATCTCGAACTGGTTGACGCCGTACTCCGGGTGGAATTGTTCGATCGCTACACCGGAGCTGGCCGCGGCGTCGGTGACGTCCCGCACGAACCCTTCGAACTCGAGCACCCCGGCCAGGCCGTACTGTGCCCACATGTGTGACGGCAGTGCGCTGCCGTCGGGGCCGACGAGGACGAACTCCATCTCATGGCCGACCACCGCTTCGATGCCGGCTTTCGACAACCGCTTCTCGACCCGGTGCAGCACGCCGCGGCTGCAATACGGGTCAGCCGAACCGTCCTGATTGAAGAAAGCGCCAGGGGCCCAAGCCAATCCGTCGCCGAGGATCCGCAGCCCGCTCAGGTCGATGCGGATCCGCTGGTCCCCCACCACACCGATGGCATCGCCGAACACGATGCCCGCCTGGTCGATGGCGAAGACGTGCCAGACCGGACTCGCACCGAGTCCGGGATCGGCGAATGTGCTCATCCGCCGGAGCGGAACCGTTTTGGCATGCGTGAGCCCCGCGGGGTTGACGACCGTGCCGATCAGCGTGGCGACCCCGTCGGCCTCCAACTGGGCGATCGCCGCCGCGGCGAGGGGTTTGGCTGCCATGGCAGCCATTGTCCAATGTGGCGGCGTGAATTACAGCTTTCTTGCTCGAGACGGACGGGCCCGCAGTCGGCCACCCGGCCATCAAGGCCAGGAGCACCTCAAAGCGTGATCTTGCAGCTCTGGCCGATGTCGAGCGTGCGCAGCATCCGGCCCATGCCAAGCCACATGGCACAGGACAATGCAAGGTCCGTCAGCAGTTCGTCGTCGAACTGCTCACTGCAGCGCGCCCAGAAGTCCTCGTCGTCGCGCAGGCCGGTGTGATCGCTGGCGAACCGTTCGGCGAACTCCGCGGCAACGCGCTCTTGCGCGCTGTACCCGGGCCACGTCCGCCATTCGGCAGCATGGTCGTAGAGGTCCTCGTCGACGCCTGCCGCGGTGCCATCCGAGTCGCGAGTGTTCTGGCACACCACGCATTCGTTGTCCAGCGCGATCACCATGCGGGCCAACTCCCGGACCCGCAGCGGCAATCGGTTCTTGTTGTAGACAGCGTTCGTGTAACCGGCCATCGCGACTCCGATGTCGGGAGACTTCACCACCCAGGCAGCGGCGTCATCGTCGGCAAAGGGTCCAATTCGACTCATGGCGGAATCGTACGCCGGGCCGTCAAGAATTGGAACACGTTCTAGAACGTGCGCCCAAAGGGCTGGTAGTTCAGCTGGCGGCCGCGAGCTGTGCCGGCTCGTCGGCCCAGTCCCGCTGCACAAGCACCCGGTGTGCGATGCGCTCAAGCGCCGCCTCCACCGCGGCGCGGTCCGGGCGTCCTTCGAACGTCGG
>JGI12053J15887_10000706_pt1 | contig 14240 bp, 8 predicted proteins | sample MedBloCAOM1_O3_FD_15887 | JGI IMG/M metagenome (IMG submission 15887)
ATCCTGATTTCTTCTCGCGCAATCAATTCTCACCTGGCACCAACACGCAATCGCAGAGCCCAACGGGCTCCCTCGAGGGACACCTCAGTTACGATTTCAAGCCCAGGTTGTGGATCTCGCTTGACGGCAATTATTGGTTCGGCGGTAAAACTTCCCTAAATGGTGTCCAAAACGACGCAACGCGCCAGAGGAATTCTCGCGTCGGGGCAACGGCCTCAATTCCTTTGACCAAGCACCAGTCAATAAAGCTCAGCTACAACAATGGCGCCTACATCCGCTACGGCGGGAATTACCAGAACATCTCCGTTGGTTGGCAATATTCGTGGTTGGGCAGACCAAACTGAGGAGAGAGCCTGGGATCCAAGCCTGCTGGGGCCCTTTCGGCCGTGCCATCAAGGCGTACTGGATAGGCCTAGTGACACGAGCCATCGTCCGCAAACTGTCCGCTTGCCGCCATCGCAGCGAGCGAACGTGCACAGTTCATGATTCTTTGGTCCAGCGGATCATTATTGAGCGATTCAGGGGATACATATGTCCTAGAATTGTTGGCTTCCACGAATCGGTCGCACAACTTCTTCATGTAATTAAACTCATTTGTGAGCAATTGAAAGACTGCCCGGTCGGATTCAGCTGACACTGCAAGAGATGCCAATCTAAGGCTTTGCTGAGCCCGGGCGCGATAATTGTCTGCCCATTCCATGGTCACGGGGTGTCCGGACTGGACCGCATTCTTCAGTGTACTTCGCCACTCTCTGATCACTGCCATCTCTTCGATGCCTGCCCTGATGAAGTCCTTGGTGAAGCCAGATGGAGAAGGCTGAGTTATCGCAGGAGCCGGTGCGGCCACACCAGGCAGCGTCAGCGTGATTTGATTTTCGCTGAAGCTCAAAGAACCATTCGCCAGTCGCGCTAGTGCCTCGATCTCCACGTAGGCATGTCCGTCCTTTTCGATGACCGCAATTTCTCCGGGATGGCCATTTATAAGTAATGTCCGGCTCTTCTGTGCGGCTTGCACAAAAAGAAAAGCGGGTATGACCAATGACACCGCCATTGCCAACTGTGCCGCGATTGACTTCAGTCTCATACAGCCTCTCATAAAGCAAAGGCATTTTTGAGCCTTGCAGCAATGAGCATTCCCTCCCCGCCTATTCGTAGCCGCGACGAAACGCCGAGTTTTTGGAATCACCGCGGGAAGTGCCCTGTTCAGGAGACTCCTGGGTCGCCACTTTCAGTCAGGTCATGAGCGCGACGATGATGGTGCCCCACGTCGTCAGAAAGATATGACCGAATGCCGCCGTGTACGAGTAACCTAGCGTGGCCACTGAGCTGTCTGATTTCTCTTGCACCGCAGCGACGCCCGCAATCATCGTCTGGGCGCCGGCGATTCCTCCCAGCAATAGTGCCGGGTTGAGTTTAAGAACGTAGCGCCCGAAGAAAAGACCTGCGATGAGCGGTGTTAGCGTCACTACTATGCCCCCGAGAAAGAGAATGTAGCCATATTCTTTCACCGCTTGCACAAAGATCGGGCCTGCTTTTAGCCCAATCATCGCCACAAACGCTGCCAGGCCAATCGACCGCATGAAGAGAATCGCGGCATCTGGGATTATTCCGAACCAAGGACGCACGGACCGCATCCACCCGACGATCACCCCTGCGAGGAGAGTACCAACGCTAGTGCCCAGCGCTATTCTCAAATGGCCTACCGGTATTGTGAGCACGGCCCCGACCAATACTCCGATGAATATTGCGATTCCGAGCACTGAAAGATCACTCTCTGCCGTCGGGTGAATCACCCGGCCAGCAATGGGGGCCAGTTTCTCGACAGCAGTTTCAGATCCGGTTACATGGAGTGTGTCGCCACGTTTGATAACCGTGTTTGTCCCGATCGGAATCTTATGACCACCGCGGGTAATGCCGCGGAGCAAAACACCGCGAGCTTCCTCGACACTGTCAACGATCTCCTGGAGAGTCTTGCCTGCGATTGTCTTGCTGGTGATATATAAATCGAAAGATGCTACTGGAATTTCCAGCAGTTCCGGGTCAGCGACCTCGTGGGCTGAAGGACCAAGTAGTTTGATCATGATTTCGGTACGCCCGAGCACAGCGACNGTGTCATTTGCGTCGAGAACGGTGGTGCCGACGGGTGAGAAGATCTCCCCCTTACGTCGAATTCGCTCAATAAAGAGGCGGCCACCGGACACAGATTGTTCGGCTTCTGCGACTGTTTTACCAACGGCGGGCCCGCCTTCAGGAATCGTATACGCGCGAAAGCCGATAGGTTGCCATGCGGAATAGACTCCAAGTTTCGAGCGTTGGATTCCCAGGCTCGCTTCCACTTTCTTCGACTCCGCACGCAGATCGAAGCGAAGGAGCTTCGGTCCGAGACTGCTGCAGCACCAGATCACACCCAAGGTCCCGAAGATGTAGCAGATCGCGTCCGCGACAGCTACGTGCCCGATCCATAGCTGCTTTTGCTCGTCAGGCAGGGACAAGGAACGTATTGCCTCGCTTGCAGTGCCGATTGCGGGCGACTCCGTCAGGGATCCAGAAAGCAAACCGGCGGAATAGCCTGGGTCAAGTTTCAAGTAATGAGCGACCGTATACGCTGTCAAAAGTCCGATCACGGGAACAAATACACCGAGCACAGCCCAGCGCCAGCCATCTCCTTTGAGATTCTGAAAAAAACTAGGCCCCACCGAGTAACCGATTCCGAAAAGGAACAGAAGGAACACGATCGATTTGGCTTGGTCGGACACGGGCACGTGAAAGAAATCTCCAATAAGTATTCCCCCCAACAAGGACCCTGTCACCACACCAAGTCCGACACCACGAATTTTCAGACGCCCGATCAAGTACCCTATGCCCACTGCCAGATAGACTCCCATTTCGGGATACTTCGTAAAGAGTTTCGCCAACCATTCCATTTGACATTCCTTCTCGGCGGCCTCTCTCTGGAGGAGCTCTCAAGTGAGTTCTAGAGTTGGCGGGCGATCCCAATGCTCCCAGCTGAAGCGGGCATATTCCCACCTGCTTCGCAAGGACCATCGCCTGCTCTTCGGATCCGGAGCACCGCGACAAACTATCTCGCGGCCGCTCGTTCCGATTTCTCGGCACGCTTCGAAGCCTCGNAGGCATCCCGGTAGCCGCGCGCGACCGATCGAACGCCGCGTCCGATGTCCTCGTACACTTCGTCGGGCAGATTGGCCAGGGACACGCGCAGCGACCAGTCTGGCGCCTCGAACCCCCCGCCGTTCAGCAGCACAATCCCGTGATTCTCGGCTAAACGGAAAGCGAGGTCGAGCGGGTGGACATTCTTCTTGAGGTATTCGACGGCATCCTCGCCGATATTCTTGCGAGCAAAGAACTCGAAGTCGATCAAGCCGTAGTAGGCGTTGTACAGCGGGTTCGGGGAGACTTCGATGCCGAGGCCTTCGATCATGGCCTTCGCGCGTCGGTGTACGATCTCCAAGCATGCCTTCTGATACAGCTTGGCTCCATCCATCATCTCAGCAAGGGAGAACAGGCTCATCATGACCTGCTGGGGCAGCGCGAGGCCGGCCGTGTGGTTGAGGGCCACATCCCGGCTGTCGGCCACGATGCGGTCAATGAACTTGATCTTGCGCGGCTCGAGGACCAGCGTGCCATACCGTTTGTCGAGCGCTTTCAGATCGGCATCCGGGAGCTTCGTGAGCATCTTGTCGAAAATGTTGTCTTCGTGGACCGCGATGACGCCGAGTCGCCACCCCGTACAGCCAACATATTTGGAATAGGAGTAGACGCCGATGGTGTTCTGTGGCAGTTCGCCGAGCAAGGATCGGAAATCATGGACGAACGTTCCGTAAACATCATCGGTCAGGAGCATGAGGTCGGGACGTTTCGTCTTCACCAGATTTGCGATCTTGCCGATCACTTCCTTGCTGATGGCGACGCCCGTTGGATTGCCGGGATTGACGAGGAAGAACGCCTTGACCTGGGGATCCTCCAGCTTTTTGAGCTCCGAGTCCGTGAACTGAAAGCGGTTCTCTTGCGGGGCTTGGATAGTGACGAACTTCAACCCGTAGTCCTCGAGATGCGGCAGTTCGAGGTACGGTGTGAAGATCGGTGTGCCCAACGCGATCGTGTCCCCGGGACGCAGCAGGCGATTGGCCTTCAGCGATTTGAAGATGTAGCACATCGCCGCCGTGCCGCCCTCGACCGCGTAAAGGTCGAACTTGCCTGCCGGCCGCGGTTTCCCGCACATCGCCCACATCAGGTACTCGTGAACAATGCGCTCGTTGTGGACCAGCATGCGGTCGGGGACCGGGTAATTGTCACCGATGATCGAGTCCACGAGTTCGTGGACGAAGGCGTCCGGCTCGAACCCGAACGTCTTTATCGCGAACGGTACCATCGCCGAGAGAAAGGACGCGCCAGGCATGTCGGCATGGTTAGCAAGCCACGCTTCGAAACGGCTAGCGATGCCTTGAGGCTGCGGCATTCCACCGACACCGGCAGGATGCTCCATCACCCTCTTGCTTTCGGTGACCGCGAACTGTCCGAGCAGGAAGAAGCCTTCGCGCGGAGTGGTAGCGATCCAGTTGGGATTTCCTCGGCCAGCATTGAGGAATGCCGACTGTGTCGTCCGGGAGGTCTTCCTGGCAAGCTTGATCAGCTCGTCTTTAATCTCAAACGGGCCCAACGTCTCGAACTTACGGAGCTTCACTAGGTCCATGATTGTCCCCTTTCCAAAGACGTCACGACAGAAGCATGATGGCTACCATGCCCCAGATCGTGAGAAGAGTATTGCCGATAGCATAAGTAACGGTATAGCCTAATGCGGGTACCTGGCTCTTGCCCATATCGCAGACCAAGCCGAGCGAAGCCGTCGTAGTGCGCGCCCCGGAAACTATGCCGAGTAGTAGCGCGTCATGGAAGCGGAAGATGTACTTGCCGATGAACATACCGAAGACGAGAGGCAATGTGGTCGCCAGGGCCCCCCACAGGAACAGGCTGATGCCCTGCGTCCGCAGGCCGTTCACGAAGCCCGGGCCGGCCGAGATGCCGACTATGGCGATGAAGATATTGAGACCGACCGAGTTCATGAACCACACAGTGGGCGACGGAATCCTCCCGAAGAACGGGCGCGTCGAGCGAAACCACCCGAGCACGAGCCCTGCGATGAGCGCGCCACCCGCAGTCGAAAGCGTCAGCGGCACTCCGCCCACTTTCAACACCAGCGCACCGACCAGCGCGCCGACCGTAATCCCCGCGCCGATAAACGCGACGTCTGCGACATCCGTTGGCCGGTCCGCGGCTCCCAGCAGCTTGGCGGCAGCGGTAGTGTCTTGGGTCCGCCCGACGATGGTGACGATATCGCCGCGGTAAAGCTGCGTGTTCGGCAGAATGGGGATCGTAGTGGCGGTCGCGCCTCGCGTGATTTTCCGCAGGAACACGCCGCGCGCCCCGGGCAGCCCAGCCAGTTCGGCCAGCGTCTTGCCGTCGACTGCCTTGTTGGTTACATAAACGTCGACGCCCTCCACCGGAACGCTCAGCAATTCGGGATCGTCGACTTCTATCGAGACTCCACCAGTAACGCTCCCGACCGCTTCGCGACCGCCTGCGGCCGCTGCCAACTTCGCGCGTTCGCCAATAATACTGACGAGCGCCTCGCGAGCGCCTGCAACAGCCACCACATCACCCTCTCGCAATACCGTGTCCGCAGTTGCCTCCTCGATGACCCCGCTACGCCGTATGCGCTGGACAAACACACGTGCTTGCGGGAGCAGCGCTTCGGCCTCAGCGGCACGGAGGCCGATGACTCTGGCGCCCGGCTGCACACGGAACGCACGCACTTCCCAGCGGTGCCAAGCTGTGCCTGGCCCGCCAAGTTCCTTGCTGCCTCCCTGCTTCTCCTCGTAGTCCTTGCACGCGGCTGCTATATCAAAGCGGAGCAGGAACGGGCCAAGCAGGGCGATCACGATCGCAGAGCCGACCGTGCCGAACATGTAGGTCACGGCGTAGGCAACTGGCATTGAGTTGAGCAGGTTCTTGGATTGGTCGGCGGCCAAGCCAAGTCGGTTGATGGCGTCGGTCGAGAGGCCCATCGCTGCGGAGATCGTCTGCGACCCCGAGTAAAACCCCGCCGCGTAACCGAGGTCGTAGCCGGCTACCTTGACGATTGCGACCGGGACCGCCAGGCAGAGCACGCATTGCACAATGGCGAAAAGGGCTTGTGGCACGCCATCCTTGGCGACACCGCGGACGAACTGTGGCCCGACCCCGTAGCCGACGGCGAACAAAAACAACAGGAACACTGTCGCCTTGAGAGGCTGCGAGATGGTGATCCCGATTTGTCCGATCAGGACGCCCGCCAGCAGAGTAGCGGTGACTGACCCCAAGCCAAGTCCCTTGAAGGTGAACTTACCGAGGTAGTACCCGATGGCGAGCGTGAGGAAGATGGCGATCTCCGGATACTGCCGGAGAGTTGCAGCGAACCATGCAAATATGCCCATAATCTAGCTCCTTGTAATGGTCCGGTCTTAATTGAGGACCGGGTTCTGATGTCATACCTGCCGTCATCCCGGCCTTGCTAATAAATCAGCAAATCTCCGAAGAACTCTACGGAACCGCTAGTCACCTACCGCCGAACGCGCCTTTTTCGGCTTGGCGTTCCCGGAGAGATCCGAACCACTCTTGCTTGTCGTCTTCGAAGATTGAATTGCCGCTGGATTCAGCAACTTGAATCCCAGCGCCGCGCTGAAACCATGGATTTCCTTCACGTCGAGTTTGCGCATGAATTCAATCGTTTCTGCATTGATAACTTGTCCCGGAACCATGATCGGGAATCCAGGAGGATATGGAATTACGAAGTTTGCCGAGACCAGTTCCGGCCCCTCTTTCAAACGCTTGTCAATCTCCGGACTGAAAAGCTTCAAGTGTTCGCATTGATCCTCGCGATACGCTGCAAAGAATGCTAAACGCATGTCCCCTTCACTGGTTTTGCTCGAGGGATTTTCACGAAAGTGGCTGTAAAAGGAGCTGAAGTTCGGAAGATTCGGCACATCCGTCATCAGGGATTTCACGCGCGCCGCGAATGCTTCCTTCGCCTTTGTTCCGCCGTCCGCAAGCTTTTTCTCGATTCCTTGGGATATCTCCACGAGGACTTTAATCAGCTGTGCGATATCGCTGCGGGTGTTGTTGATATTGGTTTGGAGTAGAACGCTGTTACGAGACGTCTTATTGAGTTGAATGTCGTACTCCGCTGCGAGCAGGTTCTTGAATTGCGTTCCGTCGAAACCGGCCGAGCCGCAAACCAGGGTAAGCCGTGTTACGTCAAGAGCAAATTCGTCCTCTCTCAGCGCCTTCACTGCCGTTGCCCAGTTCGCTCCCGGAGTCAGATAATCTATAAATCCTGAGTTCCGGAATTCGGCGGGAATCATGTCGTCTGCTCCAAGCACTCGGAAGTACTTCGAGATCAGCGGATGAGAGTTCACTTCCATGCGCACATCCAGCGCCAACTGAATGGCGCGGTTCACTAGTTCGTAGCCCTCCAGCTCCATCTGCCGTCTAGCAACATCCAGCGAAGCGATGATCTGGAGGTTAGGTGATGTGGACGCGTGCGTGAAAACAGCCTCATGGAACTGTTCTTCGACCGTGTGAAAATCCGGGTCCTTTACAAGCACCATCGACCCTTGCCGCAGGCAAGACATCGATTTGTGAGTCGAATTTGTTTGGTAAACCCGCAAACGAACTTTATCCGGGTTGGCGAGTAGACGAGTGCCGAGAAGAGCTTTGTCTTTGGGATCGAGATCGGCTCCCAGTTTTTTTTCCTGCTCTCGGTACGCCGCACGGTAAGCGGGATCCTTGAACTTGCGTTCCAGAATAGCTGCAGCTCCCATCGCCGTCCGCCGGCGGTAGAACGGACTCCATCTGGCAAATCCAAACCACGCTTCGTCCCATAGGAAAATGAGGTCCGGCTTGATTGCGAGGCATTCTTCCATGACTCGCTCGACGTTATAGATATGCCCGTCAAAAGTGCAGTTCGTGAGCACTAAAAGCCTTGCACGGTCCAGCTTTCCCTCTGCTTTCAAATCGAGCAGAACTTTCTTGATTGTCCGGATTGGCACCGCTCCATACATGGAGTATTGGGTGAGCGGATAGGCTTCTACATAGAGAGGAAATGCGCCGGAAAGCACCGCGCCGTAATGGTGTGATTTGTGGCAATTACGATCGACCAGTACAATGTCTCCAGGGGCCAACAATGCCTGTTCGACCATTTTGTTCGACGTTGAGGTGCCGTTGGTGACGAAGAAGACGTGATCTGCACCGAATGCTCGGGCTGCCTTTTCCTGTGCCACCTTAATATTCCCAGTCGGCTCCAGCAGACTATCGAGACCGCCTGTAGTCGCCGAGGATTCCGCGAGGAAGAGGTTTAGTCCATAAAACTGACCCATGTCGCGAATCCAATTCGACTTGAAGATAGATTTCCCTCGCGCGACCGGCAAAGCGTGGAACGTTCCCATGGGACGTTGAGCATATTTTTGCAAGTTGTCGAAGTAAGGAGTGTCGTACCGGTCGCCTATGCCGTCGAGGATGCTGAGATGCAATTCGAGAGGCTCCTCAACTTGATAGAAAACGCGCCGGACACAGGCAGAGCTAATGTCGCCGGCCACCTTCTCCACTTGGCGATCACTCAGGAAATAGATGTCAAGCTCGGGACGCAGCTGCTTCAAGCCCTGTGCAAGCGCCAGGCCGTACTGCCCTGAATTCGGAGCAATACCACTTGCGGCGAGGTGTGAGGTCAGAAACTCACGCAGAACTGGATTGTGGTGCGATGAAGCGAAGGGAATACCCTCATAAATCATTACCGCTTCGAGGCTGCCGTTCAGGATTGTTGCGAGCACAGCATCCTCAAAACTGCCGACAAATACCGGTTCGTAAACGAACTTGTCCTGCGGTCTGCGCAACTTGCGTAGCTCTTGCGCCAGCTCCGACCACGCTGCCGGACGGGCAGGACTCACTACTAGCACTTCGAAATATGGACGGTGCGGTGCGGTTTCTTCGCGGGCTCCTGGTACCCTTTCTGATAACCCAATCGAGGTCTGGTTTTCTTCTTCCCAGTCGCCGGGATTGTTGCGATAGGAGTGGGTGAGAAGTGCAGTGCTCACGGTCTGTGCTAAACGGACGGTTCCCGTCGCATCACCCGTGTCGATGCGCTTGCTAAGCGTCCACAGCAGCTCGTGGCCTGGATAAGCAAAAAAATCCTCCCACTGACGCAGTTCGCTAAACGAAGCCGATACGGCCGCCTGACGCCCTTCTCTATCGCGACTTTGCTGACTGGCAAGTCCTTCCCAGCTGCGCGCGGCTTGCAACAAAGAGCGCCAGCGATCGAATCGTGCTTCCGCTCCCGTAAAAAATTGGTCGACTCGGACGTCTTGTGTTTTTGTCGGGCTACTCATTCTTAGCCTCCCGTTCCTTAAGTCCCTAAGGTGATCCTCGGTGCGTCGGAATCCTGGCCGTCATTACCGCAGAAGCAATCGAGCGTTGCGTGGGAAGGCATTCGCAGGCCCTCCGGAATTTACTTCCAGACTCTCGCGCGGAAATTACGTCAGATACTCGTCAGGCAAAACTGTCAAAAATAACAGGCAGATACTCGAAAGGCCGGAATCTCGTGGCTTGGTCGCGTTTTGGCTGGCCTCGTATTTCTCTTTGAGCTACTCACTTTTCATTCAGCATCTTGCACTGACAAAGCGTTCGGCTGTGACAAATCGCTGTGNAGTTGCATGGAATAGGCGTCACCATCGTATCGGCCCAGTGGGAGGAATTNGGTGGTTGCTTCTGCCGCAGGTGAGGTGCTTCCTTTTTCCCAGGTCCTTCCTTACTCCGCTGGTACCGGTTTCCATGAATCGTCCGGGTCAAAGCGCTCCATCTTAATGAATGCGTCGAGGGAGGCCGGCCCGAAGTCCCTCTCGTACACAACGCCGTCGTGGCTGACAATAAAGGTCTTCACTCCCGTCACGCTGTACTCGGCCGGAGCAGCCACCAGAGCGAAGCCTCCAATCATTACGCCTTTCACAACAAAGTCCATTTGGCCGAGCGGCGCGGCAGGTCCCTGCCCTTTCAGGATTTTGAAGAAATACCCGTGGTACGGCTCCGCGCCGCTGGTGTAACCCTGTTCGATAGCGCGGGCAATCCTTTCCCCTATAGGACCGCCCCACGTACCATCCGAATTTTGCCAGGCCAAGCCATCCTGTTTGCCAGCGGTGCTCACAATGCGCTGTGCGTACTGGTTTATCCCGTAACCTTCGTGCTTCTGGAGAGCATATTCGTGCTGCGCTTCCACATAACCGCGGCAAACGTCAATGGCATCCAATTCATTGCTACCGATGCGCCGGTGGAGGAGCTCTTGGCGGCCGGATTTAGCATCGAAGTACCACTTGCCGCCCAATTTTACGAGCGGCACGGGAAAGGGCCAGTCCTCGTTGCCCACGAGGAGGAATGCCCGAATGCCCTTCTTTGGATCGATGGAAATGCTTTTCTTTTGGCGCGCTTCGGCAGCGAAGTCAGAGGCGCGCTTACGGTCTTGCGGGTATTCACCGGAAAGAAAGATATCGTCGCCACTAGGACCAAAAATCTCTTTGAGAACTCGTTCATCGAACTTCTCGGCCCCATCAACTAGTGCGTCCGCCGCTTGCTCCGCGGTAGTAAAGGCTCTGGCACCGACAGCAGCAGAAGTCGCAGGCGTTTTCGCGGTGGGTTGTTGTGCGGCGAGATGGACAGGAATCAACAGAAGCGCCCATGTCAGTGTGGCCGCGATCCAGGGAAACTTGGAAAGACTTCCTTTCGCAGATATCGATTTCATATCAACACTCCTAGGATTTCATTTCTGCAATCTGCGTTTGTCATCTGCGCCGGCCACCGCCACCTCGGCCACCACCGCCACGACTGACACCTCCACCTCGAGATCCCATGCTGGAAGAGCCGCGGTTGCTGCTGGCACGCGCGCTCGATCCGTTGTATCCCTTAGAACCCCTGGAACCTCCTCCAAAGGCATCCCGGTTTCCGGCGCCACCGCGAGAGAGATCACGGCTTCCTGCGCGGTCCGCTCCTCCCCCGCCAAACCGATTGCCCGCGCCAGCTCCGCCCACAGCGCGATTGCTGGGTAGATTGCCGCCCTGCCGGCCAACCTGTTGCCGGGCCCTTGCCTGGCGATTGGACAGGGAATCTCCTCGCGTAGTGCCGCCGAACCGGTCGGCAGTAGCTCTGTCCCGATAGGGAGCGCCACCGCGATGTTGAGGATTGTGCTTCCAACTGGCATCTCCTCCGCGGTTTCCCCCGCCAATGTTGCCGCGGTTGCCGCCGCCGCGAACTGGCTGATTGGACGGGCGGTTACCACCAACATTCGAGTTACGGTTGAAATTGTTGTTGTTGTTGATGTTGATGTTGTTGTTGCCCCAACCACAGCCCCAACCCCAGCCGCCGCTCCAAAATGCCCCCATCATCACGCCCACACCAAATGAGATTGCGAGCCCCGCCGCATAATATCCGGCCGGCGGATAATAAATGGGTGGGTAGGGATAGACCGCCGGGCCGTACACCACTACAGGATCATACGAAGGCACATACACGACTTGCGGATTGGCCTGCTCAACCACAATCACACTCTTGTTCTCGATGACTGAGGTTTCTACTTTCTGCTGCTCAGTGGATTTCAAATTACCGGTGTCCTGCGCCTTTTTGCGCATGCGCTGCACGGCATCCATCACATCGTTTTGCTGCGCCAGAAACGCGTTGCCTAAATCTGTGGTCCACTGGATGTCGTCCGCCAGCCGTTTCACTACGTCGGGCAACGCGGCCAGAGCCTGAATGCTGGGATCCCACTGCTGCTTCGCCACCGCGTCAGCGAGTGCTTTGTCCTTCAAAGTTGAGTTTCTACCGAGCCACTGCTGAAGCTGAATGATTTCGAGAGGATACGTAGATGCAGCCAGGGTCTGTGCCAGCAACGGGTCCGGATACAAGGCAATGGGCGCCACGAGAGAGTCCAGTTGATCCGGCGGAATCTTTGCGGCCTGGTCCTGAGGTAAGGACACTTGCACTGCGCTAGGGGGCTGCGCATAGGCCAAAGCATCGCCAGGTATGAGAGCCATGGTGCAGATCACCGCAAGCAAGTATCGGAAAGTCGCACCGAAAAACCTTGACTTTGGATTCATGGCTATTCCTTCTCCGAGTCGCCAAACACGCCAGAATCACAATGGGCGTCTTTAAACACGACGACACCACTCCTCCTGCGGCATTAGCATAGGAGGAGCTCAACCATCGCATAACTGTCAGAACTAGCAGTCTTTGAGGCCGGCACCGTTGCCGGTTAAATGCCCGCGACGGAGACTTTCCTCTCAAAAAACTAATCAACATACTGCAAGCCGTGCAAAATCTTCCGACTGTTGGGAATGGATGGCGAAGTATCGTTCGGGCTTGGTTCAGTCCGCCTGCGAAGCTTCGGCCTTTTGCCGTCTCCATTAGCTTCCCTATTCTTGTCTCGACCAATGGCAAGAAGACGGTTTTTGACAAGGTCAAATTCCGAGGTGGTTACAATGTATTCATCGCGGGCTGCAAGAATTGTTGCGATTTCCTTTTGTATCGCTCTGATGCGATTCCGAGTAGGCGGATGCGTGGAGAAAATCGTGGAGACCTTACCAGGGCTTGTCTCACCGGCAACCCTTTCAAAGAAAGTGATGAAGGCGTTGGGATCGTACCCGGCCTTATACAGGTACTGCAGGCCGAGGTAATCCGCTTCGCTTTCCGCGCCGCGTGAGAACTTCAGGAATGTCAAGGGGACTCCCACCTTCAATCCTGTGTAAATCGCGAAACCAGCCCAGCCACCCGGTCCGAAAAGAATCAGGGAAGTAGTGGCCAGGCGGGCAATTTCGCTCTTCGTGGCGCTACGGGTTTCGTGTCGCGCGCACACATGTGCGATTTCGTGAGCCATTACGCCCGCCAGTTCGGATTCTTCATCGGCGAGAAGGATCAACCCAAGGTTGACATATAAGAATCCGCCTGGAAGGGCGAAGGCATTGACCTCCTCAGAATCAATCACTTTGAACGTGAAAGGAACTCTTGCGTCCGAAGCACGCACCAAGTTTTGACCAATCCGATTCACATATTCTTTCACCAGCGGGTCATCAATGAACTTTGCCGAACGATCGACCTCTTTTGCGAGTTGGCTCCCGAGGGCAATCTCGCGTTCGAGCGAGTAGAAGTTCAGTCCGTGCGCGATCGTTCGATTTCCGATTGCATTGATGTCTGCTTTACCCCCACTCTTGATTTTTCTGTGGTGCTGGGGACGCGCGAAAGAAACCGGAACAAACAACAATGCAACTACGGCGATGGTACCTCTTACCCTCGTCGAGATTCGCATCCAGACACCTCCGCCAATATTTTAGCTATAACTAGCCATCGCTCGGCGAAGGCCGAAACTGGCAAAAATGACAGTGGAAATAGGCGGGAAATTCCCATAGACCCAGTGCTAATGACAAAGATTCCCGGAGGGGATGGCAGAAACGCCGACCAAACACCAACAGCAGGATCAGGCCCCCAGGAGAAGTCGTATGAAACAAAAACGACACCTGCTACGACTGGCGCTCGAAGTGCCATTGATTCTACTCGCCTTCTTATTTCTTGCGCGAGCCGCTCAGAAGCGGACATTAGTAATAAGTGGCCATCCAGGAGAGATCGCTGTCACTGACACGGATGGACATTCTTATGTTGAGATCGAGGCACTGGCGCGGCTGACGAATGGTTCTTTAGGCTTTAACGGAAATCAAATCATATTGACACTGCCTGCCGCGTCCCCGCCCCCATCTGGCTCAGTTACTCCAGTAAGTCAGTCTTCTGTCTCAGGATTTTCCAAAGACTTCATCAGAGCCAGCATCGAAGAAATGGCGGTGATCAGGGAATGGCGAGGCATGCTTAGGAATGCAGTCCAGCAAGGATTGCCTGTCACTGGAGACTGGGCGGACAATTGCCGGGCACGCGCTGAACAAAGTCTTCGATTGGTGTCTCTAGCAGTCTCAACACAGGATGACCGGAATGCATTTCAGTTGCTCACAAATGAGTTCAAGAACATGAAGAAGCTGAGCGACCGATTCGTGGAAGCAAGCAAAGCCAGGATATATGTCTCTCCTAACTTGTTCAACAACGACCCGCTGGACAAAAAAATCTTGGACTGCGCGCATTCCCTGGCGTCTATGGCTGCCAGTGGGCAG
>JGI12053J15887_10000707_pt1 | contig 14238 bp, 10 predicted proteins | sample MedBloCAOM1_O3_FD_15887 | JGI IMG/M metagenome (IMG submission 15887)
ATCACGCTTATTTCCCGTCGTCAGGCGCGGTCTCGCTGCTGGTCGTCATGCGCGACGGCAAGACCATCGAGACCGGCACCGTGGGGCGCGAGGGCGTCGTCGGCGCTATGTCCGGAATTGGCTCGTGTAAATGGCAGGTGAGAGCCATCGCCCAACTGCCGACGTTCGCCAGAAAGATCGCCTCGACCGAATTTAGGAAGGCAGCCTCCTCAAGCAGAGCAATTGCCGATCTTTGTATACGCTGTAACGAGGGTCTGCTCACACAAGCGCGGATCGGCGCGGCGTGTAATGCCGTGCATCACATCGAGGCGAGGTTCTGCCGGTGGCTGTTGCAAACCCGTGACCGAGCCGAGAGCGACACGATCATGCTCACGCACGAATTTCTCGCTCAGATGTTCGGCGTTCGCCGCACGACGGTCACGGAGACATCCAATAAAATAGAAGCGGCTAGTGCAATCATTTGTTCGCGTGGCGTCATCAAGATCATCGATCCCGAAGCGCTCAAGGCCATGGCTTGCCAATGCCATGAGACCTTGCGGGACCAGACGTCTTAGCGGCGAACGAAGCGCGGGCGGCCGCCATAACGGTACAGCGCACCGCGACGTCGCCGATGACAGTCTAGTTCTGATAGCAACGGTCTTTACGACCGGCGACGCGGTCATCACCGAGACCGGCATCACCGGCACCTGTTGCGGTCATCCCGCCCACGACGAGCAGCCGGTCGACAGCACCGCGAAGGCGATCTACTGCGGCGTCGCCTGCCAGTTCGCGACCTCCCACGGAGTGGTGTTAGTGCACCGGCGGATCGCGTGGAGGTGGTGGCCCTTCCAGAACTTCGATCTCGCTGCCATCGTGGATGTGCTCGGCGACCTGGGCGAGATCGCGCATATCGAACCATTGCGAACAGACCGGGGATTGATAGAAGTGATCGGCCTCGCTCTGAGCAACGCCGTCGCCCGACGCGGTCATTGTTGACGCAATGCGCCGCCCGAGCCAGTACTCACAGACCTCCTCACACGATTTTGGTTCCAGATCAGAGCGGTTCGGTTCACCCTGCAGGAAGGCGCTTCAGGTTCGACGGCGCGCGCGGGACTTTCGGGGCGCGTGGGATTTTCGGACCGGCGTCTCGTTGATCCTTCGACCGCCCTCGAGTACCAGATAGACGAAGATATCGAGATCGGCAGCGCGTTGTGGATCGCGTTCCGCAACGAGGAGCTCGCGATTCGTGGTCTGACCCCTCACGCCAAGATGTTCTGCGTTCAGGTAGATGCGTTCCTTGGTCTCCTTGTCGTCCACCCAGATCATCGCCGACCGCAGGCGGATGCGACACAGCATGCGCTGGAGGAGCGGCTTGGGATCCCAGCCTAACTCCTTGAGCTGTCCCGCGTGATCGCCATTAATGCGCTGGCCCCAAAGATGCTGCGGAGTGGTCTCGATGAAGCGCAGTGCGTGGGGTGATGGGATCCAGACCAGGCCGCCGGGCTCACCCCCGGTTCCCCTCTTGGTCAGCTTGATCGCGCCGTCGAGCCGCACGCGCTGGAAGCCGAACCGCCCTGTTATGCCAGGCGCGTCTGGCCGCGAGGCCATTGCCCAGTAGACCCTGTCGGGGTCTGTCGCAGGATAAGGAAGATCGAGCTCGATTTCGACGACGGGGTCATAGTCGGCGATTTCGATGTCGGGCGTGCCGCCGTCGAAGCTGAAAGCGATACCTTTGGTGAAGCTGGTATAAGGCACCTCGAGCGCGTTGAGGATCATTTTCTCGCGGATCAGCTCGATATCCGTTCCATGGGAATCCGCGAGCAGAATGGAGGTGAGGGTGAGCGAGCGATGCTTGTCGCCAATCTTCGCGCACAGCGTGTCGAGCGCGTCCTGGACGTTGTCGATGCCGTTAAGGTGTGTGCACTTGCCGGGAAAGTATGCCGTATGGGCGGCAGTTTCGAACGTCGAAGTAAAGATGACGGGTGGCTGGCTGGTCGCGGCACCGGTGAGTATCGCCGCCTGCACCTTGTGTACGTCGAGGGCATGGGCGGCGTCGATCGACCATTGGACTTCGGCGAGGCCATTGATGTCGGTCTTCACGTCGACCGGTGTGGCAGCATTGCAGGCGGTGGTGTCGATGACGCACGGATGTGCGCTGACGAGCGACCAGCGCACCGTCGCCCCCAGCACGGGCGTTTCGCCGCGCATCACCGCGACGCGCAGCTTGCCCGGGAGCGGGATCATTCCCGAGCCGGAGGGCGCGAATACGCTCTGGCCGTCGCCGCCGCGATAGAGCAGCGCGCGGTCGGTGAGCGTCGCGAACGGAATGCGGCAATCCTCGAACTCCGGGCCGGCTGGCGTTGTCTGCAGCGCGGCGATTGGTGCGTAGCGCGTCTCGGGACCATGCGGGGTCATCAGGTCCGGGACCGCGCCGGTCATCGGCCAATCGAACGAGCCGTCGGCGCGCGCGGCGCCCGTCCAGTAGTCGCCGCGGCGGAAGATGGCGCCCGCGCCACCTCCAAGCTTGATTTTGAGGCCGTCGCCGAGATCGATCTCAGCCGATTCCGCGGCGTTGCCGGGCGCCGAAACGATCGCGAGGCCGCTGCCGTCCGGGAACGAATCCCACAGCCGCAGAAACCAGGTATTGTCGCTGACCACGCCGGTCGCATTGATTTGCGCGGCGGTCGCTTCGAGGACGACGCGGTCGTCGGTGGCGAGCGCGACGCGGAACAGCCTCTCCGGGGCGAGCGCGGCGCGCGGCGCAACATCGTCATGGATCGAAACGATCTCCGCATAGAGGCCGGGTGCGAACCAGTTGCGCGGGTCGAGCGCGGGGGGCGCAACGGTGAACTCGGCGCCGGAGATGTTGGAGATGCGGACCAGCGTGCTGGCGTTGCGGCGTTGGAATTTTATCTTGAGGCCGTGCAGGCCGAAGCGCGGTCCGTCGATGGTCGGGGCCGCCTTGGCGACGCCGTCATGCACCTCTAAACGGTAGAGCAGGTTTTCCAGCCGTGAGTAGCCGCCGCTTGGCGTCAGCGAGCAAGGATCGCTCGGCGCCGCCGCCGCCTGCCGGATGACGGCGAGCGTGCCGCTCGACGGCGCGACTAGGTTGCTCCATTCGGCTTTCGAGAGGGCGTTCGCACAGTTCAGCGGCGCCGTGGTGGCAAGCGGGAACACCTGCCAGTCGATCAGCGAGCGGCCCGAGGCCTGGGCGTCGCCGAGCGCGACATCGGCAAGCACCGGATCTTCGACCGGATCGACGTAGCGGATCAGCGCCTTCAACGCGATGATTGTCGGAACGTTCACGACATCGCCGCTGCGCTGATGCGGCTGGGTGTTGAGCTTGCAAACTGCCGGATTTTCCAAAAGCCAGCCGCCGAGATAGCCGCGCCCGGCTCCGATATCGAAGTTTGCAAGCGCTCCAGCGGCCGTCACCTTGAAGCCGGCGTTCCCCGCCGGCACGGCCAGCCTGCCAGGCGAGCCGAGCGAGTCCACGGTTTCGATTTCGACCCGATCGAGCTGGTGTTGCGACTCCTGATCAAAATGGGTGTCGAGCAGGACCTCACCCTGGCGCGCCACCACGGCGCGCGGCCGCCTCTTATCCTTGGTCACAATCCGGAGCCGTGTGGAGTCGCTGCGCATCGTCATGGTACGTTCCTCCGTGTCGCAACGGCGCTCGAGCGCGAGTCGTCAATGAGACCCGCCTCGAGGCCAACCGGCACATAGTCTTCAAACAGGCTGGTCACGTTCGCCATCCGCAGCCCTTCGGCGGCGGCCGAGAACGCGCCCATTTCGCTTTCGTTTTCACCACCTAGCCGGATGGCGTCGCGTGTCAGCGGATGCAGCATCGCCACCGTCGGTTCATCGAGCGATGTGTCGAGGAACAGCGGCGTAACGCCGAGTGCGGTCGCGCTTTGTTCGGACGCGGTCAACGCGCTGCCCTTGCGTTCGGCGGCGACCGCAAGCGTGAGGTCGGGCTGGCAGCGGAAGCGGCGCGGCATTGACGAACCGGTCGCGATCGAGCTGTAACGCACACAACCCGACTGGCTGCGGGTGACCGCCCCTGCGGCGGTGAAGATGACGTTGGTGGCTTCGAGCGATTTGAAACTGCTGGTGCCAATGATCGTGACGTCGTTGAGGCACGCGTCGAGGTTTGTGGCCGCCAATGCGGGGTCCGCCGCCCCGTCGGCCGAAACGATCGAGCCGGTTACCGTGAGGGTGCCGGTCGCGGGGACGCCGCGATCCAGCCTGATGCGTCCGACGATGGCGCGGTCGATCGCGATCTTGGCGCCTTCGAGCGGGGCGGAGGTCGAGATCGCGGCGCCGCCCGGCGCGCGTACGGTCGAATGACGGATCAGCAATCGCGAGACCGCCCGCGCGCGCAACGTCAATCCGTGGGTCAGTTCGAGGCCGTCGAGCACCAGCACTCCGGCACGTCCGCCGGGCGGAGGGTCCACGCTCCGGTGAACCCGCAGCCTCGCATCGATGGTGAAGCGCCGGTCGCGCCGCACGATATAGCCGAACCGTTTCGGATTGTCGGGAACGCCGGGCTTGACCACCTTCCGCCGCCATTGCGCGCTGACGATGTGCAGCTCGGAACCCGGATGGATCGCGACGGGAATGGAGACCGCGCCAACCGCGGCGCCCTCGCGATCGCAGCGGGCGAGGACGATCAACCCGCGCTTGCCCGCTCCATGGTCTTTCCATTCGGTCAGTGCGGTGTCGAGCGCATGCACATCCCTGATGCTGTCGGCAGCCGCCCCGGTCTCCGGCTGGGTCGCGTCGACGATGCGGACGAAATGGGCGAGGCCGTCCTTGTCGATGATGTCGAAGGGGACGTCGCTGGTGTTGCGGTCCTGCGGCCCGGCGCCGATCTCTCGCCCGGTGCCGGTGCCGTAAGCGATGCGCACATGCGTGATGTCGGGGTCGGGGGCGGCAGGCTGGGCCACGATGAGGCGTGCGGTCACCGGGTCGAAGCCGCAGCGGATCGGGCGGGTGCCGGTAAGCCTGGTGGCGGCGGGCGTGCCGCCGGTATACCAGGTGTGAGGCTTGCTCGCGGCGGGCCGCGCGCCTGCTGGTGTGGGGAAGGCTTCGAGATTGCAGATTTGGATCTCGGCCGGCGCAACCCTCGTGTAGTTCGCCCCGTCGGAGCTCAGGAAGATCGTGAATGGCTGGCCGCTCAGGTCGAACCACGGCGTCTGGCCGAGATCCGGCGGCCGCCCTTCAAGCGCGGCGTGACGCAACTCGTCGGTTTCAAGATGCAGCGGCAACCGCCGCAGCCGGTCGGGGAGATCGGTGTCGATCACGCGTCCGATATCGTCCTGCGAGCGCCGGTCCGGATTGAACAGCCGCAGCGCGCGCCCCGGCTGGGCGGAAAGCTGGAAATAGCCCGGATGCTGGGTGGCGCCGTCGGGCCACGGGCGCGCGAGCGGCACACCCGCCAGCAGATCTGCCGTCAGCACCGAGCCAGGTGGCGGTGCGAAGAACGGCACCACCGGGCGCAGCAGATGAACGCCGACATTGGGCACATGATGCCGCCCCGCGGCGCGCGCGATCGAGCGCACGTCGACGAGGCGCGGCAGCATGTCGAAACCGGTCGCGGAGCGTGCCGCCGTCGTGCCGGGAACGAGATAGGCAGTGCCGGGGCGCTCGGCGCGCACGTCAATCAGATTCTGGGTGCGCGCGAGCCGCATGAAATATTCGACCGCGACCGAGCCGAATCCGCCGACGTCGGCTGCCAGCGCTTCGAGTACGCGCGCCGTGCCTTTGCCGCGGCGGTAACGCACCGTGTTGGCGACGAATGCGCGCGCATTGTGCCCCGAGCCCGGCGGCAGCGGGCGTAGTAGCTCAGAGGCGACCAATGCGGCGAGATCGCCAAGCGCCGCCTCAGGCGCGGTTTCAACGAACATCGCATCGTAGAGCGTGTCGATCTCGTGATCGATCTCGGCGCTGCCGGCAGCGAGCACCTGGCACAGCGCCCTCAGCGCCCAGCCGTTCGCCGCATCGGTGCCGCGGATATGCGCGGGGAGCAGGGCGTAGAACCGCTCGGTCGCGGCATTGACTCGCACCGACGACAGCGGTGTCATGGCTGCATCTCCGTGAACTGGATCTGGGCCGGATCGATTGACAGCAAGCCCGCCTTGCTGAACAAACCGTTGACCATGCTGGGTCCTGGGCAGAACAGCCGGCCTTCGCTTTCGGGTGGCCTGCCTGCAGCGGTCAGGACGAAGACCTGCAGCGTCGCCGCGATGACACCTTCGACCTTGTGCACCGTGGCGAGGATCACGCTGCGATGCAGCGCCTCGGCGAAATTGCGCGCCGCGCGGCCGAATGAGGATGCGAGCGTCGCGCGCACCGCCGCCTCGACATCGGCCCGCCGGAACGCCGGGTCGATCGCCAGCGCTATGGTCACATTCGCTGTGAGGTCGGTGAAGCCCTCGATGCGTAAGCCGCGCCCGGGCGGCATCACCGTGGCCAGCGCCGCGCGCAGGGATTCGATCACATCCGAACCGGCCGTGGGCGAAGTGAGGCCGGTGGTGGCGATGGTGAGGCACACCACCGTGCGCATACCGACATGAAGTTCAGTTGCGATCGCCTTGCCGATGCCGCGATAGCTTTTGGCGAAGGCCTCGAAATCGGCAAGCGAAACGACACGGTCGAGCGTGCGGATCGACTGCGGCGCGGCGCTGCGCATGTCGTCGAGCGTCTCGGCGTCGCTTGCGCCTTCGGCGGGCACCGGATTGCTGACGCCGGCAACGCCGATCACCGGCGACATGGGGGTGGTGAGGCGGCCGGCGTCAAGATTGCCGGCCGTGCCGCCGCCGACGCGGTAGAGCGCGGTGACATTATGCGTGCCGCTCGGCAGGCGGCCTGCGAACTGAACGTCTGATTTGCCCTCGCGTACGGTTTTGACCGTGTAGGCGCGATCCTCGCTGCCGAGCCCGAAGATGGTTGGCTTCTCGGCGTAGAGCCGTTCGCCGACGCGCACTTCGATCGCCGGCGCATAGCCGCGCGGATTCGGCGCGGGGACGTAGGCGAGGGGTGACCCCTTGAGCTGGAAGCGCGGCGAGGGGCTGGCGGCGTTGCCCGATCCGATCAGCTCCGCGCCATTGACCGGCGTTTCGCCGTGCGAAGCGCCGACGCTGTTGGCGAGCAGGCTGAGCGTCGTCGAATGAAAGCGGTTGACGATGGTGCGCTCGAGTACGAGTTCGGTATCGTTCCCCACGAGCGAAGACGAGCGCAGCGTGACCACCTCGCCGATCTTTGGTCGGGCGACGTGCGGCGGTATCCATTGCTCGCCCGACAGCACGATGCGGCGGCCGACCGGGAGGCTGAGCTTGCCCCGGACGATGATGCGGTCGGGAGCGACACCGGCGGCCGGCATCTCGACATCGTCGTCGAGGACCAGGAGTTGTTCGCGCGCGGTCTCGATATAGATCGCTGTTTCGCGCACCTTGAGCTGGAATCCCGCCTGCGAAGTATCGACGCCCTCGACACTGACCCGCGAAACCTTCGCCGACAGACCAAAATCGTGACGGCCGATTTCCGCCACGCCCGCAATCCGTCCGATTTCATTAACCTGTACATTTTCGGTACGGGTGAAAAGGATGAAACGACCTGCGATCGCATCGGCATAGACTGCGTCGAGGTCGACGATGCCTGGGGCTGGCATCTGCAGCCCGCTCCATTCCGTCGGGGCGCCGGCCGGCGTGCCGTGTATCTGAATCGTCTTGCTCATCAGCCTGATGTCGGGCGCGGTGGCGCCGAAGGCGGCTGCGCGCTGGCCGAGAACGATGACGCAGTTCCTGAATGCGTTGCCCTGTTGTTGCGACGTCAACGCCGGAAGGATCACGCCCGACGCCAGTTCGATCCGCGTCTGCGGCGGCTGGTTCTCAGGATTGGACTCGCGGACGATATTCCTCACACGCGCACACAACCAGTTTCCGGCCGTCCGCGGCTCGAGATAAACCAGCACCAGGTCGCCGGTCTTCACGGTGCTCGCGGTCCCGGCGATCGTGATGGATGTCGTCGCCGCATCCACACGCGGCACTTTCTTGGCCAATACCGGCTTGAGCAGGTTCCATTCGGCGCGCGCGTCGAGTTCCGCGTCGGTCTCGAAGGTCTGCGGCTTCTCGTCCTGGCCGGGAACGGAGGCGACCTTCGTGCCTTTCGGGATCTTCGCGGCCTTCGGCGTTCCTTCGAGATCGAGCAGCGTGAAGGAGAGCGTCGTCGTGGCGGCAAGCGCGGGGCGCGGCTCGTAGCCGAGCAGGCGGGTGAGGTCGACCAGCGCGTCGCGATCCTCGGTGCGACGAATCGTGGCGTCGTCGGCGAGCCGCGCGACGTTCCACGCCAGAATGTGCATGCTGCCGGCGAACGCATCGATCAGTGCGATCGCCGGATCGTCATCGTCGCGCGTGCCAAGCGCGTTGAGCGGACGGCTGCCATCGACCTCGGTCGAGCCGATGCGCGTGAGCATGCGATGTTTGATGGCGCCATGGCGGAACGCCACGGGGTCGGCGACCACCGGGCGCGGCGCGGTGCCTCTGGAGGTCGCGCAGGTGCCGCAATAACAGCCCTTCGCCATTGGCCCGGTCATCGCCCGCCTCCCATCAGCAGCGTGAGCTTGCCCTTTTCGGGAAAGCTCGGATCGTCTTCGAGCTGGAGCACCTCGAGGTCGCCGGGCCGGATCACGCCGTAGAAGAGCTCGTTCTGTGACGCCCGGCCGAGCCGCTGGAATTTGTGCGGTGTTACGCTCTGCACGCCCTCGACTGCCATCACGGCGGCGACGAGCCTGGAGAGATAGAGTGGCGATCCAAAGGTGAACCTGTCGGCGTGGAAGAAGCCGCGCTCGCCGCTTCCGCCGCCGGACGGCCGCAGCGCGTCGCGCACGCGCGCCGCGATCGTGCTCCTGAGTTCGCCCCGCTTCGCGCAGACCAGCAGCTCGATCTCGAGCGGGGCGGCGACTGCTCCGCGCAGCGCCACGTCGAAACCCATCAGCCGGTAGAATTCGAGATGTTCGAGCAGCGCGCGCTGGAACGGCTTGTCGACCGGCAGGCCGCCCTTGCGGTCCACGAATACGAGAATCGTCTGCCACGCGCCGGTCCAGCGCGGAATCGCAACGGCATTGCTGACTTCGTCATGGCGCATCGCCGCCTCGGCATAGTCGGCCGCCGTGACGGCGCGCTGCTGACGGCGGAAGGCCTGCGGTGCGCCGATGCGGATTGCCGAAATCGATTCCGGCGCGGCACCGCCGCGCCCGGGCAGCGGATTGGTGACGGTGAGGTTGGCGCCCTGTTGCGACAGCGGCAGCACCGCATGCGCCAGCGCCCCGATGCCGATATTCCCGCCCGGCCCCGAGCCGAAACGGCCGCTCGGGACCAGCACGGTGCCGGGCGCCGGGGCGAGGCCGTTGACGCCGTCGCCGAAGCGGAACGTGGCGCGGCCGTCGATTCCGGTCTCGATCACGAAATCGCGCGAGAAGTGGCTGCTTTCAAGCAGGTCGCGCCGCGCGGTCCAGGTCGCGAAGTCGTCTTCGAGCACCAGCGCGGGGAGGCAGCGTGCGCGATCGACGGCCGCCAGCGTGGCGGCGGATGCCGTCAGCGTTTTCAGATCGACCGCGGCGACGCGGGCGATGTCGGCGCGATCGAGGACGGGCCGCCAGCTTTCATCGTCGATCGGCGTGGCAGGCGTCAGCGTCGGGCGCAGCGCTTCGACATCGGAGGGCGGCAGGCCAAGCATCGCTGCCGGCGGGGCCGAGGTGCCGTGATCCGCCAGCATGACGTTGGCGGCTGCCTCGGCGCAACGTTTGGTCGCCGAACCGCCGAGCTGGTCATCGAGGCGCGTCTGGATGATGAGATCGAACGGCATCGCGTCGGCCTGCGCCCATTCGACCGTCACCAGTTTGAGCGGGTTCGGTGGGCTCGGTGCGGGGTTAGCGGGGTCTGCGAGATCCAGCGGATTGAGGACATCGGTCGCCGGCGTAACGCGCGTCAGGCGCACGATGTGACGGCGGTCAGCGCGGGCATCGTCGGGATCGCCGGTTTCGGGCGAAGCGGTTTCGGCGAGCAGCACAAGGTCTCCGGTTGCGAGCGCGCCCGCTCCGCCACTCCTGTCGACGACAGTAGCGGCAGTCGCGCCCTCGGCGAGCCGGCATTCGTCGTCGCTCCAGGTGTGGAACGCGATAGCGTTGCGCCACTGCCAGAGCTTGAGGGGGGCCACCGTCTCGAACACCGTCGGCTTGTGCGCGAGCGTACGACGATAGTCCGCGGCAGGCACGACAGCGGGAAGGCCTTCGCTGCGGACAAGCAGCGGGGTCGAGGCCTTGAGCTCCGTGCCATCGGCAACGCCGCCGCCGGGCTTGAAGATGAACCGGGCGAAAACCCGCGCGCTCGCGCCCTCGTCCACCGGATAATCGACGAGACGTGCATGGCGCGCGACCGACGTGCGGCTGCGCGCGGTCGACAGGAACGCCTCGGTGCCAACCCAGTCGAGGCGGTAGCTCTGCTGGTCGGCGCGATAGGCGGCGGCTTCGACCAGCGTGGTGGTGAAGTCGACCGGATCGTCTTCGCGGAAGCCGGGGACCAGCTCCGAGAGCCGGTCGAGGATCTGGCGGCGGAAGCCCTGAAAGTCGCGCACGCGATAGTCGAAGCCGGGCTCAGGCGGCAGCGGCGCGGGCCGTGTATCGCAGTCGGGCGCGCAATCGAAGTCACTCGGGCAGGCGATCTTGAACGAGAAATCGACTTCCGACAGGCGCGGGTCGATGAAGGCCGGCGGCGCCGGATCGTTCGGTCCGGTAACGATGGCGAGCTGGTAGGTCGAGAAATCGGTCGGCTGGTCGCCGGAAATGGTGACGGTGTAGCGCTCGACGGTGCCGGCGGCCGGCGTTCGGGCGACAGTGGGATCGACCCTGGGTGCCGGAAAGCGAACGCCGCCGGTCAGCCGGATGTTGGCGCCGGAAATTGCCGCGTCGGGAACCGCGGCGAGCGACAGCGGCTTGACCAGCACGATCTCGATGGTGGTCGTCGGCCCCGCCACCAGGACCACGATGTAATCGATGCCGCTGACGTTCGCCGGTGCATCCGGCGGCGGCCGGGCAAGCAGCGCGCGGCGGCGCTCGTCGCAGCAGACATAGCGGGCGCCGTTCATGTCAGATCCTTCCTGACGGTGAGGCGCCCGGCGGTCTTTGACGCCAGCGTTTCGTAGGTGACGGTGATTTCCAGCGCGGCCTCATTTTCGTCGAACGTGACCGAGAGATCATCGAGTTCGAGAATATGTCCGAGCCATTGCGCGATGGTCGCCTGCAGCGTCGCCTGCAGGGCGAGCGCAACCGGGCCGTTGCCGGGGCTGAACACCATTTGCTTGACCGGGCTGCCGAGATCGGGACGCATCACGCGCTCGCCCGCCATGGTGAAGATCAGCAGTTCGAGCGACTGGCGCACATGCGCGTCGCTGCCATAGGTGACGGTCGCGCTGCGTCCGGTGGCCGCGGGGCCGAATGGAAAGGCGAGGCGGGTCATGTGGCGATCACCCGCGTTTGCGAACTCGAGATGATCGGCGGGCCGCCCGGTATCTGCTCGACCGAGAGACAGAGCGCCGTACAGGGATTCGTCAGCATCGGCACGCCGTTGGCGAGCACGCGCGTTGCCGCCGCGATCCAGCGCGTCGTCACGCATGGCTGCGGCTTTCCGTTCGGAAGCGTAAAAACGCAGCCCGCGACCAGCCCCTGATCGGTCAGCACGGCGGCGGGCATCCCGCTCACCATGACGCGCGGGCTGGCGGCCACGATGTTGAGCATGCCGCCATGCGGGCATGTGGCGATCGTTCCAGTATGCAACACCGGTCCCGGCATGGCAGGCCTTTCAGGTTATCGTCAGCGCGCCGTTGTTGATGATGACCGACGGGCCGACCATCGCGATCGACGCGCCCTGTCCGTTGGTGATCGTGATGCCTGCGGCGCCGACCATGATCATCGCGCCGGTCACGGTCTTGATGAACACCTGCTGGGCAGGATTGTCCGACAGCGTGACGCTGGTCCCGGTCGTGGTCTGCAAATGGATGTTGGGCGTCGCCGGTGTCGCGCCGGCGAGTGCCAGCGGGGGAAAGCCGGTCGGGTCCGGCCAGAAGCCGCCGCTCCAGATCGGATAGTCGGGATCGCCCGCCTCGAACTCGATCCATACGCTCGATCCGAGCTGAGGCAACGCGACCACCCCGTTGGCTTTGCCCGCGAAGGGGAAGCATGGCATGGCCCAAGTGGAGGGAAACAGCCCGTAGCGGTCGCCGAGCTGGACCTGGATACGTCCCTGCAGCAGCGGGTCGACATTGTTGAGCACCGCCGCGCGGTACTTGCCGTAGTNGCGAGGTCCTGTGGTCATATCGGCACCGCCGGCAGGTTCGAGACGAGCCCGTCGCGCGCGAGCTGGAAGGATTGCTTCCAGCTTCCGCGGCCGAGCGTACTGGTGACGGAACGCACAAAATAAAGACCGTCATGCGCGAGCCCCGCGCCGCGCACGCCGATCAGCGAGCGCGCGTCCATCGGCTTGCCGTAACGTGTAACGTCGATGCTGCCGGTGGCGGAGACCGGATCCGCCGCGGCCCGTCCGGCGAGCAGCGTCATCAACACTTCCGGCAGCTTGAGGCCGCCGGTCTCAAGCAGCTTGACCCTAGTCGGAATCAACGGCCGTGCGTTCAGCGGCGGCTTGAGCAGCGAAATATTGGGAACCGGCACCGGCACCGAAAAACCCGCGATCTTGACGAAACCGACGGTCAACGCGGAGGCATTGCCGTCGGCGCTGAACGAGAGGCTGTCGATGTTGCTGGCATGGTCCATGTCGATCGTGAGCGCGGGCTGCGGAATGCCGACGCGGATCTGCGGACCCCAATAGGCGGTGTTGGTGCCGGGCGCGGGGCCCGGGGTCATATAGAACTCGTAGCCTGCGTCCTTGGCGAGCTTGTCGGCATACTGATAATCGGTGCCCTGCTGGTGCGCGTATCCCTGGATCGGCGTATCGGCGGACTGGAACGGCGCCGGGATCGGCACCGGAATGACGCCGAACGTCGCGTATTTCGCCATCATCAGCGCAACGCGCGCAAAGGGCGGCATCGCCGGAAACATGAATCCGGTGAAGTCGATCAGGTCCATGTAGCCCGACACGTCCTCGCCGGTGATGGTGAGCTTGTTCTCGCCCGGATGGCCGGAGGGGGCGACGTCCTGCCGCTTGATGGGGCCGTCGGCCAGCACCTTGGGGAGGCCGTTCAGCGTCGCGACCAGGATCACGCGGATCATCGGATCGAAATAGCCGGCGGGAAGCAGCGTCTTGGCGATCGGCGAGGTCTTGGAATAGTTGAAGACGATCTGGAATCCCGAACGCTGGCCGACGGCGCTTGTGACCTGCGCGCTTTCCAGCGCTTCGATCACCGCGACCGGCGCCGGCGCGACCGCGATCGGACCCATCAGCAGGGTGAGTGTGACGCCCTTAAGCGTTGCCATCGTCCGCGATCTCCAATGGCAAGGGTATCAAGAGCAGGCGGCCTACCGGCCTGGTGGCGTCGGCGGGTTCGGCGTCGCCGTTCGCGTCGCAGATGCGCCAGTACAATTCCGGATCGCCGAATGCGGCCGCCGCGACATTGTCGATGCGGTCGTCGTCGATGGTGCGGTGGCGGTCGAGCGCGCGGTAGCGCTCCATCGCCGGTATGATGCGGCGCCCGACGAATGTCTCGACCGTGCCGTCGGCCCTCACGCGCTTGCGCAGTGGCACCGAATAATAGCGGCTGTTGGGGGGAAAGAATTCGCTCATGGCGCGCCTGGCAGGCCGAGCGCCTGGACGCTCGGCGGTTTGCGTTTCGATAGTTTCTCGCGGCGCTTGGCGGCGACCATGAACAATTCGGCGCCCTTGCTGCCGAACGCGAGGTCGTCGATCGAGAGGGCGCGCAGGCCGAGGCTGATTCGCGCGCGGATCGGATTGAGCTTGGTGTCGAACGCCTCCTCGACGACGGAGAATTCGGTGATGCGAACCGGAAGCGTGCGGTTGGTACCGAGCACCAGCAGCACCAGCGGTGAGGGCAGCGGAAGCACTTCCAGCGTCCCGGTCAGCGCGAGCTTGTTCGCCCCGATCACGTCGTCGGTCGCCGGCGATATGATGGTTTCGAGGTCGGCGAGTTCGGGCGCAATGCCGCTCTTGACGGTTTCGGAATTGCTGCCGGGATGTTCGAGCCGGTCGGTCGCATCGAGTTCGATCTCGATCTTGAGCGTCTCCACCGGCG
>JGI12053J15887_10000708_pt1 | contig 14238 bp, 17 predicted proteins | sample MedBloCAOM1_O3_FD_15887 | JGI IMG/M metagenome (IMG submission 15887)
ACTCCAACGGTCGGATCTGTCGAATATGGACCCAGACGAGCAGTCGGCGGCCATGGAGAAGATCGCCGACGATCTGCACGCGAGCTTCGACTTATCGCGGCCGCCGCTGTTGAAGGCGGTGCTGTTCAGTCTTGGCACGGGTCAACGGCCGTACCTCTTCCTAGTTGCGCACCACCTCGTGGTTGACGGCGTGTCGTGGCGCATCCTGCTCGACGACCTCGACACCGCATACCAGCAAGCGCTCCGCAACGAGACGATCGATCTCGGTCTCAAGACCACATCGTTCCGAGATTGGGCGCTGCGACTGAGTGAGTACGTGGCTGCTGGCGGGTTTGACCACGAACTGGACTACTGGGCATCCGCGCTGGATGCTGGGAAACTCCCGATGGATAACCCACAACCGGAGCCAGACAGTTCGGACTGGACGGTTTCCGTGCTGCTGAGCACGGAAGATACAGACGCGTTACTCCACAGCGCGCCGACCGTGTACCGCACGGGAATCAATGACGTCCTGCTCACGGCGCTAGCCTGGTCGCTATCGCGGTGGACCGGGCGAGACAGAGTGTCGATCGACCTGGAAGGCCACGGCCGCGAAGAAATCCTCGACGGTATCGATCTTTCCCGAACCGTCGGATGGTTCACCAGCCTGTTCCCGGTGGCGCTTGAGGTAATAACCAATGATGAGCCGAACTGGCGTAATCTGGTCAAATCGGTTCGAAAGCAGCTGCGTGCTATCCCCGGCAACGGCTTCGGCTTCGGAGTTCTGCGTTACATCGGTTCCCCGGCAACCCGCGAACGGTTGCGCGATAACGGAGACCGGCCGCAGGTCGCCTTCAACTACCTAGGCCAGTGGGACGCAGCGTCGCAAGACGGAGATCACAGCCTCTACTGGAGCTTGCATTCATCCATCGGGCAGGGGGATGATCCCGCCGATCGGAACGATCATCTACTGGACGTTGTTGGCGGGGTCTCGGGCGGACAGCTCGGATTTTCTTGGCACTATGACCCCGATCTACCCTGGTCCACTGTGCAATCCATCGCCGATGATTTCGCCGATGCACTTCGGGGTATCGCACAGAACTGTCGGGAGGCGATGTGATCCTAAGGCGTACAGCCCGGACCGATGTACCCCGGGCGACCCCGATAATTGCCCCGTTGTCCCGCAACCGAAACTACCGGTTGCTATGGGGCAGCCAGGCGCTCTCGGGATTCGGTGGACACGCAGGGGCGATCGCCTTCCCTCTCGTGATACTCGCCATTACGGCCTCACCGGCAACGGTTGGGCTTGTGCTGGGCACCGGAGCTGCGGCCTCGTTGTTGGTCGGTTTACCTGCGGGAGCGCTCGTGGACCGCTGGAACCGCAAGACCATCATGTTCTGTTCCGAGGCGACAGGAGTCCTTACCTCCCTCAGCCTAGCGATAGCACTGTGGTACGGCGTGGCGAATGTGATCCACATGGTGTTGGTTGCCATCATAGCTGGCGTATGCGCTGGAATATCAGGACCGGCGGAAGAGGCGTGCCTGCCGAATCTTGTGCCGGAGGAGCAGGTGCCGACGGCAGTGTCAATGAATGCTGCACGCAGCAGCCTGGCAGCGCTGTCAGGCACTGCGGCAGGCGGATTCTTGCTCGCTCTCGGACGATTCGTGCCGTTCGCGGTGGACGCACTGACTGGTCTCGTGGCGTCGTTAGGTCTGCTGTTCCTCCGTATACCGCCGCGGCAGGTGCAGCCGGAAGCGTTGACATTGAGGCGTCTCGGCCATGAGATGGCGTCCGGGTTGCGATGGATGTGGCGCCACCGGTCCGTTCGCACCATCGGTTTATTCGCGGTTGGTCTCAACATGTTCTTCGCCGCCTATCTGATAATTATCATCGTGATGCTCAAGGGCCGGGGAGTATCATCGGGCGAGATTGGCATCATGACGGCAATGATGGGTCTGGGCGGAATCCTCGGCGCTCTGGTCGCACCGTACCTGTACCGGAGGCTGAGTCCGTATGTCTCTATCATCGCCGTGTTCTGGACGTTAACACTTGTCGCCCCGCTTGCAATATTCATTCACAACGGCTACCTCATGGGTCTACTGTTCGCCGCAATGACGTTCCTGTCCCCGACCGCGAACACGACGATAAGCACATACCAACTCTTACTCACACCCGACGAGCTGCGGGGGAGAATGAGCAGCGTGATGGGTGTGCTCATCGGTTCTGCTGCCGTTGTGGGTCCTGCCGCCGGCGGTTTTCTCATGGAAGCGATTTCGGACAGTAAGGCGGTATTGCTTTGCGCAGCGGGCATTGGGATCGTGACGACGTTGGGCACTATCAGCCCAACCCTTCGCAAGTTTCCCCGACACGCCGCTGTCGTGGCGCCCCAAGCGACCGTCCAAGAGCACGAACAGCGCGTCATAGGATGAATATCACCAGCGTCACGACTGGCTATCTCAACACGGCGTTCCAGTAATCCTAAGGAAAGGAGACAGCGAGATGGACGACGATGCCAAGTATGAGGTTCTACGCAACGACGAGGACCAGTACTCGCTTTGGCTAGCGGGGCATGAAGTGCCGCAGGGCTGGCACCAAGTAGGCAAGGAGGGCAGCAAAGAGGAATGCTCGGCTTACGTCGACGAGGTATGGACGGACATGCGGCCGCGTAGTCTCCGGGAGCAGATGGACGCCACGAAACCGTCCTGATAAGTGGTTTGATAAACGGTGTGCCTCGTCAGGCGAGGGCCCGCCGGACGAGGCACACCACCGGGGTTGCACGGGTATGGCACGTATCGTAAGCCGATGGCGGCTAGGACCTCAACCGATTCAAACCCCAGTAAAGCAGAGTGGGTCGGAGGGAGCTTCGGCAGCTACAACGGTTCCCAGACACCGCCAAGGAGGTCGCGAATGATGAATCAACCCACCTTGCCCAGTACGAGGATGCTAGCGCCCAGCAAGTGCCGTTAGCAGGATACCGAAACCTTCGCTTCCAGCCCATCACGCCTCCGGCCTGACCTAAGAACCGGCACGGCGTCGACAAACGCTGGGTGTCGGCGGGCGGATAGTCAACGGCGAGGAACGGAATGGAAGAACACTGCGATGCTGATCAATTCGACGTACGACAAGCTGATCGGCCTACTTGGCGCGAGAGGTGCGCGGTACCGGATAATTGAGCACGCGGCGGAGGGGAGGACGGATATCGCCAGTGTCCTGAGAAACAACTCGCTCACTCAAGCTGCCAAGTCCATCGTGGTGCGCGTCAGCATCACAAAGAGAAAGGGGACGTACCTCCTCGCGGTGGTTCCGGGAGACAAATACGTTGACCTCACGAAACTCAGCCAGTTGGTCGACGGCACCAAAGCCGCCTTCGCTGCGCGTGACGTTGCTGAACGACTGACTGCAAGCCCGAGTGGATCAATACCGCCGTTTTCCTTCAACGTCGAGTTACAGCTCGTCGTCGACAAGAGCCTGCTGTTTCATGAGGAGATATTTTTCAACGCAGCACGATTGGATCGGTCTGTTGCTCTCCATGTGGAGGATTATCTGGCGTTAGCTCGTCCACGGGTCGAGCATATTGCAACAGAAGCTGCTGACCGAATCGAATCGCGACCGCATCGCTTAATCAACGACAGGGAAAAACTGTGTACGATGGCGTTGGGAAGAAGGACCCCCGGGCAGTGGCCGCAAGAATGGCCCGGCCCCGGCGGTATCTGATGTGTTCGCCTACCTTCTTCGATGTTACCTACTCAATCAATCCGTGGATGGAGCCGAACAAACCTATAGACTCCGATCTTGCAATGACGCAGTGGGAGCGGCTGCGCGAGCTCTACCTGGAGTTGGGACATGAGGTCGAGTTAATCGAACCCGTCGAAGGTCTACCGGACATGGTCTTTTCCGCAAACGGTGCGACCGTTGTTGACGGAGTTGTTCTGCTCGCCAAGTTCCGCCACCACGAGCGGACTGCCGAGGCCGCGGCCTATAGGAAGTGGTTCGCACCACGGGGATACCAGACAGTTAAGGAGCCAGAATTCATCAACGAGGGTGAGGGTGACTACCTGGTAACTGACCGCAGGATATTAGGCGGTACCGGGTTCCGGACCGAACGTCATTCTCATCATGAAGCACAAGCGCTGTTTGGTCGGCCCGTCATCAGTCTGACGTTGGTTGATCCCCGTTTCTACCATCTTGATACGGCTCTCGCCGTGCTCGACGACGGGGAGATCATGTACTACCCAGCAGCATTCTCTCCCCAGAGCAGGACGGTGCTCCGGGGGCTATATCCCGACGCGATCGTTGCCGACGACCTTGACGCCGAAGTATTCGGGCTGAACGCGGTGTCTGACGGTCAACACGTCGTGCTTCCGCAGGCAGCTACCTACCTGATCAGGGCGTTGCGCGGACGTGGCTTCGAGCCCATCGGCGTGGACATATCCGAACTGCTGAAAGCGGGGGGCGGCGTCAAGTGCTGCACGTTAGAGCTGCGCGGACAGTGAGAACCTAACCCTGCCGAGGCACACCTGGTGCGGGCCGTGGAGTAGACGCGCTCGACCGCGTCGGCAACGCTGCCCGCTCGGCCGGCGCGCCCGCCTACAGCTACCGGGTCAACAAGCCCGACGGCCACAACGCTCGCCACGTCCGGCCGCCCACCATCAACCTCCGCGGCATGACAGCCCGAGCAGCGTGGCGAACTTTGAGCTAGTGCCGCAATGTCCTGCAGTGCGCACAGCTGCCGGTGTTGGCGATAACGGGGTCGCTGAGTCGCCCGGTTACAGCCACACTGGTGCGGTTCCAACACGTCATCAGCATCACTGCGAGACCATCCACTTGCTTAGGCCGCATGGGCGCGGGTCAACCGTTGGTTACGGCGACCGAACCCACCTGTGAGTGGGCGGCAATGCGGTGCGTGGAGTCCGGATCCCGCTGGACCGTCACGTTGACATTCCCGACCTGGCTGCCGGTGTCGATTGCATAGGCCGTACCCGCAGGCAGCCGCACCGTGAGCGAGCCGACCTCGGTCCGTGCATCCACGGTCGTCGGCGGCGCGATGAAGCTCAACGTGATCTCGCCCGCGCTAGCACGGGCCGTCACCGAGTCGCTAGTGAGCCCGGTAGCGTCAATGTTCCCCGTGTTAGCACTGAGGTTTAGCTGCCCGGCGAGCCCGGTGAGGGTGGCACCGCCGACTTTGTCGTCGATCTGTATTGCAATTCGTCGTGGCACTTTAACAAAATAGGTTACGCCGCAGCCGTTGACATTGAGGACCGTGGACGGGCAAGTGTAGCTCAGGGTGAGCTGTCCATCAGCGATCGCGTGGCTGGTCTGCGGCGGGTTGCCGGTGTAGCTGAGCTGTTCTGTGACTGAGACCGTGGAGACGTCTGTGCCTTCGATGTGGGTATCACCAACTGGGTTGTAGACCTTCAGCGAGGTAACCGGCTCGGTAATCGTGTACATATTCTGCTTAGTAGTCGTGCCGGCACTGGTGCCGCAGCCGGCCAAGGCCAGTACTGAGGCCGTCAAAAGTACGATTCCCGGGGCCATGATGGTTGATTGGCGCATAACAGCTCCTCCCCGACCAGATCCGGTGGTGCTCCGCAGATCGGGTCATGTACACCTGCCAGGAATAACAGCGCTGGGCGGTCTTCCAGGACGACCAGCAGCTCGTGGGCCATTAGCCGGTCACTTGGCAACTTAACGATAAGGATGTGAACTATGGACACCACCTCTCCGATCCAAAGGAATTCCTGCCCACGCCTGGGCAAGGTGAGGAGGTTTCCGTGGTCGGCGGGTCACAACCGCAGCGTAAGCACCGTCACCGACCTGCGCAAGATGGCGACTTCAGCGACATCGAAAAATTATTTCCCTCAGCTTCCGTGCGGAGGGTGATGTAGAGAGCCTGAACAGTGGATCCAGACCTTCGCCTCGGGTGCGATCGTCGGCGCCGGCGCGGATTCGTTGCCTACGACGCTGTGATCAGCGCCCTCCAGTTGTAAGCCGGTCGAGCATCGTCCGAACGGCGCGGTCCTGGATTTCCGCCGACAACGGCTGGTTCAGATCCTGGAAGCTGATTGCTATCTCGGCCCTACCCTTCACCGCGTTCACCATGTCCACGACTAACGGTGTTCTCTGGCCATCCGCGTCGGCGAGAATTTGCAGTCGATAGGCAACAGCATCAACATCTGTGCCGCCAGGAGGCGGGCTGACCTGGCTCACCGCGACCTGCGACGAACCCCCGGAACGGTTTAACAGCGTGATCATAGAATCATGAAGGCACGATACCGCCTTAGGCGTATCACGGAGAGCCGCGATGTCGGCCTGAGCTGTATCGTTGGTGTCAACAATAGTGACTGTACCGAGGATCACCTGAAAGTCCTCGGTGAACGTTGGTGAAAAGATCTTTGCCTTATCGTGCATCGGAGAGGAGGGGCGCCCGAGACACGCGTTGAAGGCCGCGTCATCCGCGTTGTATTGAGCATCGGGAGTGAAAGGTGTCGCTCGGTAATCGGGGCCCATGTCTTGCTGGTTGAGAATCGCAGCCTGGGCTACTTGCTGGTCGGTGCCGCTCTTGACCGAGCTAAGGGCTGATGATGATAAGGGTGTCGAGATCGCGTGGTCCGGTGACGAACATCCTGCCGCTGCCGCGACAATAATCCCGACTAGGAGCAGCCTTATATTCATCCCGCCTCCGCTCGAGCCGTGAGCGATCTCTGCATGCACTGGTTGAAGTGACCCCGTCGGTGTATGTGGTCGCTGTTGTCAGCTGGGCGCTCGGGGCGCGATCCCGGACGGTGGTTTAGTCCGCTGGACATTGCGCACGACCGGGGCAGCTGTTGAGCAGGCTCACTACTGGCGGCACCGTGACGGCCGCGGGCGGGTCGTGCGCTCCTCCGGGCCACTGTAGTGAGATGGTGATAGCTGAGGAGTTGTTGCTGTAATCGGATTCGAGCAGGCTGTGATTGGAGTTGACGGTATTTACGACGGTGTAGGTTCCCGAGGGGACGTGGGTGATGTCGAGCCACTGCAAGGCGATGTTGTACGAGTAGTTATCCCCACGTCCAACCGAAATTCCTTCCTTGACATCGGTCGCCGAGCTGTCTCGAAATTTACAATACGGATTACTGCTGAGATACATCGCAAGCTTTCCCTCAGTACTGCGGTCTTGACGCGCGTCGTGGGGGAGACTATTGGCGTCGGCGGTCGTGTAGCGATCACCAAGGCAGAATCCGTTCTTGCGGTCGTTTACAATAGTGGCACCGTCGGGTTTTCTTAGTTCCATGTGGGCAAAGTTAAGCAGATGCCAGTGTTCATGTACCAAGTCGTAGTAGATTGCCTCGTCCACTCCTCGCTGCGCGGTGGCGTACGAGTCCGGAATCGGCCCGTGGTCGCCGACTTGGAATGCTTGGTGCACACTCATCGTTACTTGGTTAGTACTGTCGCGATGTCCATAGAGCAACAGGGGTCCGTTCCCGATATTTTCCTCCGCCGTTGTAAAACGCAGTCGGACCGTCTTAATCGGCCCCGAGTCAACGCAATCGGGGGCATTCGGGGAGCGATCCTGATCGTCGCGTGTCATACAAACATCCCAATCCGCGCACCGCGATGGCTCACCTGCGTAACCACCGGGGCAACCGACGGGTGCTTGGCGAAGATCAGGCAGCATCATGGCTTCTGTGTGACCGGACTTAGCTGCTATCAGCGTTACCGGCGTTAGCAGCGCTGCGATGGCTGCCAGTACCCCAACAACCCCGCGGATATTAAGTGATCTCATCGTCCCCTGCCGAAACAGTTGTAATACGGATAGCGCTCACATGGAGCCCCTTCTTGACGACGATGGATCCATTGAATGCATCCGTGCATGTGATCAGTAGCCTTGCTTTTCAAAGCACCTCGTAGAAACGATCAATCTACGGTCATACGGTTCCCTCCATCTCCTGGGCGTCAACGCCGCACGTCGGTGACGCCCAGTTCGACATGAACAGAGATTAGAGGGACGACTTCATGTCATCTTAGCGGTCACTTAACATCGGCTTAGCCGCTGCGCAAATTGGTGCGAGTACGACGAGGCGACAGCATGGCCGCACCAACTCCGCGATACGCTTAGCCAGCACGCGACCACCGAGTCCTCAGTCGGCGGTGCTTACAGCTCGGCAGAACTAACGCATAGCAAGCGGCCTGCAAGTGCGGCACAGTAGGTCCTAAATTTGGCGACGACCGGGTCACGCCGCTTGGTCAGTGCGCTCTGTCCCACCCCGCCCGAACAGATCGCCACGGCCGCCGGAAGCCCCGCAGGCTGGCGCTGTGGTGGTAGTCCGGACGGTCTACAAACCGCCCAGCGGAACGTCATCGAATAGTCACTTTGTGCTCTTTAGCAGGGTCGGCGTCCGCCTCTCGATCTGGCTGGTGGCAGGCGCATCATTTGAGAAAAGCGCCGTAACGTGGTCTGCTCAGTGTTGGTGAGGAAGGAGGACCATGCCGGTCGTCGAGCTCAATGGGATTCGACTCAGCTACCAGGAGACAGGCTCCGGTGAGCTGGTGGTGTTGGTGATGGGGACCGGCAGCCCTGGGCGTGTGTGGCAGCTTCATCAGGTCCCGGCGCTGGTCGCGGCCGGCTACCGGGTGGCCACCGTGGACAATCGCGGCATTGCACCCTCGGACGAGTGCGCCCGCGGGATGACCATTGATGACCTGGTGGGTGATACTGCAGCGTTGATCGAGCACCTGGGTGACGCGCCCGCGCGGGTGGTCGGTACTTCGTTGGGTTCCCGCATTGTGCAGGAGTTGGTGTTAGCACGTCCGGATCTGGTGTCTCAGGCAGTGATGATGGCTGCGCATGGGCGGACTGACCCCGTGCAGTCCAGACTCTCGGCGGGGGAGCGCGCTCTGTACGACACGGGGATAGAGCTGCCGGCGATGTACTATGCGGCGATCAGTGCATTGTTGAATCTGTCACCGCGGACACTCAACGATCGTACAGCGGTGCAGGAATGGCTCGATTTGTTCGAGTTCTCCGGATCCGCCATNAGCGCTGGCGTACGGGCTCAGCTGGAGGTGGAGGACTTCCCTGATCGGCTGGCCGCCTACGGCAGGATCACGATACCGAGCCTGGTGATCGGTTTCGCCGACGACTTGATGGTTCCCCCGTATTTGGCTCGTGAGGTGGCTGAGGCGATCCCGGGGGCTACGTATGAGGAGATCGATGGTTGCGGGCATTTTGGCTACCTCGAACGCCCTACCGAGGTCAACAAGCTGCTCCTGAACTTCTTCACCTCCACATGACTCAGATACGCCCGCGAGACGATCCGCTGCCCGACGGCACCGCTCGCGTCTATGTGTGCGCGACGACGAGGACGCCACGGTGGCCACCTCTCTCCTGCGGGCCCGCGAACTACGCCGCGACGTGGTCACGTGCCTGCATCGAGCCGCACCGTTCGAGCACACCCTTGGGTGACGCACTGGACGTATTCGGCATCCTCGACGCCGCCTGCCGCGGTGACACGCCATCCACCAACGCCTTGCTCATGCCGTGGCGGGACCTGCCCACGCACCTGCGGCAGTCCAACTACGCACAGGTCGAGCGCATCGGTGCCAAGCTGAGGGAGATCGGCGCGGCCCTGGCAACGAGCCAGCCGGCGGAGCTATTCGCGTTCCGCGACTGAGAAGGTGGAACGGCTGGGCAGGGCGAAGCACCCGGCGTGGAGGACGAGCGCTTGGCCAGCGGCTTCGTCTTCGTCTGCGGCGGCAGGGACGAGAGTATCCCGACCTCTTGGACTGGGCGAACCTGTCGTCCGAGAGTTGCAAAAAGGACATCTGCACCGTCAAGCATCTTCCGGCGCTCCTCGCGGGAGCCGACCTGTACCTCCGCCGCCTGCCTGCAACAGAACACTGACCGACGAGGCAGATTCGGCAACAATGTTAATATTAGACTAGCGTAGATGTGGAGTTCGGCGTCGTACCCTCTTACAGCATGACGACCACGATCACAGTCCTCGAGGGCGACCAGACCGGTCAGGAACTGCTCGAATGCGCGCTCCGGGTCCTTGANCCCGCCACNTGCGGAGTCGAGCTCAACCTGCGGCGATTCGACCTCTCGCTGTCAAATCGCCGCGCTACGAACAATACCGTGGTGTTTGCTGCTGCAGACGCCATGAAGGAGTGCGGATTGGGGCTGAAGGCAGCGACGATTACACCTGAGGTAGCCGGTGACGTGGGGAGCCCCAACGCCATCCTCCGCGAGCGGGTGAACGGCAAGGTGATCGTGCGAACCGGCCGAAGGATTCCCGGGGTTGCCTCGATCGCCGGAGTCAGCGCGCCCATCAGCGTGATCCGAATGGCCGTCGATGATGCCTACGGCGCCAAAGAGTGGCGTGACGGAGCTGGCGACGATGAGGTTGCGTATCGCACGGAGAAGATCACCCGGTCGACGTGCAGGGCGGTTGCGGAGTTCGCCTTTGTACAAGCAAGACGGACCCGTGCGCGGGTATTTGGTGGGCCCAAGTACACGGTGTCGCCAGTCTACGAGGGAATGCTGAAGGAGGAGATGGACGCCGCAGCTGGCCGCCACAGCGATGTGCCGTACGAACCGCAACTGATCGACGCGACATACGCACTCCTACTCACGCAGGGTGGGGATCCGCTGGTAATTCCTGCACTCAATCGCGACGGCGATTGTCTCAGCGATTTCGTGCTGCAGCTGTTTGGCAGCATTGCAGGGGCCGAGTCGATTCTGATCGGCTTCCAAGGCAACAGCACCATTCCGGAAGTTGTGATGGCGGAGGCGCCGCACGGTACTGCCCCCGCTTTAGANGGCAAGAACATCGCCAACCCAATGGCGATGATGCTGGCGTGCGCGTCGCTGTTGGGATTTGTCCNGGAACCGTCCGCGAAGCGCGCCTCCCGNGCCATATACGAAGCGATCTTCGAGACGGTGCGCAGCGGCACCAAGACCGCCGACCTGGGCGGTCACTGTCTTACCGACGAGTTCACCGACACGGTAATCGACGGCGTCCGGGCAAAGCTGGAAATTTGGGAGTCGATCGGCGTCGATTGATCGTGCTGATGGCACGCGTGTCCCTTGACCCCCACGGAGACAGCATGATCACCGTTTGTGTGCCTGGAGCGACAGCGATCTCTGGGTTCGCCAGCGCCGCGAGATAGTCATCCAGGACGGCCGGAGTCAGGGGTTCTAGTCGGACCCGTTGCCCTGTCAGGACGGGCTGCTCTCGAAACAAGTCGAGCGCGATCACGGAATCACTCATGACCTTGAGGTCGGGGGTCTTGCGATAGTGGGCATCCCGTAGGGGATGGGCCACTGGGACCCGTCATGCGCGTCTCGTAGGCTTTCCTCACATGAGCAGTGTGACCCGCGTGAGCGTAGGCAAGCAGACCCCCGCCGCCTACAAAGCGATGACCGCGTTGACAACCGAGGTCGAAGCGAACGCGACCGAGGTCGGGCTCGATCCACTCCTCGTCGAGCTAGTGAAGATCAGGACATCTCAGATCAACGGCTGCGCATTCTGCCTCGACATGCATATGCGCGTCGCGCTCGATGGTGGGGAGACCGTTGAGCGGCTCGCCGTGCTCCCGGCCTGGCGGGAGACCCAATTCTTCTCTGAGCAAGAGCGCGCGGCCCTGGCGCTGGCCGAGGCCGTCACCCTCGTTGCGGACGGTCACGTTCCCGACGACATCTATGCCTCCGTGGCCAAGACCCTGTCTGACGCCCAGGTCTCCGCCGTGACCTGGCTGGCCATCGTGATGAACGCCTGGAACCGGGTCGCCATCACCAGCCGACACCCTGTTGGACCTAGGCGATCGTGCCAGCCTCCGACCTAGCCGAACGATCTCCCATGGGGCCAGTCCACCGCCAAATAAGGACTTCGGGCTCCGGTGTTAAGGCCGCACGCGAACCCCTCACTGGCGGCCACGAGCCGTGCGCACAGCCCCCGCCGTGAGATCGTGAAAGTCTTCCCGGTCACCAGCCCGGGTTGGAATCCGTCGTGGACCCGGCGTGCTGCCGCCAACCCGTGCCGAGCATGCGCTCCGCGACAACTTCGATCTCGTTGCAATGCTGGATTTTTCGCTCAGCTGGGATGAATGCCGCAGTGAAGCTGTTCCGGGCGAGTTGCACGATCTGCGCGTTGGTAAGGCCGAGGCCCTGCTGCACCGCGCGAAGGTTGTCCAGGAGGTATCCGCCGAAGTACGCCGGGTCGTCGGAGTGAACGGATACTTGGAGGCCGAGCTTGAGGAGTCCGTCGAGGACGTGGGCGCCGATGTCTGGAAACACCCCGAGTCGGACGTTTGAAAGGGGGCACACCGTGAGTGGAACTTGGTGCCGCACCAGATGGGCGACGAGTTGCGGGTCCTCGACGCAGCGCACGCCATGGTCGATGCGCTCTGCGCCCAGGAGGTTGAGCGCTTGCCAGATGTACTCGCTCGGGCCCTCTTCTCCGGCATGGGCCACGGCGTGCAGGCCGAAATCTTCCCGGGCCATGCGAAACACGTCGACAAATCTGGAAGGCGGATTCCCCCGCTCCGCAGAGTCGAGGCCGACGCCACTGAGGTGTGGGATGAACGGTTTCGCGCTCCGNAAGGTCGTCAGCGCCTCCGCGCCGGTTCGGTCNCGCAGGAANCACATGATGAGCTGCGTGGTAATCCCATATCGCTGCTCACTTCCGGNGCACGCGGATGCGATGCCCGTNATGACCGTGCCAATATCCACACCTCGCTGCATATGGGTCTCGGGATCGAAGAACATCTCCACGTGCCGCACGCCGCCCAGCTTCGCGCGCGCCAGGTAGGCAGCCGTGAGATCGTGAAANTCCCTCTCGGTCACCAGCACGGCGCACGCCGCGTAGTAGAGGTCGAGAAAGTCCTGCAAGTCGGTGAACCGGTAGGCTCTCGTGAGCTCNTCGGGACTGGTCCACGGGAGGGACACGTGGTTGCGGCGCGCGAAGTCCATAACCATCGGCGCTTCCAATGTGCCCTCAAGGTGGACGTGCAACTCCGCCCAGGGCAACTGTGACGCAAGGTCGTTCATCGGCGATAGTGTATCGAACTCAACTCCGACCATGCCCGGTGCGCGTGGCCGGGCTGTATCGGCCCGGGCGACCCATGAAGCGTTCCGATCACCGGTTACCGCACCGAGCAGGGCGCGCACCGCAGTGTCGATCAGCTCAAGGTCCTGATGCTGTGCTCAACGACTTCTCGTCGACTTTCGTAGCGCTTCCTTTATCGAGGAACGGTGCCAAATTGAAAATGATTACGCCGCCGCCCACGGCGAGGTGCCCAGCGACGACCGCGAACTCGGGCGGTTCCCGCGTGTGGGGCCGACCCCGCTGATGTCAAGGTCCTGCGGGGAGGCCGGGGGTGGTCAAGGTGCGTGCCGGGTCGGGTTGCCAGCTGTTGTGCAGCCAGGCTTGCTGGGGCGGAAAACCCGGTTCGTACCCGGTGGTGCGGGGCACTACCCCGCTGACCAGCACCGACCGTTCGAACAGAAAGCTGGGCTGCTGCTCTTCGATGACGTCGAAGCCGCCCTCCCAACGCTCGGCGGCTCGTCGTCGGGATCTCCAGCGGTTCCCGGCCGGGATGGAAAGTCATTCAGTCACAGGAAGCGGCGCGACGCTGGGGTTGACCGGTCGCCAGTCGACCATGAGGAGGGTGGCGTCATCTTGAAGCAAACCTTTTTGGTGCTCGAGAACGTCGTGGGCCAGCCGGCGCAGGGTCTCCGGTGCCGGCAGGCCATCGGCTCCACTGCGTTCTGCGAAGTCGATCAGCCGGTCGGTTCCGAAAGAACGACCATGGGCGTCGCGGGCTTCGGTGATGCCGTCGGTGTAGAGCAGCAGCCGATCGCCCGGCTCGAGATGTTCGTGTACGACCCCGACGTCGCGGCCGGACACGCCCAGAGGTACCCGACGGCCGTACTGAAGTGCTTTCACAGACCTGTTCGCGCGCAGCAGCAACGGCGGGGGATGCCCGGCGACGAGATAACTCAGCACACCGGTGCTGGTGTCCAGACGTGCCAGGACCGCAGTGACAAAACGGGCGCCCGGACCGTGGGCGATGATCTCGGCGTCGGCGCGGCGCGCAATCACACTGAGGTCGTGCTCGCCGCTGCGGCGGGCATTGCGAATCGCGGCGAGGGCCACGGCGGTGGTCAGGCCGGCTTGTAGGTCGTGGCCAACGGCGTCGAAGAGCCCACAAAACGCCACCCCCTTATCGACGGCGTAGTCGAAACCGTCGCCCCCGACCCGGTCGTGCGGTTCAAGCAC
>JGI12053J15887_10000709_pt1 | contig 14230 bp, 13 predicted proteins | sample MedBloCAOM1_O3_FD_15887 | JGI IMG/M metagenome (IMG submission 15887)
GTCGATCGCCGCGCGAGCTTCCGCGACCAGTTCGGGCAACGACCGCGTTCCATCGAAATGCAGGATCGGGCAGGGCAATGCGGCAAGCCATGCCTGATGCTTTGCCAGACTACGGCCCTCGCGATCGCCGTCATCGTAACGTGATGCCCATGCGATGAATTCTTCGGTCTCTTTGTGTCGCCAGCCGCCGGGAGCCACCGCGTCGGCGCCGAAATGCGTAGCCTCGCGGGCGCGCAGGCGCTGCAGGCGAAGCTCCCTCGGCGTCGTAAGGAAGACCACCACGTCGAAAGCAGGAANGATGGCGTCGCCCCAGCCCTCAAGCGATCCGCTCAGCACCCAATCNGCGCGGGGCAGAAACACCTCGCGCATCAGCCGGAGACGCTCGGCAATTTCGCGCTTGTCTCGATAGGGCGGTATTGTCGGCTGCCAGAAATAGTCATCCGTATCGTGATGCGGGATGGCCAGGGCCTCGGCCAGTGCGCGGCCGAGGCTTGTGACGCCGGCTCCCGATGCTCCCATGATGTGGATGCGGCAGTTTTTCATGGTGATGGTTTGAAATTTACTGTCCAGACGGCGTACGCAGGCCGTGCCAGGCGTCGCGCACCTGATGGTAGTGCACCTCCGGCAGGTAATCCGGCGTGTTGAGCGCCAGCGTCTTGACGTCGAGTTTTCCGATCGCGCTGAGCAGCGTGTAAGAGGCGATCACGCGATCGCGTTGCGCGCCGATCAGGCGAGCTTTCGCCGAAATCAGATCCTGCTGCGAGTTCAGCACGTCCACCGTGGTGCGCTGGCCGCCCTGCGCCTCCTTCTGGACGCCCTGCAGTGCCACTCCAGCGGCGCGCACTTCGGATTCTGAAGCCGCCACCGCAATCTTGGCGCCTTCATTGGCGACCCATGCGCCGGTAGCCGCCGTGCGCGCCTGATTGCGAACCCTATCGAGCACCAGCCGGCTTTGCGCGGCCAGTTCCTTGGCCTGCCGGGTCTGCGACGCCGCGGTGCCGCCATCGTAGATCGGCGCCGTCATCTGGCTGAGGATCGAGGCCTGATCGGTTCTGAACGTGGTGAGGCTCGGGTCAGACTGGCTGCTGTGGCTGGCATTACCTTGAAGGGTGATGGTGGGCAGCAGGCTGCTCTCGGCGACATGGATCGTGGTCGAGGCGACGTCGACGTCGAAGCTTGCGGCAAGCACGGCGGGATGACCTTTAAAGGCGACATCGATGGCCTCGTCGCGGCTGTGCGGCAGGTGGCGGTCCACGGTTTCGGCGGGGCGCAATTGCCCGGGCGGGTTGCCGATCACCTGGGTGTAGGTCGCCTGACTGATGGCAAGATTGACTTCTGCGGCGTTCAGATCCGCAAGACCACGGCTCAAGCGTGCTTCGGCCTGCGCGGTGTCGGTCGGTGTGACGTCGCCGGCATTGAGACGCTTTTGGGTGATGCCGAGGGTTTCCCGCAAGAAAGCCACATTGGAGCGTTGCGCTTCGACCAGCGACTGGTTGGCCAGCACGTTGGTGTAAGCGGTGACGGCGTCGAGCAGCACGCCCTGACCGACATTGCGCAAGGCCTCGCGGCCCGACTGCACCTGCAGTTCCGCCACGCGTACACTGTTGGCGGTCTTGAAGCCGTTGAACAGCGTCTGCGTCACCGTCACCCCGATGGTCCACGGTTTCAGGGTCGCGGATTGAATGGTGTTGTCGGGCAGCAGGTTGCGCACCGCCTGCAGTCCGCCGCTGAGACTGGCAACGATCTGCGGCCGGTAGCCCGCCAGCGCCTGCGGCACGTTCTCGTCGGTGGCGCGCTGCCGCGCCCGTTCGGCATTGAGTTGCGGATTGGACTGATAGGCCTTGGCCAGAGCCTCGGGGAGGGCTTCGCCCCGCGCGCCGGTAGTAGCGGCAAAACTGAATGCAACGGTCGCGGCAAATCCGGCGCAAGTTAATACGCCAAGACGAATGCCCGATCGAAGCACGCGCCTTGCCATGTGGCCAGCTTTAGCGGCACGCCCAACCATGTGATCCCGCAGCAACTCCGCCGTCCGCCCCCGCCGACGACTCCGACACATTTACCTGTTTAGAGGGCGCTGCCGCCACAGGCAAACCATCGAGCGCGAAAACCCACTGAATTCAGTGCTTTATTGTTGCCGGTTCGTCACAGACGAATATCAGATGCAAATACCATAGCTGCGCGAAGCTGCGTTTGATTCTAGGGGCTGGCTGTGCCAATCGCGCCCGGCCTTGCACCGACCAATCCAGTTCAGGCGAGTTCCTCCGCGATGGCCTTTTGAACGTGCGGCCGTTCGGACATCCGGCGCCGGTGACTCATGACTTTGGGAATTCGGGAAGGATCTACTCCGTCCTGCTCCAGTCACTGCGCCATGGTGAATAGATAGGGATCGCAGATCGTGTAGGTTTCGCCCATCACCCAGGGCTCTTTCAGCATTTTTTCCTCAATCAGCCGGTAACACGACGTCACCGACTCCGGGACCTTGCGTTGCATCGCCGCGATCGCCGAAGCATCATCGGCCCAGCGATCTCCGCGCATGCGGTGGGCATGGGCTACGTGCAAGCTCGAGCACAGATAGCTGTTGAACGCCTGCACCTCGGCAAAGCGAAACGGATCATCCAGTGGTGCCAGCCGCGCCTGCGGAAAGCTCTGTGCGATGAAGGCGAGGATTGCCGGCGTCTCCCTCAGAATACCTTTGTCGGTTACGAAATGCCGGAGCGCGCCCTTTGGGATTGATGGCGAGATATTCCGGCGTGCGCTGTTCATCCCTGGCGAAGCTGATGCGCACGGTTGAATATTCGGCAGCAGCGTCCTCCAGGGCGCTATGCGACGCCAGCGAACAGGTATGAGACGCATAGTACAGTTTGATCATGATGAATTTTCCCCTCGACCCGCGCCTGCCGCACTCCTAGCCGGCATGATGCCGTCGCTTCAATCGGCAATACCGTCGATGATAATGAAATCAGCGTCCGCATACTTCTGACGAATAGCCCTCGCGCTCTGATATTCCGGGCTCTGATAGCAGGCCAAGGCCGTCGCGCGGTCCTTGAACTCGACCACGACGTTTCGTTCGCGGGCGCTTCCCTCCATCGTTTCGAACGCCCCGCCGCGCACGACGAACTTTGCGCCAAATTTCTGGAAGGCAGAACCGGCTGCGGCGAGATATTCGGGATATCTTTGCTCGTCCCGAACCGAGACGCGCACGATCCAATAGGCCTTTGACATCTCGTTCTCCTTCGGTGTTTCCAGACCGGGGGATGGCAGAACCATCGCCCGCGCCGCTGTCTGTACCCGCGCCGAATGATCATTTAAAATGAATAATTGTGATATGATTTATCTCTCAAGGAGATGAAATGGACCTCTCGGATCTGCTGATCTTCCGTGCCGTTGTGCGCGAAGGCGGCGTGACGCGCGCGGCTGAGCGGCTGCATCGGGTGCAATCCAATGTCACGACCCGTATCCGGCAGCTTGAGGAGGATCTGTCCGTTTCGCTTTTCATTCGGGAGGGCAAACGGCTTCACCTCGCGCCAGCCGGCCAGGTGTTGCTTGGCTACGCGGAGCGCCTGCTCGCGCTTGCCGATGAAGCGCGCGGTGCCGTCCAGGACGCGAAACCGCGCGGGACGTTCCGGCTTGGCGCAATGGAGAGCACGGCAGCCGTCCGGCTGCCAGGGTTGCTCAGCGAATACCACCGGCGGCATCCCGGGGTCGTTCTGGAGCTTCGCACCGGCAACCCGCAAATTCTGGCGAGCGCCATCCTGGCGGGCGATCTCGACGCAGCGCTCGTCGCCGAGCCGATTGCGGATGCACCATTTGAGAAGACGTTCGCCTTTGACGAAGAACTCGTGATCGTTGCGGCGGGCAATCATCCGCCGATCGGCAAGAAGGGCGATCTGCCACGAACCGTCATCGTTTTTGAGCACGGATGCCCGCATCGAAAGCGGCTTGAAGACTGGTATGCAAACCGTCGCGAGATGCCGGAGCGCACAATAGAGATAGCGTCGTATCACGCCATGCTGGGATGTGTTGTCGCAGGCATGGGGATATCTCTTATCCCAAAAAGCGTTCTGGCGACATTTCCGGAGAGAAAACGTTTGAGCGTTCATCGCCTGGCGCGACCGGAAAACTGTGCGCAGACCGTTCTGATCTGGCGTAAGGGGGCGGGTTCGGCGAACCTTACGGCCTTGGCAGAGATCATGCGAGGCCGCAGTTCACGTCCTCATCAAAATTCCAAATAACGAAGCTAGAAGTGTAATAACTTCAAACGGTAACGCTCGATTCTTCGACGCCGCCGGTTATCCGGTTCGCGTCGTTACAGACGGAATATTGATGCCGAAAAAATTCACGGACCCCGATGACCTCGCGGAGGATATCATCCGCGATGTCGGCACCAACCTCGTGGTCGGCTTGCCGCTCGGGCTCGGCAAGGCCAACCACATCATCAACGCGCTCTATGCGCGCGCCGCCGCCGACCGCGCGATCAACCTGACCTTCTTTTCCGCGCTGACGCTGGAAAAACCGAAGCCGTCGAATTTGCTTGAGCGGCGTTTCATCGCGCCGGTGATCGAGCGCCTGTTCGGTGGCTATCCCGATCCCGCCTATGCCGACGCGTTGCACGCGGGTGCGCTGCCGCCCAATATAAGGGTGATCGAGTTTTTCTTTCTGGCGGGCAGGTGGCTGCAGGTGCCGTTCGCGCAGCAGCATTATATTTCCGCGAATTACACCCACGCCGCGTCATATCTGCTGGCGCGTGGGCTGAACGTCGTCACCCAATTGGTGGCGAAGCGTGTTGTCGATGGCGTCGCCCGCTATAGCCTGAGCTGCAACACCGACACCACGCTGGATATATTGCGCGCCCGTGCCGAGGGCCGCGCGTCGTTCAAACTGGTCGGGCAGGTCAATTCCGAACTGCCGTTCATGCCGGGCGCGGGCGATCTTTCGGCAGACGAATTCAGCGCGGTGCTCGACAGTCCGGAGACCGATTTTCCGCTGTTCGCGCCGCCATCCGAGCCGATCACCGACACCAAATACGCCATCGGCCTTCACGCCGCGAGCCTCGTCCGCGACGGCGGCACGCTGCAGATCGGCATCGGACAGGTTGGTGACGCGCTGGCGCAGGGGCTGATCGTGAGACACCGCGACAACGCGCAGTTTCATGAGATCATGAAGCGTTTGGCGCCAGAGGCGGAACAGCTCTCGGCGCTCGAAACCGGTTCGTTCGAAAAGGGTCTCTACGGCGTCAGCGAAATGCTGTTCGAGGCATTTCTCGCACTGATCGACGCCGGCATTCTCAAGCGCGAAGTCGACGGCGTGTTGCTGCACGGCGCGTTTTTTCTCGGACCGAAATCGTTCTATCGCGCGCTGCGCGAGATGACGCCCGAGCAACTCGCGCGCATCCAGATGATGCCGGTATCCTTTACCAACGAGCTCTATGGCGATGAGGACCTAAAGCGACGCGCCCGCGTCGACGCCCGCTTCGTCAACAACGCGATGATGGCGACCTTGATGGGGGCGGCGATTTCCGATGGCCTCGAGAACGGACAGGTCGTAAGCGGTGTCGGCGGCCAATATAATTTTGTCGCCCAGGCGTTCGCGCTGCAGGGTGCACGCTCTATTCTCACGGTCGAAGCGACGCGGCAGCCCGGCGCCACAACGCAATCAAATATCCGCTGGAACTATGGCCACCAGACCATTCCGCGGCATCTGCGCGACGTCATCGTCACCGAATACGGTGTCGCCGACATCAGGGGAAAATCCGACGCCGATGTAATCGCGGCGATGCTCGGGGTCGCCGACTCCCGCTATCAGGCTGAACTCGCGCGGCAGGCCAAGGATGCCGGCAAGCTGCCGAAGAGCTTTGAAATTCCCACTGCACACCGCGACAATCATCCTGACCGGATTGCAGCTGCGCTGAAGCCGGCGCGAGACGCTGGCTTGCTTCCGTCGTTTCCGTTCGGCAGCGATTTTACCGATACCGAACAGCGGCTGATACCGGCTTTGCAATTCTTGCAGGACGCGCAACGTGCGCCGCAGCGCCTGCCAGGGCTGTTGTGGCAAGGCTTGACGCGCACCCCGGATGCTGCCGATCAAGAATGTCTGGCGCGGCTCGGCCTCGACCGGCCCGCGACGTTATCGGAACATGCCTATCGTGCGCTGGTCAGTGCGGCGCTGGTGCGGAGCCGCATTCACTAATCTCGTCGTCGTCCAGCTTTCGTGTCCCGGATGCGGCGCGGCACAAAGTGACGCGACGCAGAGCCGGGACCCACCGTCGCGCGCGCATTGCATGGGCCCCGGATCAGCAGCGCACCACGCCGCAAGGGCGGCGCGCTGCGCAGCATCCGGGGCACGAGGCCTACCTATTCCTATTGACCGGTTTGCGCTTCTCGATGAACGCTGCCATGCCTTCGGAGCGATCCTCCAGCGCGAAGGTGGAGTGAAACAGGTCGCGTTCGACGTTGAGTCCTTCGGACAGCGGCGTCTCGAACGCGCGGTTAATGGCGCTCTTGGCCATCTCGGCCGCGGGACGCGACATCGAGGCGATTTTTTCCGCGATCGCCAGCGCTTCGTCCATCAATTTGTCCGCAGGCACGACGCGGCTGACGAGGCCCGAGCGCTCCGCCTCAGTGGCATCCATCATTCGCCCGGTGAGACACAGATCCATCGCCTTGGATTTGCCGACCGCGCGCGTCAGCCGCTGCGTTCCGCCGATGCCGGGGATGGTGCCGAGCGTGATTTCCGGCTGGCCGAATTTCGCGGTGTCCGCGGCGATGATGATGTCGCACATCATCGCCAGTTCGCAGCCGCCACCGAGCGCATAGCCGCTGACGGCGGCAATGGTCGGTTTGCGGCAATTGGCGACGCGGTCGGCGCCAATCGCGATGAAGTCGCTGGAGAACATGTCGATAAAGGTTTTCGGCTGCATTTCCTTGATGTCGGCGCCCGCGGCGAAAGCTTTTTCGCCGCCAGCCAGCAGGATGCATCGGATTCCGTCGTCGGCTTCGAGATCATCGACCGCGGCGGCGATTTCGCGAAACACGCCGAACGACAGCGCATTGAGCATCTTCGGGCGGTTCAGCGTGATGATGCCGACCGCGCCCTTGCTGCCGACAATGATGTATTCGAACGTGCTCATGGTCCACCCCGCGCTTGATTTCGCGGGCAATGTGCCCGCTGGCGGGATAGGCATCAAGTGGGGACTGGCACGATGTGTCATTTCGTCATTGCAAGGAGCGTAAGCGACGAAGCAATCCAGTCCGCACTCGTGGCCTCTGGATTGCTTCGCTGAGCCTGCCATCGGGCGGCGTTTTTGCGCCGACCCGTTGGCTCGGGAATGACGAGTGTTGTGGGGCGACCCGCTACGCCATGAACATTCGCGCGGCCGAGGCCAGCGTAAGAAGTCCGCCGCAGGCGATGAAGATCTTCCCGATCAGGGAGGTCCGGTCCGAGGTGGAACTGTCGTCGCTGTTCTCCATGGCGGGCCTATCGGCCGAGGCCATCGCCATCGCGGGTGGAGCGCTTGTTGGCAACGTACGATCGACTTCGTTGAGCTGATCTGGGGGTACCACCGTGCTGTCAGCGCCAGGCTGCGCGTCAGCCGGCTTGTCCGGCGCGGCCTGCAGAATATCGTTGGCCCGTGTGGACATCGCCTTGGCTTTGCCGGCCAGCGTGTCGGTGGCCTCGGGCGCGTCGGCGGATACCAGTTGTGCATTGGCGTTGGCCACCGACGGCGGCATTGGAATGGCGCCGTCGTCCGCTGTGAGATCGGTTGCGTGGGATTTCTTGGCGGGAGAGGATTTCAGCGCCACCTTGCCCGATTTACGATGCGCGTGCCTTTTCCAATGGTGCGAGCCGTGTTTCTTGACCGCAATGGGTTCCCCAGTCGCTTCCGCGCCTGCTGATTTCGTATCCGCGACCGCTTGGTCGTCTGCGCCCGCCGCCGCCGCTGCTGGCGACGGCACTGCGAGACACACAAAGAGCCCTGTCGCCAGTAACAATACCGAGCGCCCGCTGGCTTTGATGGTCATTTGACAATCTCCCCATTTGCCAGCCCCGAAAAAGCGAATGAGCCCCAAGGGCATGTCGGCAGCGGGGCGGAAAAAGGGGAATCTTTGGGCGAGTGCGGGCGAAAGCTGGGCAGCACGGGATACGCACTTTTCGCATTTCGTTCGCGAAATCCTGTGGAATTTATGCGGCGGGTGCCAGCGGGGCCGATCGATGTTATGAGCCTGCCGATGTCCTGAATCCGAAGGGGTTTATCACGACTTCGTGATTGAGACCCTTTGGACGTAACAAATTGAAACATCGACCGAATTGCAGTGTGGGAGCGCGCGTGCGCGAACGTGACGAAGAATGGACCGACCTGATGCGGTTGGCCGTTTCCGGGGACAGTGCTGCGTATCACCGTCTGCTCAAGGCCGTCACGCCGGTGTTGAGGGCGGCGGCGCGCCGCGGTCTGGCGCGGGCAGGGCAACCTGTCGATCAATCCGAGGATATTGTGCAGGACATTTTGTTGGCGGTGCATCTGAAGCGGCATACCTGGGACGCCAACGCGCCGTTCGCGCCATGGCTGTTTGCGATCGCGCGCAACAAGCTGATCGATTCGCTGCGCCGTCGCGGCCGGCGGGTTTTCGTCAACATCGATGATTTCGCCGAGACGATCCCGGGCGAGCCCGCCGCGGAGACCGCTCCGGCGAGCGAGGTCGCGGCCCAGCTTCAGTCCCTGCCGGCGCGCCAGCGTGACGTATTGCAGTCGATCGCTGTCGATAGCGTGTCGATCAAGGATACGGCCGCGAAATTTGCAATGAGCGAGGGCGCTGTCCGGGTGGCGCTGCATCGCGGGCTTGCCAGTCTCACCGCCAAACTGCGGGAGCAGTGAGAATGGAAACCGACCAGCTCATTCGAACCCTCGCCGCCGATAGCGCACACCGGGCCCGGCCAGTCGGGTTTGTGCTGGCGCTGGCATTGCTCGCCGCAGCGCCGGTTTCGATGGCGATATTCTTCGCGGAACTGGGCGTCAGGCCGGATGTCATGACCGCGATGCGCAATCCGTTTTTCGACCTGAAGTTCCTGGTGACGCTGGCGCTCGCAGTCTCGGCCATCGCCGTCAGCCTGCATTTGTCGCGGCCGGAAGCCTCGCTGCATGGCTGGGCGTGGCTGCTGCTGATTCCGGCCGGACTCCTCGCCGCTGGGATCGGAGNCGAGATGATGATGCCGCAGCGGCTGCCGATGATGACGCGGCTGGTCGGCAGCAATTCGCGCATTTGCTTGACCGCTATTCCGGCGATGTCGCTGCCGCTGCTGGCGGCGGCGCTATTCGGCCTGCGCCACGGCGCGCCGACGCGACCCGCGGTCGCAGGCGCCATCGCCGGACTGTTGTCGGCGGGGTTGGCGGCGACGTTGTATGCCTCGCACTGCACCGACGACTCACCGCTGTTCGTGGCGACCTGGTATACGATTGCTACGGGACTGGTTACGGCGATCGGCGCGCTGGCGGGATCGAGGGTGCTGCGGTTTTAGCCTTGCGTCGTCCCGGCCAAGCGAGCTCAGCGAGCGCTAGCCGGGATTCATACGCCGAGGAATCGCGCGTCGGCCCAATGGCCGACGCATTGTCTTAATTATCAACGCCGGTGGTATGGGTTCCGGCGCTCCGGGACGACCCTGATTTTTTGCCCGTTCACGCTGCCGATGACGCGGTTTGCTGCATGCGATGGAAGCGCAGCACCTGCTGCGCGGTCGAGGACCGCAGCCGGTCGTAGGTGGCCTTGCACGCCTCAAGATCGGCCCGCTCCATGCCGGAGAGATCGTCGCGCATGTTGATGATCGCCCGCACCGTTGACCACGATAGCCCCGAGACCTTTGACAGGATCATGACGCCCTCGGCGCGGGTTTCCACCATCATATTCTCTGCGCTCGATATCGACACGTTGGCGAGCGCCGCAAGCGCCGCGTTGGCTTCGTCGAATTTTCCGGCCTCGGCAAACGCCGCCACCTGATGCTCGTCGAGCCGGCCGTCCTCATATAGCGACTTCACGAGCGCGTGGGCGATGGCGGTGTCCCGGGTGATGGCCGAGGGCGCGGAGCGCGCGAGCCGGGTTGCCTCCTGCACCGCGGTCGGTACGTCGGCTGCCTGCTGCGGGTTGGCGGCCTCGAGCCGCTCCCGCACCGTTACCGAGGCCTTCGCGATCAGTTTCAGATAAAGATGCCGCGGAATCGTCGGACGCATGCCGAGGCAGGTTGCAAGGTTGTCATCGCCTTCTGCGCGATGGACCAACCGGGTGAAGCCGCGCTCGGAAAATTCCGCGCCGGGATTGTTGACAGTGCTCTGGATCACCTCGTCGTTGCCGCGCAACACCAGCACGTCGGTCACAGCGCCGCTCAGCACCCTTCGTATCGAAATCGCCATCAAATGCGCCTGGCTCTTGTTGCGCGCGGTTTCGATCAGCGCGTGGTCGTCGAGCCGCTCCGATCCGGACAGCACGGGAGCTGCGACCTCGATGTGATCGTCGAACGCCAGCGCGCGAATCGTGAACGGGGGCGCGGTGTCGATCGGAGCGAGCCGATTGGCGAGCAGCGCCTTGGCGGAGGTCTCGATGTGATCCGTCAGGCACTGGAAAACGTCGTCGAACAGTGCGATCTGTTCGTTCGAAAAATCCACCGCGCCGTTGATAAAGAGATCGGTCACCCGGCGCAGGGTTTCGACCCGGCGCGCGACGGTTCCGTGCGCGAGCGTGGTCTGCAACTCGTCGAGCAGACTCTCGGAAGTGGAGGCGGATTTCGAACTCATAACTCTATCCTGGAGCGTTCGGACATTTTCACGCAGGCGACGGTTTCTTCGTCTCCGGTAACGGAAGTGGTTGGATCAGGCGCTGGAGATGCGGTTGCGCCCTTGTGCCTTGGCTGCGTAGAGCGCGCGGTCGGCGCGCGCGAGAAATGTATCAGCGGTCTCATCCGGTTTCAGCATCGCGACGCCTGCGGAAATCGTTACCTGCATGCCGGGCGAGAAAGCGCTCCAGTCGAGACCGGCGACGATCTCGCGCAGCCGGTCGAGCGTTCGCACAGCCTCGTCATCAGGAGTATCGGGGAGCACCAGCAGGAATTCCTCGCCTCCGTAACGGCCAAACTTGTCGATGTCGCGAATGTTCGCGAACACGGTGATGGCGAACGTCCTGAGAACTTCGTCACCGGTGGGGTGGCCGTAGTGGTCATTGACGCGCTTGAACCAGTCGAGATCGATCAGCGCGATCGAGCAGGGCGCTTTGCTGCGATTGGCGCGGGCGATTTCGTCATCCAGCATTCGCATGATGCAGCGCCGGTTGAATGAGCCGGTCAATTCGTCGAGTTCGGCGAGCTCTTCGATGCGCTTGTTGGCTGCCTTGAGTTCGACGCCGCTCTTGTAGAGCGTTTGACGCATCGAACTGGAGAATATCCCGAGAAACATGCAGCGACCGATGGTGAGGACGAACACCGTCATCGTAGCGAAGCGCTCGACATAGGTGCCGTGCGGCATCGAGATCGGCTTGTCGGTCAGCAGAAACAGTCCGGTCAGGCCCAACGCCATCGCGGTCCAGACGATTGCCGTTTGCCACGGCGTCGAGCGTAGCGAACTGAAGTTGAACACGACGAACAGGGTGCAGAGAAACATCACGCCGACTTCGGGCGCGATGTAGGTAAACGCCAGCATGATCGCCATGCTGGCGATCGCCTGTGGCGCGACGAAATAATGATCCTTGAAGCGCTCGGTAAACCCCATTTCCGAGAGCGCGATATAGCAAGCGATGGAGACGAGGCCGCAGGCGGCAAATGCCGGGCCGATCGTCACCGGTATTGTGCCGGCGTGGGCGTAAAGCAGCAGGATGTAGGCATCGATGACGTAGCTGACGCCGATCAATGCCTGGATCTGCCGGCGCTGTTTCGCGCGGCGCGACAGCGCCTTCGCCGTCGGCTTGGGACCCACGACTTCCAGTTCAGCCGCAATCGGATTCAGGAACGCGGACGCAGCGGTGCCCATGGTCTCGCCGTTGGTGGAGCTCAGCTCAAAATCTACGTGGGAAAGCGTTTAGGTTTGGTATCTTTCGGACCGAATCTCGACGGTCTAAAGTCGTCATTGCCGTTGTTTCGCAATGGAAATCAGCCGAATCCGGTTAGCCTGACGCGTAGCGCCTGATACCGTCCGGACCGGCGAAGGTGCACTGGGTCAAGCAGTTGGTGTTTTGTGTACCAAGCCTTGGTAAGGTAGCCGATAACCGTGCGATGTAATGAGGGATGTATTCGGTGCTATGATACCAATTCCAGGGCTCCGCCGCTTCCCGCGTGCTCGAGGGCGGACGAGCCAACGTCTTTTGTGTTGTAAATCACATACGCCGGCGAGCCGTTACGATAATTTGAAGATTTTTGCCTTTCCAATCGAACCACACGCCAGCCCAATCCGACCAACCTTGCGAGACGGCCATTGAGTGCGACACAGGCGGCTTCGGACGAGGTTCTGATCGCTCGGATCGCTCAAGGCGACCGGCTCGCCATGCAGGTGCTGTACGGAAGGCACCATGTTAGGGTGTTCCGCTTCGGGCTTCGGCTCGTGCGGGACGAACAGATTGCGGAAGACCTCATTAGCGAGGTTTTCCTCGATGTGTGGCGCCAGGCTGGCAAGTTCGAAGGCCGATCCGCCGTTTCCACTTGGCTGCTGGCGATTACGCGATTCAAGGCCTTGTCTGCGCTCCGCCGCAGGAAGGATGTTGAACTGGACGATAAGGCCGCCAATGCAATCGAGGATACGTCTGACGATCCAGAAGTGGCGGTGCAGAAGAAAGATGCCAGTGAAGCGTTGCGCAGGTGCCTGACCGCACTTTCGCCGGAGCACCGGGAGATCGTCGATCTCGTCTACTACCACGAGAAATCCGTGGAAGAAGTGGCCGAAATCGTCGCTATACCGGAGAACACCGTGAAGACGCGCTTGTTTTATGCGCGCAAAAAATTAGCCGGACTGCTGAAAACAGCCGGAATAGAACGAGGCTGGCCATGATGGCGACGAGCAAAAAAATACTGGAGCAAGAGCCCAGTGAAATAGAAATGCTATTGCCGTGGCATGCGACAGGCACGCTCAATGCGCGCGATGGCCGCCGCGTCGACGAAGCGCTGGCCCGCGATCCCCAGCTTGCGAAGCAATACGCCGCGATCCGGGAAGAATACGCCGAAACCATTCATCTCAACGAAAGCCTCGGTGCGCCGTCTGTACGCGCCATGCAGAAGCTGTTCGCGGCGATCGACGGAGAGCCGGCGCGCAAACCGTCGGTATCGCTCGATATCTCGGCACGGATCGCCCGGTTTTTCGCAGGCCTGTCGCCGCGGACGCTGGCCTGGTCGGCTGGCCTGGGCGCCGTCGCACTGCTATTGCAGGCCGGCGTGATTGGCGCGGTGCTGGTGAAGAACCAGAACGCCTCGTTCCAAACGGCGTCGTTAAGTACCGACCAGCCCATCACCCGCGCATTGGGGCCGGAAGCGCCGCCACGCGCGCTGGTGCGGTTCGCGCCGGACGCGCGCGTCGCCGACATCACGGCGCTGCTCGACAACTATCACGCCTCGATCATCGACGGCGGCAACGGTGGCCTGTTTCGGCTACAATTTGGCGATAGAGCGATGGGCAAGGACGAAATTGCCGGCCTGATGCGCAAGCTGCAAAAAGAGAAGATTGTCAGCCTCGCGGTGGCGGCGCAGTAAACCGCGCGGCGGCGTATCGTCGATACCCGCATAAACCCGAGGCCCCATGGTTCACGATCGTGTCGACTGGCGGATGAAGACGCGACGTGCGGCGCTGGCATTGATGACAGCGGCATTGCCGTTTGGGTGGTTCGATAGTTCGGCGGTTCAAGCGCAAAGCATCATGCGCTCGCCCAATCTCAACATTCAGTCGCGGATTCCAAGCATCAATTCGGCGGTGATGCCGCGGATCGATCCGAACATTGCCGGCAGGACCACACCCAACCTCAGGACATATCCGGCCTGTGGCTACGCCTATCGCGACGGCAACGGCGAATGCTCGGATAGGCCGGTGTCATCGGCCGATGGCGGCGGCAGCGGCGGTTCATCGGGCAAAAACCAAAACAAAAACAAAAACAGCGGCCCGCTCGGCAACGTTCCACAGACAGTTCTCAATTCGCGCACGGTCCGAGGCGAAATCGTGGCCGAAATCGACGGCGCGCTGTCCGACGCGCAGGCCGATGAACTGGCGCGGCGTCATCGG
>JGI12053J15887_10000710_pt1 | contig 14226 bp, 9 predicted proteins | sample MedBloCAOM1_O3_FD_15887 | JGI IMG/M metagenome (IMG submission 15887)
GGCTATTGTTTCGTGGCCCCTGTAACTCGAACCGAGGAAGCCACCGACGAGCCGACAAGAGCCCTGTCGCTTCCGGAACCCGCTCATCATCTGCCGGTGTCACTGACGCGGGTCATCGGCCGCGCCGACAGCGTCAGCGCCATTTCGAGCCAGCTGACGCGGCGACGTTTCGTGACCATCATCGGCCCGGGCGGCATCGGCAAAACCACCGTTGCCCTTGCTGTCGCAGCACATCTTGCCGACTCCTACGAGCACAAGGCCTGTTTCGTCGAGCTTGCTTCGCTGACCGACGAGCGGTTGATCCCCGGCGCGCTGGCATCGGTCCTGGGATTGTCGACCCTGGGAGACCAGCCTGTTCCGGCGCTCGTTGCACATCTCCGCAGCAAATCAATGCTCGTGGTGCTCGACAATTGCGAGCATGCCCTCGATTCCGTGGCGACCCTGGCCGAGAGCTTGTTGAAAGGGGCGCCGGGCCTCCACCTTCTTGCAACCAGCCGGCAGCCGCTGCGGGGAGAAGGCGAGTTCCATTATCACCTTGCGGCACTTACGGTCCCGCCCGGCGCGGACAGACTGTCGATCGCCGAAGCCCTCGGGTTTTCAGCCGTCGAGCTTTTCGCGGAGCGTGCAGCCGCGTCGCTCGATTCATTCGAGCTCAACAGCGGGAATGTCGCGACGGTGATCGATATTTGTCGCCGCCTCGACGGGATTCCACTGGCGATTGAACTGGCGGCGGCGCGGGTCGATCTTTTCGGCGTCGAGGGGTTGGCATCACGGCTCAACGATTGCTTTTCTCTCCTGACGAAGGGACGCCGGACGGCGCTGCCGCGGCACCAGACCTTGCGCGCAACACTGGACTGGAGTTTTGAACTGCTGTCCGAAGCGGAGAAGATCGTGCTCAGGCGCCTCGCAATGCTGGTCGGCGAGTTCACGATGGAAGCGGCCGCCGCGTTGGGGTCTGCATCGGAGCAGCCGGCCGCAGATGCCGTCGACACAATCAGCGGTCTGATCGAGAAATCCCTTGTCGCAACCGATCTGAGCGCCAACATCGTTCAATACCGGTTGCTGAGCACGACGCGTGCCTACGCGCTCGAAAAGTTGAAACTNAGCGGAGAAGAACAATCGATCGCACACTGTCACGCGGTGTACTTCAGAAATCTTGCCCGACAGGCTGAAGCCGATTGGGAGACCGTGCCTGCCGCGCAATGGCTTCCGGTCTACGGTCGCGCCATCGACGACGTGCGGTCGGCGATCGACTGGGCGTTTTCCGCGGGCGGGCAACTCTCCCTCGGGATCGACATTACCATCGCAACCGCGCCACTGTGGTTTCAGCTTTCACTGATGGATGAATATCGCGAACGGCTGCAGCGCGCCCTGGAACGTTTGAACGAAAGTCCCGATGTCGATCTTGCCAGAAAGGCGCGGCTTCGTATCGCCCTGGGACACGCCGTTTGGTATGCGCTGAACGACACCGACTTGATGGAGGACGCGTTCGCAAGAGCGCTTGCCATATCTGAGCAGATCGGCGACCGATCGGCACAGTTGCAGGCGCTCTGGGGAATGTGGGCCGTGCGGCGAAGTCGAGGCCAGTACAGCGATGCCCTCACCGTCGCGAAACAATACGAAGCGGTCGCCATCGACTTCGGAGACCCTAAATTCGTGTCGCTCGCCAACCGCATCCTGAGCGTCAACCATCATTACCTCGGCCAACAGGATCTGGCCCGCAGTCTCGTGGAAAGCGTGCAAAGCCGGGCGCCGCAACATGTCCGATCCGTGAACAATGATTTTCAGCTGGATCGGAATGTTGCGATGACCACCCTTCTATCGCGGATCCAATGGCTTCAAGGCTTTCCCGACCAGGCTGCCGCGGGAGCCCGCGAGGCGGTTGAGGCGGCGCTGAAGGCAAGGCATGTGCTTTCGCTGGGTTATGCGCTCTGCATGGCCGGATGTCCCGTCGCGCTCTGGACCGGTGATTTGTCGGAAGCGAACAGGTGCACGGACCTGCTGCGGGAACATGCGGCGAAGAATGGCCTCTACAGCACCTGGGGCGAGTGCTTTGAACATGTTCTTCGGCTTCGCCAAGGCACAGAGAAGGATCACCTGATGGCTGCCCATATCGAAGCGCGGGTCGATGTTTCGACGATTTCCAAATTTGCAGCGCTAAGTGCGGAAAGTCCGGGCGCCGGCCTTTTGACGGACGTTCAGCCCACCGACGCACTTTGGAGTCACTCCGAGGTCTTGCGCATCGAGGCCGAACTTATCTTGAACACCGGGGCAGCGAATGTTGAGAAAACGGCGGAGGCAAAGCTGCTCCAGTCGCTCGATCTCGCGCACTCTCAGTCTGTTCTCTCATTCGAACTTCGGAGCGCCGCCAGCCTGGCACGCCTTTGGCAACGCACAGGACGCACCGCTAAAGCCCGTAGTCTCCTCAACAAGACATACTCCCGATTTACCGAAGGCTTTGCGACGAGCGACCTGTTGAGCGCGCGCCAGCTGATCGATGAACTCGGCTAGCAACATTTGCCACGAGGCAGTGACCCGGCTTCTCTCAGTCACACCGGGACATAGCGATATCCATGGCCGTCGCGCTCCGCGAAGCCGACTCCGGGATATGTCCAGTGATAGCCAAGCAGCTTGGTTCGATCCGATGCCGCACGTTCGATCAGGCGCGCCCGATTCCTGATCGCAAGGTCCGGGATGGCGTCGTAACCGAACCTGGCCTTCGGATGCTGGAACGACGCGATTTCGTTCGTTGCCGCGTCCGCGGTAATGATCAGCCCTTCGCCACCTGCCATCTCCAGCGAAAGATGACCCGGTGTATGTCCGGCAGTATCGACAGCCCTGAGCCCGGTCACGATATCATCGCCGGGCTTCAGCATGACAACCCGGTCCTTGATCGCTCCGAGATCGCGTTGTGCGCCTTCGGCGAACTCATGCAATTCGAGCGGCATGTTGCTGCGGTAGTCCGGATCCATCCAGAAATTCCACTCGGCGGCACCGATGTAATAGGTTGCATTTGGAAATCTCAGACCACCGCCCTCAGTCAGGGTTCCCCAGACATGATCGGGATGCGCGTGCGTGAACACCACTTTTGTAATGGTGCCGGCATCGATTCCGGAGGCGATCAGGTTTGCTGAAAGCCGGCCGTCGGACGGTTGGTAGTTATTTCCGGATCCGATATCGACGATGATCAGGTCGCTTTTCTTGCGAATGACCGGGATGTTGGTCTTGGATTCGACGAGACCGGCATCCGGATTTCCCGTGCGCCGCAATATTTCGGCGCGTTGTTCGGGCGAGCCTTCAGGGGCGACGATATCGATCGGCACGGTGATGAAGCCATCGCTCACGACGGTTATCTCAAACTCGCCCTGAACGAAGCTGTAGTTGTTATGGGCANAGGCAAGCCTGGACGCAAGCGGTGTCGTGGCCGACGAAAAAGCCTCGGTCTGAACGTAGCTCATGGCACATTCCTTTCGGGTTTGATCTGCAGTTGCCTGACGGCGCCCATCAGCGCCTCGGCGGCGGGGATTGGAGATTTCGAGCCGTCACCGATGATCAACAGGCCCTCACTGGCGCCCTTCGGAGTGAGGTCGATCCCACTGGGCATGACGGCGACAGGTTTGCCGGCATCAAGCAGTCTGGAAATGAGAGCTCCTGCGGAATTCTTTTGCTCGGGCCGCCAAATTGAGCCGGGAAGACCGACGCAGAACGCGGCGTCAAAGTCGTCGGCATAAACCTGGTCAAGGCTGACGGTGTCACTGAATCCGTCGATGGCAATTCTGTCTTGCCTGAAGCGCTGCATGACCTTGGTCGCTGCCTCGCTACCGCTTGCGAATTCCATCAACGGAGCCCCTCCGCCGGGCGAAGCCAACACCACCTCGACGCCGGCATCCTGGAACACGTAGTAGGGTCCCGCCGCGCGTTCGAGCCGAATGGCCGAATTGCTGTTGCTGTCGGCAGCGCCGCCGTCCGGGATCAGGATCATGAGAATTCTCATCGCCGCTGAACTCGTGCTGAGTTTTAATTATCCGGCTTCCTCTGAACGCGAGGAAGCCGGCGACTTGATCGAGTGCATCAGGCCTGAAGGAAGGCCAGCAGGTCGGCGTTGATGATCTCTGGATGGGTCGTCGGCATGCCGTGCGGCAGGCTCTTGTAAACCTTCAGCGAGCCGTTCTTGAGCAGCTTGACCGACAGCGGCCCGGAATCGGCGAACGGTACGATCTGGTCGTCTTCGCTGTGCATCACGAGTACCGGCACAGTGATCTTTTTGAGATCCTCGGTGTGATCGGTTTCCGAAAAGACCTTGATGCAATCGTAGTGGGCCTTGGCCCCGCCCATCATCCCTTGACGCCACCAGTTGTCGATAGCCCCTTGCGAGACCTTCGCACCGGGGCGGTTGAAGCCATAAAACGGGCCCGCCGGGACGTCGATGTAGAGCTGGGCCCGGTTGGCGGCGAGAGCGGTGCGGTAGCCGTCGAACACCTCGATCGGTGTGCCGCCCGGGTTCTTCTCCGATTTCACCATGACCGGCGGGATGGCGCTGATCAGGGCAGCCTTGGCCACGCGGCCATTGCCATGCTGTGCGACATAGCGCGTGACTTCGCCGCCGCCGGTCGAGTGGCCGATATGGATCGCGTTCTTGAGATCGAGCGCTGCGACGAGTTCGGCGACGTCGGCGGCATAGGTATCCATGTCGTTGCCGATGGACGTCTGGGTGGAACGGCCATGCCCGCGCCGGTCGTGAGCGATGACGCGATATCCTTGCGCCAGGAAGAACATCATCTGGTTGTCCCAGTCGTCGGCGCTGAGCGGCCAGCCGTGGTGGAACACGATCGGCTGGCCCGTGCCCCAATCCTTGTAATAAATTTCGGTGCCGTCCTTGGTGATGATCTTGCTCATGTGATTTCTCGCTTTGCTGGAGGGGTTTGAGGATGGTTGGAAGGCTGATCGCCGACGCCGGCCTGTGCGGGTATGCGAACGAGAGAAGTGATGTCCAAGGCGGACGCCCTAAGCAGCAAGCTGCGGCGCGAAGCCTTCCAGGATGAGAGTGCCGAGGTCATGACTGTTTCCCTTCGATCTGCCACGATCGAAGGATGCGCGCCGGCCGTCGCGTAGGCGAATAAAGGTTTGCAAATATTTGAAAAGGGTCTCAGCGGCGTCGTTATTTGCGCCTTGCCTGACGTCTCGCTCCGCTACATTTGAGGCCTGAACGGCATTCCTGCCTTGCGAGAGACTTCCGTTTGGTCATACATTTATGATCAATGACGAGCGAATTGCCGCAAACTATCAATAGCGGCGCGAAAAAACGCGCTCCGGAGGAAACACGATGAAGACGATGTCCGTCAGCCGCCGGCTGTTCCTGCAATCATCGACAGTTGCGGTCACATGGCTCGCAGCCTCGCCCGCCATTGTCGGGCGTGCCCAGGCCGCCACGACGAAAATGAAATGNTCATCGTCGCTTCCCAACGATCCCAAATATGCCAATGGCCGGGTCTATTACGACAACCTGGTGAGGAATCTGAAAGCCAACGGAATAGGCGAGCAGATCGAGGTGGCTTTCTTTCCCGACAACCAGCTCGGTCAGGAAATTGATGTCATCAATTCCGTCAAACTGGGGGTGATCGATCTGATGGTGTCGGGCTCTTCGATCTCGGCCAACCTTGTTCCCCTGGTCGGGACTTTTGATCTTGGCTACCTGTTCTCCAGCTTTCAACAACAGACGAAAGCCTTCGACGCCGGTGCCGCCAAGCCGATCGAGGAGGCACTGCTCAAGGGGGCGAGTATCCGCATCATCTCGTGGGCCTATAATTTCGGTTCGCGCAGCGTGCTGGCGAAGAAGCCTGTGAAGACGCCGGAAGATCTGGCCGGCCTCAAGATCAGAACCCTGCCCAATCCCGTCATCACCGAGTGTCTTCGGCTGATGGGCGCGGCCGCGACGCCGCTGGCGTTCGGTGAAATCTACACGGCATTGCAGGCCGGCGTGCTCGACGGGCTTGAGCATGACCCGCCAACCATCCTCGCCAGCAAGTTCTACGAGACTTCCAAGCACTACGCGCTGACGCAGCATAATTTCTCGCCGCTGGCGACATATTTCAGCGATGCGACGTTCAATCGGATGGATCCGAAACTGCGTGAAGGATTTCTCGATGCAGCCAAAAAGGCGGCAGCCGATACCCGCACGCACGGTCTCGAAATGGAGAAGGAGGCGCTGAAGAATCTCGTGGACAAGGGCGTCACGATTGTCGAATGCGACAAGGAAGCATTCCGCAAACGCGTGCTGCCTCAGACCGACAATTTCATAAAGGCTCGCCCCGAAGCCAAGACCGTGGTGGACATGATCCGCGCGACACAGGCTTGAGGGTACAGACCATGTCAGGCGCCGCGCGTTCGCAGAGCGGCAGCCACCGGATCATAGCGTCGCTGCTGGTAATGAGCGACGCAACGGCGGCAATCCTCCTCGCGGCCGATCTGCTGGTCGTCTGCGGTTCGGTGTTGCTGCGCTTCCTGTTCAATGCACCGGTCGAGTGGGCTGACGATGTGGCCCGCGGGCTCATGGTCGGATCGAGCTTCTTTGGCGCCGCCAGCGCGCTTGCCCGCAGCGAGAATCTCGGCGTGGCGTTTTTCATCGACATGCTGCCGGGTTCGGTCCGGCGCGTAGTTGATTCCGTCGGCGCGGTGCTCGTGACCGTGATTTCTGGCTACGTGGCGTTCAACGCCATCAAGCTTGGCTGGCTGACCACCGGACAAACCTCTGGCTCCGGCCTGCCATTGGAATTGACATTCTATCCGATGGGCGTTGGCGCGCTTTTCATGACCGTATTTGCGCTTGATCTTTTTGGCTCGCGTGCTGTACGCGACATGGTCTCCGGCGCGGTTGCGACGGCCTTGATCGTTGGCCTCTATCTGGCGTGGGACTTCGCAGCTCCGGATTCGGTGCCGTCATCGGGAACGCTGATGTTGGCGGGCTTTTTCATCACCCTGTTCGGCGGACTGCCGATCGGCTTTGCGCTCGCGCTGGCGGCCCTGACATTCATCTGGGTGGAGGGCACGCTGCCTGGCGTCATCTTCGCGCAACAGATGGCGCGCGGCATCGACAATTTCGTGCTGCTCGCGATCCCCTTCTTCATTCTGGTCGGTTATCTGATGGAAGCGAACGGCATGTCGGTTCGCCTGATCGAACTGTTGCAGCGGGCCGTGGGGCGCATGCGCGGCGGCCTGAACGTTGTCATGGTGACATCGATGGTGCTGTTTTCGGGCATCTCCGGCTCCAAGATGGCCGATGTCGCGGCGGTGGGATCCGTCCTGATCCCTGCGGCTCGCCGTTCCCGGCAGAATCCGGGCAGCGCGGTGGCCTTGCTGGCCGCGTCTGCCGTCATGGCGGAGACCATTCCGCCCTGCATCAATCTGATCATCCTGGGCTTTGTCGCCAACCTGTCGATCGGCGGCCTGTTCGTCGCCGGGTTGCTGCCGGCCGGCCTGATGGCACTGGCGCTGATCGCGGTGTCGATCATGTCAGGAAAGCGAGCAGCGTCCGTCGAGGAGCTCGAACCGCAAATTCCGATGTCGGGGCTCTGGAGCGGTGCGATTGCATCGTTCGGATTGATCTTCATGATCTTCGCGGGTTTCAAAAGCGGGTTCGCAACCGCCACGGAAATTTCGGCGTTCGCTGCGGTCTATGCCATCGTCATCGGCAGCCTGGTGTTTCGTGAACTCAGCTTCAAGACCGCGGCGTCCAGCTTCGTGCAGGCGGCAACGCGCTCCGGATTGGTATTGTTCATCGTCGCAGCCGCGCAATCGCTCGCCTTCATCCTCACGTTGCAGCAAGTGCCGCACGCGGTAGGCGACATGATGCTTTCGCTGTCGGGCACGCACGGCACGTGGCTGTTCATGCTGCTGTCGATCGCCGTGCTGATCGTGATGGGTTCCGTGCTCGAAGGTGCTGCGGCGCTCATCATCTTCGGACCATTATTGCTGCCGGTCGCCGTCAAACTCGGCATCGATCCGCTGCATTTCGGCGTCGTGCTGGTGATTTCGATGGGGCTTGGCCTGTTTGCGCCGCCGCTTGGTCTTGGCCTTTACGGGGCCTGCCTGATCGGCAACGTGCCGATCGAACAGACCGTCAAGCCGATCATGGGCTATCTCGGATTACTGTTCCTGTGTCTGCTGGTGATTGCCTTCATTCCCGGTATCAGTACCGTGCTGCCGCGCGTCTTCGGTTACTGAGACAGTCTTTAGGGAGAAGGGTTTGACGTTGAAAGTTCTGCTAACCCATACGCCCGAGTTCAGGCGTCAGTATTACGGCGAGCGCAGCCTGAAAAGCCTGCAAGCCGTGGCGCAGGTCGTCCTGCATGAAGCCGACGACGCGCTGGACGCAACCGGCCTGATCGCTGCCGCGCGCGATGTTGACGTCATCGTGGCCGACCGCCTGACGGAAGGGCCGGGCGAGATTTTCCCGCGGCTGCCAAAGCTGCGGGCATTCGTTCGCTGCGCGGTCGATATCCGCAACATCGACGTCGAGGCTGCGTCCGCGGCCGGCGTGCTGGTCACGCGCGCCGGCCCCGGCTTCGTGCAATCTGTGGCGGAACTCGCGCTCGGCTTTTTGGTCGATCTGTCGCGGGGAGTTTCGCGCGCAACAGCGGATTACCACTCCGGACGCAAACCAGAGATCGTGATGGGACGGCAGCTGGCGGGCAGCAGTCTTGGCATCATTGGTTACGGCAGCATCGGCCGATACCTTGCGCAGATCGGCATCGCGCTGGGCATGGAGGTTCTTGTCGCCGATCCATTTGCAACCGTCGATGACGCAAGTATCCAGCATTTGTCACTCGAAAAGCTTCTCGAACNCTCCGACTACGTTGTTTGTCTGGCAGTCGCCAATGAAAGTACCGAAAATCTGATCGGACAGGCCGCCTTGGCGCGGATGCGACCGCACGCGTTCTTTATCAATCTTTCCCGTGGCAATCTCGTCGATGAGGCTGCGCTGAGCGCTGCGTTGCGCGAGAACCGCATTGCCGGAGCGGCGATGGACGTAGGCCGCGCCCGAGATCAGATGCCGACACCGGAACTGGCGAAGCTTTCCAATGTCATCGCGACTCCGCATATTGGCGGGCTAACGCCGCCGGCGATTGAAAGCCAGTCGCTCGAAACCGTTGGTCAGGTCCAGGCAATTATCAATGGCAAGGTTCCGGCTGGTGCCGTCAACGCGGCTCATTGGACGCGTCGTCCCTGAGCGACCACGGGTCGGTAGTGCAGCAATGAACCTTGGACAAATTCGCCGATAGCAGCGGCAATTGCGGCAAAGGAGGCCGGCGCATGCTGATCACAAACGTCAAGGCACACCACGTCCGTATTCCTTTCGACGCAGGCGTTGCGAGTTTCAAACAAGGCGCCTCGGCAATTGCCGCGCTCGATATGGTCATCGTCGAGCTTTCGACGGACTCCGGCCTCACCGGCTGGGGCGATGCCTTCAGTTATGCCTGCCCACGGACAACTGTGGCAGCCATTGAAGAGATGATTGCGCCGCAGGCCCGAGGCCTCGAAGTTCCCGATGCCGAGGGCATTCCTGCTTTCATGGATCGCGTTCAGCGCGATCTGCATCTATTCGGTCGCTATGGCATTACGATGTTTGCGATCTCCGGTCTGGACATCGCGTTGTGGGATCTCGCCGCAAGGGTGAAAGGCGTGCCGTTGCATCGCCTGATCGGGACCGGCAAACGCGCGCGGATTCCCGCCTATGCGAGCCTGCTTCGGATCGGAACGCCGGAGCATGTTGCGAGCGAGTGCCAGACTGCGCTGCAACGCGGCTACACGGCGATCAAGCTGCATGAGACAACCACGCCGGCCGTATTCGCGGCGCGGCAGGCGATCGGCGCCGGCGTCCCGCTGATGGTCGACATGAATTGTCCGTTGGATGGAGCCGAGGCGATTGCATTCGCGCAAGCTTGCCGGGCGGCTGCGCCCAGGTTCCTCGAGGAGCCGGTGTGGCCGCCTGAGGACTTTGCGACCTTGGCAGAGGTGCGCGGAAAAGGCGGGCTCGATATCGCCGCGGGGGAGAATGCCTGCACGGTGCATCAATTTCGGCAAATGATGACCGCAGGCGCGGTGAGCTACGCACAGCCCTCCGTGATCAAGGTCGGCGGCATCACGGAATATCTGAAAGTCGCTGCGTTGGCCGATGAAATGGATGTAAGGCTCGCACCGCATTCCCCATATTTCGGGCCCGGCCTTCTGGCGACGCTGCAGCTGATGTCGCTGCGCGACGATGGCTCCTTCATCGAAGTCTTCTACATGAATCGCGCCGCATGTCTTTGGCGTGGCCATGTCGATGTCGATGCGAACGGCACCGTCGCGGTGCCCGAAGGGCCGGGGCTCGGCTACGAGCCGGACAAGGAGGTCATGACGCGTTACCTTGTGTCATGACTGATAACGCGAAACGGTGGATATCCGTTCTGCGACATCTTTAATACCTCCAAGCAAAGATGACTTGACCTGGTCATTCCGGGATGGTCCGAAGGACCAGACCCGGAATCTCAGGATTCCCCGATGTGCTATCGCACATCTGAGGTTCGCGCCTCGCGCGCCCCGGAATCACGAGATACGAAACCCAATGCGGCTTCCCTTCTTTTACGGTTGGATCATCGTCGGTGTGACGTTCGTCACCATGGCGATCGGCGTCAACGCCCGCACGTCGTTTTCGCTGCTGTTTGCACCCATCATCGACGAGTTCGGATGGGAGCGCGGCGTCACGGCGGGCGCCTTCTCATTTGGCTTTGTGGCCTCCGGTGTCGCCAGTCCTTTGATCGGCCGGACGATGGATCGCTTTGGTCCTCGCGCCGTCATGGAGCTTGGCATCGCGCTGATGGGGGGAGGCTTGTTGCTGGCGCCGCTGACGACGCAGCCGTGGCATCTGTATCTGACGATGGGTGTCATGGTCGGTATCGGCAGCGTCTGTCTCGGCTACTCCGGTCAATCGTTGTTTCTGCCGAACTGGTTCAATCGCCGGCGTGGCCTCGCCTTGGGACTGGCGTTCACCGGTGTTGGCATTGGCTCCATTACCTTGCTGCCCTGGGCGCAGCACATGATCGAGCAAACCGGCTGGCGAACGGCCTGCACGTCGATAGGTATTCTGGTTCTGGTCGTGCTTGCGCCGATCAACCTGTTGCTGCGAAAGCGGCCGGAGGACATCGGGCTTCGGCCGGATGGGGACGCCGCGCCTTCGCCATCTGCGAAACCGGTATCCTATGTCGTCGATCCCGATTGGGCCGGCATCGACTGGACCTTAAGGCGCGCGGTTCGCACCGCGCGTTTCTGGTGGCTGGCGCTCGGCTATTTCTGCGGATTGTATATCTGGTACGCGGTGCAGGTTCACCAGACCAAATACCTCCTGGACATCGGCTTTAGTCCGAGCGTCGCGGTCTGGGCACTCGGTGCGGTCAGCCTGCTCGGTATTCCCGGCCAGATCGTGCTCGGGCACCTCTCCGACCGGCTGGGGCGCGAATGGATATGGACCACAAGCTGCCTGGGATTTGCGATCTGCTTTGCGGCACTGATCGCGCTTGCGCACGTTCCCTCCCTGATGCTGGTCTACCTCATGGTGCTGGCGCAAGGCGCGCTCGGCTACGGTCTGACTTCCATCCTGGGCGCGGTCGTTGTCGAGATTTTCCAGGGCAAACATTACGGCAGTATTTTCGGGAGCGTGATGCTCGCCGGCCTCGCCGGAGGTGCCGCGGGTCCTTTGGTCACCGGCCTGCTGCACGACCTTTCAGGGAACTACACCATCGCATTTGCGATCGGTATCGGCGTCAGCTGTCTGTCTGCGATTGCGATCTGGATGGCGTCGCCCGGCAAAATTCGCGCCGTCGCGGGTCAGTTGCACCGGGTGAAAATCCGGACGACCGCCGGCTAATCAGCGCCAGGCTAACGACAGGACTCCACCATCGCGTCCTTCGTCCGACGACAGATCATGAAGTAGTCCAAGGCGGAGCGAAGGTCCCGGTGGCGATGGGCCCATCTACCGGGCGCCAACGGAGTACAACCCTGAGAAGAGTTCCCAATACGGGGGCTTGCCGATAGCAGCAGCTTGTGGGCTAATCGGGCCTCCAAATGAATCTGGCCACATCGAGGGCGCCCATGAACGAGCATGTTCAGACCGCGACGACCGAGCCACTGTTCGACCCGCTTGCACCGGAGTTCATTCGCGATCCCTATCCGTTCTATGAACGGCTGCGCACCACCGATCCGATGCATCTCACGCCGCATGGCATGTTCGTCGCGAGCCGGCACGCGGAAGCCAGTCTGGCTCTGCGCGACAAGCGTTTCGGCAAGGATTTCGTCGAACGGTCGACACGACGGTACGGACCGAAGATCATGGAGCAGCCGGTCTTTCGCAGCATGAGTCACTGGATGCTGCAACAGGACCCGCCCGACCACACGCGCTTGCGCGGTCTCGTGGTGAAGGCATTCACGGCGCGTCGGGTCGAGGACATGCGTCCGCGCATTCAGCATATTGTCGATGAAACGCTCGATGCCATCGCCGAGCGGGGCCAGATGGACCTGATCGAGGACTTTGCGTTTCGGCTGCCGGTGACCATCATCTGCGACATGCTGGGAATTCCCGAGGACCATCGCGAGGTTTTCTACAAGGGCTCGCGCGATGGCGGACGTTTGCTCGATCCGGTGCCGCTGTCACCGGCTGAGATCGAGCAGGCCAATGCCGGCAACGCGATGGGCCAGATGTATTTCCAGCAGCTGTTCGAGCTCAGGCGGCACAGTCCGAGTGATGACCTGACGACGCAGCTGGTGCAGGCCGAGGAAGATGGCAGCAAGCTCTCCAATGAAGAGCTGACCGCCAATATCATGCTGTTGTTCGGCGCCGGGCACGAGACCACCGTCAATCTGATCGGTAACGGTCTGCTGGCGCTGTACCGCAATCCCGATCAGCTGGCGCTGCTCAAGGCCAACCCCGCCCTCATCACCAACGCCATCGAAGAATTCCTGCGTTACGACTCTTCGGTGCAGCTGACCGGCCGGGTGGCGCTGGAAGACATCGACGACCTCGGCGGCAAGAAAATCCCGAAAGGTGAAAGCGTGCTTTGCCTGCTGGGTTCGGCCAATCGCGACCCGGCGGTCTATCCCGACCGCCCGGATCGTCTCGATATCACCCGGCCCAATGTGCGTCCGCTGTCCTTTGGCGGGGGCATTCACTTTTGCCTCGGCGCCCAGCTTGCGCGCCTCGAGGCAGAGGTCGCGATCGCGACCCTGCTGCGCCGTCTCCCCGACCTGCGGCTGGATGACGCGGAGAATCCGGAATGGCGGCCGACCTTCGTGTTGCGTGGCCTCAAGAGGCTGCCCGCAAGCTGGTGATGGCGGCCTGTCGCGCGAAACCGTCACGCGAGGTTGTTGTGACTTCGCCACAGTTGTCTCTATATAAGGCGTTGCTCCGGCGTTGATTGCAGAGCGCAGAGGCGGCTCGGTGGTTCCGGGTCACCATCGCGATGGCACCTGCAGCCTGACGGATGGACCGCGTCATATGCCGCGCGAGGCCGACGCGCCGGAACTCGCTCAAGAGGAGACACCGTGCAGACGACGCTGCTCGGATTGGCGATCGCCTTTATCATTGCGCTGATCGCCGCGCTGATCGGGCCGTACTTTATCGACTGGAATCAGTTCCGGCCGCAGTTCGAGACCGAAGCCACCCGGGTGGTCGGCGCGCCGGTACGCGTCAGCGGTGAACTGGACGCGCGTCTGCTGCCGACGCCGTCGCTGCGGCTGCGCTCGGTGGCGGTCGGCGGTGCCAACGATCTCGGCAAGGTTCGCGCCGACAAGCTCGACGTGGAGTTCAGCCTGGGCTCGCTGATGCGCGGCGAGTGGCGCGCCACCGAACTGACGATCAGCGGCATGGCGCTCGATCTCGGCCTTGATTCCGTGGGCCGGATCGATTGGCCGGCATCGACCGGAAAGTTCAGTCTGGGATCGCTGGCGATCGACCGCTTGAATTTGACCGGCCGTATCGCGCTGCATGATGCCACGAGCCGCGGCACGCTTGAGCTGAACGATATCGCCTTCAGCGGAGACGTGCGCTCGCTGGCCGGATCGGTGCGGGGCGACGGCAGCTTCACGCTGTCCGGGGTTCGCTATCCGTTTCGGGTGTCATCCGGTCAGAGCGCTGACGGCAGCGGCACCCGCGTCCATCTCAACATCGATCCCGGCGCGCGCGCATTGTCCGCCGAT
>JGI12053J15887_10000711_pt1 | contig 14225 bp, 5 predicted proteins | sample MedBloCAOM1_O3_FD_15887 | JGI IMG/M metagenome (IMG submission 15887)
CAACACGTCGCTCAGCATGCTCAATGCATGCCAGCGCGCGTCGTCGCTTTCGCCGGGGTCGATGCCGAGCGAGCGTTTCAGCGCGAGATCGCTGAATGAGCGCCAGCCCGCATAGGTCGAGAGATCGTGGGTATTGAAGGTGACGAGTGCGTGGGGCGCATAATGGTCGATGCCGCGAAACTTGCCGTGATCGTCGCGTTCGAACATCATGACCTGGTACGACCAGATGCCCCAATCGGCCATCGTCTCGCGAAAACCCTCGGGCACAGTGCCGAGATCTTCACCGATCACCACGCAGCGATGCGCCACGCTTTCCTGCGCCGTTACCGCCAGCAGCGCCTCGAACGGCATCTGCACATAGACACCTTCATCGGCGGCAAAGCCATGCGGCACCAGATATAGCCGCTTGAGGCCAAGCACATGATCGAGCCGGATCGCGCCCGCATAACGCATCGCAGCCCGGAGCATCTCGCGGTACGGCTCGAACGACTGAATTTCCAGACCGGCGGCGTTAAACCCGGCAAGGCCCCAGTTCTGGCCCGCGGTGTTGAGAGCGTCCGGCGGCGCGCCCACAGCGAGATGGCGGGAAATCGCGACCTGCTCGTTCCAGGCATCGAACCCATCGCACTGCACGCCGACCGCGACATCAAGATAGAGCCCGACCTTCATGCCAAGGCTGCTGGCGAGATCGCGGCAAGACCGCAACTGGCGGTCGGCGGTCCATTGCACGAATTCGACGAATTCGATCTCCGCGGCATCGGGCCCCTCACGAAGGCTGGCGCATTTGGCCTCGTCGGGCTGCCGCCATTCCTCCGGCCATTCCCACCACGGCTCTTTGAATTTATGCCGCAGCACCTCAAAACAGGCGAACCGCGACAGCAAGGGCGCTCGCTCGGCGCGGAATTTTGCGAAATCCCGCTGCCGTCCGGTTGCCGGATCGGCGCTGAACTTCCTGAACGCTGAGCGCAACGCGCGCCATTTCAGCTCGGCGACGCCGGCATAATCGACGATCTCGCTCGCTCTCAGCGTGCCGATCGCCTCTCCGCTTCCCGCCAAGGCGCTCTGGTCAAATTCGCTTATTCTTTCAGCATCGATATAGAGGGGGTTCAAAAACAGCCGGCTGTTGGGCGAATAGGGACTGCAATCGCCGGGACGGTCGTCAAACAGCGCGTGCAGCGGGTTGAGGCCGACACCGTCAGCCCCCAGATGGCCCGCGAGCTCGATCAAGCCTGCGAGGTCGGTGAAATCGCCGATCCCCCAATTGCGCGCCGAGCGGACGCCATAGAGCTGGACCGCCAACAGCCAGCAGCGGTCGAAATCGCCGCCGAAAGCCTTTGGCGGCGCAACGACCAGCGGTACTTCTTCGCTGACCGAGGAGGCGTCGGTCAGATGGAGCCGGTACGAACCTTCGGGCAAATCCGGCCAGGCAATCACGGGGGCTTTGGTGTCGCCCTCGGCGATAACCTTAAGACCCGCAACGATTTTCCAGCGCAGAGGAAACGTGGCAGCCTGTTTGAGTTCGGTCCGCGAGGGCCGGCCCGACCGGATTACCACCGGCTGGTCCAGCCAGCGGTGCGGCGCCGGCATCGGCAAGGCGTCGAGAATAATCTTCAACGCTGCCGGGTCCGTCACATGCCGGTGACCTTGGCCGTCGAAGAATTCGGTCTGGATTCCGAGGTTTTTAGCTTTGGTGAAAAGGTCCATTCGGCACGCCGTTTGCACGCAACGGTTAGGGACGTCGCGAAATTCTGTTGGTGAGTTAAGAGGATAGCCGTGTTTAACTCCAAGGCCTCCCCGGCGTTCCGCGGGAACCAATGCCCGGCGAGCGGCTTTCTATATATGTCCGGAGCGTCTCCTTTCCCGCAATCGAAACGGGACGTCATTTCCATGTCAATGGCATCACCGTGAACAAAACAACTCAAACTGTCGAGAGCGCCGCGGCCGGCGGCGCTTTCCATATCGAGGATGTTTATCCGCTGATCGACGGCGGGCGCTTTCCTGTGAAGCGGATTGTCGGGGAGCGCATCGACGTTTGGGCGGACATCTATCGCGACGGCCATGATGTCGTCAGCGCCGCGCTGGTCTGGCGCCGCGAGCGCGACCGGGAATGGCGCCGCGAGCCGATGGCCCATCACAGCAACGACCGNTGGGGCGGCTCGTTCGTCCCTGATCAGCCCGGCCGCTATGTCTACGCCATCGAGGCCTGGACCGACGAATTCGCAACCTGGCGGCATGGATTCGAACTCAAGCAGAAGGCCGGCGCCGATCTCACCCTGGATGCGATCGAGGGCGCGGGCATGCTGACCAAGGCGCAGGCCGGCGGGCAGGCCGCGTCCGCCGTCATCTTGCGGAAATGCGAGGACTTTTTGCAGACCGGCGATACCGCGCCGCTGCTCACTTCCGAGTTGAAGGACGCTATGGCCGAGAGCCAGTTTCGGCCTGACCTGACGCGATCGCAGCTGTTTCCTCTGGTCGTGGATCGGCCCCAGGCGCGGTTCGGCGCGTGGTACGAAATGGTGCCGCGCAGCCAGGGCAAGATTCCGGGCCAGCACGGCATGTTCAAGGATGGCATCGCGCGGCTGCCTGATATCGCGGCGATGGGTTTCGATGTGGTCTATCTCACGCCCATTCACCCGATCGGCCGCATCAACCGCAAGGGCCGCAATAACGCGGTGACGTCGGCTGAGGGCGATCCCGGAAGCCCGTACGCGATCGGCTCATCCGAAGGCGGCCACGATGCGGTGCATCCGGAACTGGGCACGCTGGACGATTTCCGTGAGTTCGTCGCCGCGTGCAAGCAACTCGACATGGAAGTGGCGCTCGACTTCGCGATCCAGTGTTCGCCCGACCATCCCTGGCTCAAAGAGCATCCGCAATGGTTCAAGCGGCGGCCGGACGGATCGATGCGCTACGCGGAGAACCCGCCGAAGAAATATGAGGACATCGTCAACCCCGATTTTGCATCCGAGGATGCCGGTGCGCTGTGGAATGCCTTGCGCGACGTGATCCTGTTCTGGATCGAGCAGGGAGTTAAGATTTTCCGGGTCGACAACCCCCACACAAAACCGTTCCGGTTCTGGGAATGGCTGATCCATGAAGTTCAGCTTCGCCATCCCGACGTGATCTTCCTTGCGGAAGCGTTTACGCGGCCGAAACTGATGAAGGGTCTTGCAAAACTCGGCTTCACGCAGTCCTACACATATTTTACGTGGCGCACGCAGAAATGGGAGCTCGAGCAATATCTCAATGAATTGACGGGCTATCCGGAGCGCGATTTCTATCGGCCGAATTTCTTCGTCAATACGCCTGATATCCTGCCATGGCACCTGCAGAGCGGCGAGACCTGGATGTTCAAATCCCGTGCGGCGCTTGCTGCCACGCTGTCCTCTACTTACGGCATCTACAACGGCTTCGAGTTGTTGGAACATGAACCCATACCGGGCCGTGAAGAATATCTCAATTCCGAGAAGTACGAGATCAAGGTGCGGGACTGGGACAAGCCGGGCAACATCAAGCCCTACATCCGCGACCTCAACCGTGCCCGGCGCGCCAACGCGGCGCTGCAGCAGACCAGCAATCTGCGCTTTATTCCGATCGACGACGGCAACGTCATCGGCTTTGTGAAAGAATCGGTCGATCAAACCAACACGGTGGTGGCGGCCATTGCGCTGTCGCGCGATCCGCATGAGTTCTGGTTTCCGCTCGGCGACGTCCAGGTCGGGGCCGGCAGCGAGCGCCGCCACGTTGCCGCGGTTGAGAACCTGAGCACCGGCGAGCGCTACCCCGTCGAGTGGGGTGGCATTCGACTGCGGATCGATCCGATGCGCGATCCCGCCTACCTGTTCCGCTGTCTGGCGTGAGGGACGCCATGAACATGCAGTCATCCATCGATGCCACCGAACTGCCGGTCACCGCCCTCGACGGCGACGAGCTTTGGTACAAGGATGCCATCGTCTATCAGCTCCACGTCAAAGCCTTTGCCGACAGCAACAACGACGGCATCGGCGATTTCGCAGGCCTGACCGAAAAGCTCGACTATCTGCAGGAACTCGGCGTCACCACGCTGTGGCTGCTGCCGTTCTATCCATCGCCGGGCCGCGACGACGGCTATGACATCGCCGACTACGGCGCGATCAATCCCGACTTCGGGACCATGAAGGATTTCCGCCGCTTCATCGTCGAGGCCAAGAAGCGTGGCTTGCGGGTCATCACCGAGCTCGTCATCAATCATACTTCCGACCAGCACGACTGGTTCAAGCGCGCACGCCGCAGCGATCCGAAGTCGAGCGCGCGCAACTGGTATGTGTGGAGCGACACCGACCAGAAATATCTGGGCACGCGGATCATCTTCACCGACACCGAGAAATCGAACTGGACCTGGGATCCGGAAGCCGGACAATTTTACTGGCACCGCTTCTTCTCGCACCAGCCGGATCTCAATTTCGACAATCCGCGCGTGGTCAGCGCCATCGTCCAGGTCATGAAGCGCTGGCTCGACACCGGCGTCGATGGTTTCCGTCTCGACGCCATTCCCTATCTGTGCGAGCGCGAGGGCACCAGCAACGAGAACCTTCCGGAAACTCACGCCATCATCAAGAGGCTGCGCGCCGAACTCGATGATTACGGCAAGGGCAAATTGCTGCTGGCCGAAGCCAACCAATGGCCGGAGGATGTGCAGGAATATTTCGGCCAGGGCGACGAATGCCACATGGCCTACCACTTCCCGCTGATGCCGCGGATCTACATGGCGATCGCCCAGGAAGACCGCTTTCCGATTACCGACATCCTGCGGCAGACGCCGGACATTCCGAGCAATTGCCAGTGGGCGCTGTTTCTGCGCAACCATGACGAACTGACGCTCGAAATGGTCACCGACGTCGAGCGCGATTATCTCTGGTCGACCTACGCCAACGACCCCCGCGCGCGCATCAATCTCGGCATCCGCCGACGGCTGGCGCCGCTGATGGACAACGACCGGCGCAAGATCGAGCTGATGAACTCGCTGCTGCTGTCGTTTCCAGGCACGCCGATCATCTATTACGGCGACGAGATCGGCATGGGCGACAACATCTATCTCGGCGACCGCAACGGCGTGCGCACGCCGATGCAATGGACGCCGGACCGCAACGGCGGNTTCTCCCGCGCCGATCCGGCACGGCTTTACGCGCCGCCCATCATGGACCCGGTCTATGGCTATGAGGCGCTCAATGTCGAGGCGCAGTCGCGCAGCCTGTCTTCGCTGCTGAGCTGGACCAAGCGGCTGATCTCGGTGCGCAAATCCACGCTGGCGTTCGGCCGCGGCACCATGACATTCATCCGCCCCGCCAATCGCTCGGTGCTTGCCTATGTCCGGCAGTATCAGGACGAGGTGATCCTCTGCGTCGCCAACCTGTCGCGCTCCGCGCAGGCTACCGAACTCGATCTTTCGGCATGGAAGGATCGCATTCCCCTGGAAATGCTCGGCCGCACCCGCTTTCCGGCGATCGGCGAGTTGCCTTACATGGTCACGCTGGCGCCGTATGGCTTCTACTGGTTCCAGCTCAAGGAGCGCGACAAATCCGAGCACGTCGCACCATCCATAGTTCCCGAATTCGAGACCCTGGTGGTGCCGGTGAATGCAACCTGGGTGTCGCTGGCCCGCACCCGCGGCGTGTTCGAACGCGAGGTGCTGCCCGGGTATCTGGCCCGAGCCCGCTGGTATCCGGAACGTTCGTCAAAAGCTATTCAGCCAAACCTGATCTCCGCGATACCGTTCTGCGATATCGGCGACAACCGTCCCTGGCTCACATTCTTTGAAACGAAGCAACGCGGTGAGACGCAGCGTTACGTATTGCCGATGCGAATCGAATGGGTGCGGTTTGATCGCGAGCGCTACAATCCCCGCGCCTTTGCTGCCGTCCGCCAGGGCGCGCGGGAAGGAACGTTGCTGGATGTTGCGACCGACCAGATCTTCATCGCGCTGTTGCTGCGTAATCTCAGGCAATCCCTGACCGTTGAAGAAAACGGCGTGCGGCTTGAATTCCGGCCGACCAGCAAATTTTCGGACAGACCGATCAAGACGCCCGAACATATCCGCGCCGTCGAGACCGAACAATCCAACAGCACCGCACTGGTGGACAACGATTATGTGGTCAAGGTCTACCGTAAGCTCGAATCCGGCATCAATCCCGAGGTCGAGGTGGGGCGGTTTCTGACCGAGGTCGCGGGCTTTGCCAACACGCCCGCGCTGCTCGGCAGCGTGGAACTGGTGGAAGGCAATAACAAAAGCGCGATCGCGATCGTCCATGCCTTCGTTGAAAATCAGGGCGACGCCTGGACGGTAACGTCGGCCTATCTGGACCGCTTCGTCGACGAGCAGCGTTTGCTGGGTGCCAGCGAACGCCCCGGCGAAAGCGAGGAGCAGGTCCCCTATCTGCGCTACATGTCGCAAACCGGACGGCGCGTCGCCGAGATGCACCTGGCGCTCGCGGGAAGCGACGAGTACGCCGATTTTGCGCCAGAGCCGGCGCGGCCCGCCGACGTCGAGCGCTGGATCGACGACGTGGTTGCCCGCGCCCAACGCGTGTTCGATACCTTGAAACAACGGCGCGATACGATCAGGGAACCCGACCGGCCGCTTGTCGACGAGTTGCTCGCCCAACGCGCGGGCCTGGATGAGCGCCTCGGCGCGCTGCTGCCAGCGGGCATCGATGGCCTGAACATCCGCCACCATGGTGATTTCCATCTCGGACAGATATTGATCGTCAGGGACGACGTCTTCATCATCGACTTCGAAGGCGAGCCGCGCCGGCCGCTGGAGGAGCGCCGGCGCAAGGCGCCCGCGGCGCGCGACGTTGCGGGGCTGATCCGTTCGATCGACTATTCGGCCACCGCTGCGCTCGACCGCGCGCTAAAGGTGGCCCCGGACGAGCAAGGCAGGCTTGGCGCAGCGCTCGCGGAATGGCGCGACCGATCGACCGATGCGTTCCTTGCCGCCTATCGCGAAATCATGACGAATGCGCGTTTGTGGCCGGCCGATCCGAAAGCCGCCGAGCGGACGCTGAACTTCTTTCTACTTGAAAAAGCGTTCTACGAGATCGAATACGAACTGGCTCACAGGCCTGACTGGCTGCGCGTCCCGCTGACCGGGATGCTTCGAATACTGTCTCAGCAACCGAACGAGGCCCCATGACCAAACTGCCCGCGGAGGCCTATGCGATTGTCGAAGGCCGGCACTCCGACCCGTTTCATTACCTCGGTCTTCATACCGAAGGCGGCAAAACCGTGGTCCGCGCGTTCCTGCCGCAGGCGTCGAACGTCGAGGCGATCGGCGAGCATGGCGAAGCGGCGGCGCTGGCCCGCATTCATGACGCTGGGCTGTTTGCGGGCGCGTTGCCCAATGGCTCCAAGCGCTATCAGTTGCGCGCACGCTACGGCGACACCGTGGTCGATCTCGACGATCCCTACCGCTTTCCGCCTGTCTTGAGCGACTTCGATCTGTATCTCTTGGGCGAAGGCACCCATCAACGGATCTACGACAAGCTCGGCGCGCACCCGATGACGCTGGACGGCGTTCCCGGCGTGGCGTTCGTGGTGCTCGCCCCCAATGCGCGGCGGGTGAGCGTGGTCGGCGATTTCAATTTCTGGGACGCTCGGCGGCACCCGATGCGCGTGCGCGGCGTCGGCTATTGGGAGCTGTTCGTGCCCCATGCAACTCCCGGCGATCACTATAAATTCGATATCATCGGCCCGCAGGGCCAGCACCTGCCGCTGAAATCCGATCCGCTGGCGTTTTTCGCGGAAATGCGCCCAAGCACCGCCTCCATCGTTTTCGACGAGGCAAAACTGCCGCGTCCGCGTCCGGCGCCGGCCAATGTCAACGCGCTGAACGCGCCGATGTCGATCTACGAGGTCCATCTCGGCTCATGGCGGCGCAAAGGCCACAACGAATGGCTGACCTACCGCGAACTCGCCGAGCAGCTTCCGCGCTATGTCCGCGACCTCGGCTTTACCCATGTCGAATTTCTGCCCGTCAACGAACACCCGTTCGACGGCTCATGGGGCTATCAGCCGACCGGCCTGTATGCGCCGACGAGCCGGTTCGGCACGCCCCAGGATTTCGCGGCTTTGGTCGACGCCTGTCATCGCGAAGGACTTGGCGTGCTGCTGGACTGGGTGCCCGGGCATTTTCCCGATGATCCGCATGGTCTGGGACATTTCGACGGCACCGCGTTTTACGAACACGCCAACCCGCTGCAGGGCCGGCATCTCGACTGGGGCACCCTGATCTACAATTACGGCCGCACCGAAGTCGTGAACTTCCTGGTGTCGAACGCGCTGTTCTGGCTGGAGCGTTATGCGATCGACGGCCTGCGCGTGGATGCGGTCGCCTCGATGCTCTATCTCGACTACAGCCGGCCCGCCGGGGGCTGGATCCCTAACAAATACGGCGGCCGCGAAAATCTCGACGCCATCGATTTTCTGCGCCGCTTCAACACCGAAGTGTTTGCGCGTTTCCCGCAGGCCACCACCGCCGCCGAAGAGTCGACCGCATGGCCGCAGGTGTCGCGCCCGGTCGAATATGGCGGCTTGGGCTTCGGCTACAAATGGAATATGGGCTGGATGCACGACACGCTGAATTACATCAGCAAGGATCCGATCCACCGCAAACACCATCACGGCGATATCCTGTTCGGCCTGCACTATGCGTTTTCGGAAAATTTCATCCTGCCGCTGTCGCATGACGAGGTCGTGCACGGCAAGCGCTCCCTTCTAGGGCGTATGCCCGGCGACGACTGGCAACGCTTCGCCAACTTACGTGCCTATTACAGCTTCATGTTCGGACACCCGGGCAAGAAACTCATGTTCATGGGCTGCGAATTCGGCCAGGAGCGCGAGTGGAACCATGACCGCGCGCTCGACTGGCATCTTCTCGACCAGAAGAAATACGCCGGCGTTCAGTCGCTGACCCGCGATCTTAACCGGCTCTATCGCGCGCTGCCTGCGCTGTACGAGATGGATTGCGATCAATCCGGTTTTGAATGGGTCGTGACTGACGACGCCAATCGCAACGTGTTTGCCTGGATCCGCAAGGGCAATGACGCCCGCGCGCGGTGCCTTGTGGTCGTGAATTTTTCACCCAATGTGTATCATAACTATCGTGTCCGGGTGCCGTTCGCCGGCAAATGGCACGAGGTTCTCAACTCGGATTCCGCGCATTATGGCGGCAGCAATGTCGGGAACGTCGGCGAAGTCCGCACCCTGGAAGGCTTGGTCCCCGAACTCAATTTGACCATTCCGCCACTGGCCGCGATTTTCCTCGTACCCGAAAGCTAGCGCATGCGTCTGTCGGCTGGAGCGTTCTCGCGGCTCGGCGCAAGCTGGGACGGGCGGGGCACCAATTTTGCGTTGTTCTCCGCCAACGCGCAGAAAGTAGAGCTCTGTCTGTTCGACAGCCAGGGCCGCCGGGAGCTTGAGCGCATCGAACTGCCCGAACGCAGCGAAGACGTCTGGCACGGCTATCTGAACGACGTTTCGCCGGGGCAGCTCTACGGCTACCGCGTCCACGGGCCCTATGAGCCGGAGCACGGCCACCGCTTCAACGCCAACAAGCTGCTGCTCGATCCCTACGCCAAGCGCCTTGCCGGACGGCTGGTCTGGAGCGATGCGCATTTCGCCTACCGCACCGGCAGCGCCCGCGAGGACCTCTCGTTCGACCGGCGCGACAATGCCCGCGGCATGCCAAAGGCCGTGGTGGTCGACGAAACCTTCAACTGGGGCCGCCGCGAGATGCGGCCGAACATCCCCTGGGAAGACACCATCATCTATGAAGCGCACGTCAAAGGCCTGACGCAGAAGCGCGGCGACGTACCACCAAATCTGCGCGGCACCTATGGCGGCCTGAGTTCGCCTGCAATGATCGCGCATCTCAAGCGGCTTGGCGTCACCACCATCGAGCTGTTGCCGATCCACGGCATGGTCGACGACCGGATGCTGGTCGAAAAGAAGCTGTCGAACTATTGGGGCTACAACACGCTGGCGTTTTTCGCGCCCGAGCCCCGCTACTCGCAGGACAATCCGCTTGACGCTTTTCGCACCACGGTGGCCCGGCTGCACGACGCCGGCATCGAGGTGATTCTCGACGTCGTCTATAATCACACCGCGGAGGGCAACCATATGGGCCCAACGCTGTCGTTCCGCGGCATCGACAACGCCTCCTACTATGTGCTGAAACCGGACAATCCGCGGTTCTACGATGATTTCACCGGCTGCGGCAGTTCGGTCAACCTCAAGCATCCGCGCGTGCTGCAACTGGTGATGGACTCGCTGCGCTACTGGGTCGAGGTCTGCCACGTCGACGGCTTCCGCTTCGATCTCGCCACCACGCTGGCGCGCGGACCTAACGGCTTCGATCGCAACAGCGCATTCCTCACCGCCATCCGGCAAGACCCGGTGCTGTCATCCGTGAAACTGGTCGCCGAACCCTGGGATCTCGGCCTGGGCGGCTATCAGGTCGGCGCGTTTCCCTCGCAATGGTCGGAGTGGAATGACCGCTATCGCACCGCGATGCGGCGCTACTGGAGCGGCGAAGGCAGCCTGATCGGCGAAGTGTCCGGCCGCATGACCGGCTCCTCCGACCTGTACAACCACGACGGCCGCACGCCGCGTGCCAGCGTCAATCACATCACCGTCCACGACGGCTTCACGCTGGCGGATTTATTCAGCTACAACCAAAAGCACAACGAGGCCAATGCCGAGGACAACCGCGATGGCTCCAACGAGAACCACTCCACCAATTGCGGCGTTGAAGGCCCGACCGACGACCCCAAAATTATCGCGCTTCGCCGCCAGCTCCGTAAAAACCAGCTTGCATGTCTGTTGCTTGCGCAGGGCTTGCCGCTGATTCTGGCCGGCGACGAAGTCGGCAACAGTCAAAGCGGCAACAACAATGCCTATTGCCAGGACAACGACATCGGCTGGGTCAATTGGGACGGGCTCAATCGCGAAGGCGATGACCTGGTCGGTTTCATCGGCCATATGACCGAATTGCGCCGGCGGTTTCCGCAAATTCGCACGCATCGCTGGCTTGATGGCCGGCGCGCGGATGGATCATACGGCGTGTTATGGCTGACGCCGGCGGCCGACGAGATGAAGCAGGGGGACTGGAATTTTCCGGAAGGCCGCTTTCTCGCGTACGTGCTGGGGCCGAACGAGCCCGGGCAGTCGCCGATTTTCATCGTGCTCAATGCCGCGCCCGAAGAGATCGCATTCAAGCTGCCGAAGATGCCGGAATACAAGAGCTGGCAGCAACTATTGAACACCGCGGACGTTAAGCAGGCGGTCGTGGACTTCGCGCCGGGAAGCGAGATAAAGGCCCCTCCCCGCTCGGTCCTCGCCTTTGCGGGTTCGGCATGAATGAGCGGCAATTCGGAGCAAGACTGACCTCGGACGGCGCGTCGTTTCGACTGTGGGCGCCGGCCGCGAAACGTGTCGATCTGCTGCTCGAAAAGTCCCAACCCATGCGGCGCGGCGAAGGCGGATGGTTTTTCGCCGATGTGCCGCGCGTAAAAGCCGGCACGCTTTATAAATTCCGCATCGACGGCGAGATCGATGTGCCCGATCCGGCTTCCGCGTTTCAGCCCGATGATATCTCGGGCCCGAGCGAGCTGATCGACCACGCGAGCTATTCATGGCGCGCTTCGAACTGGCGCGGGCGGCCGTGGCAGGAAGCCGTCGTGATCGAAACCCATGTCGGCGCTTTTACGCCAGAAGGCACGTACCGCGCCATGATCGACAGGCTCGATCATCTGAAGGCGACCGGCATCACCGCGCTGGAATTGATGCCGCTTGCGGATTTCGCCGGATTGCGCAACTGGGGTTATGACGGCGTCTTGTGGTACGCGCCCGACAATGCCTATGGACGCCCTGACGACCTCAAAGCCTTGATCGATGAGGCACATCTGCGCGGGCTGATGGTGATGCTCGACGTAGTCTACAACCACTTCGGTCCCGAAGGAAATTACCTTGGCCGCTATGCACCGAGTTTCTTCACGGAGGCGCAGACGCCTTGGGGCAGTGCGATCGATTACCGGGTGCCGGAGGTACGCGCCTTTGCCATCGAGAACGCACTTCATTGGCTGCGCGAGTATCGCTTTGACGGGCTGCGGCTGGACGCCGTGCACGCCATTACCGAGCCCGGCGAAATCTCGATGCTGCACGACCTCAGCCGCGCGGTGGGCAAGCTTGCCGAGGAAACAAACGGGCACATCCATCTCGTGCTTGAGAACGACGACAACGCCACTAGCCTGCTCGACGTTTGTGAACAGACGCCGCGCGGCAAATACCGCGCGCAGTGGAACGACGATTATCATCACGCATGGCACGTGCTGCTGACACGGGAAAGCCACGGCTATTACAGCGACTATCAGAGTTCACCGCTTNGCGACATCGCTCGCGCCCTTGGCTCGGGCTTTGTGTATCAAGGGGAAGCCTCCGCGCATCGCTGCGGGCAATTGCGCGGCGAGCCGAGTGGCAAGCTCGCTCCGACCGCATTCGTCAATTTCCTGCAGAACCATGACCAGATCGGCAACCGTGCGCTGGGTGATCGGCTGGAAAGCATCGCGGATCCGAAAGCCGTCGAAGCGGGCTTGGCGATCACGCTGTTGGCGCCGATGGTTCCGATGCTGTTCATGGGCGAGGAATGGGGGTCAAAACGACCGTTTCCGTTCTTCTGCGATTTCCAAGGCGATCTCGCCGAGGCCGTGTGCCAAGGCCGCCGCAAGGAATTTTCGGGCGCCTATGCAAAATACGGCGACGAAATCCCCGACCCGCTCGACGAGGCGACGTTTCGATCCGCGGTGCTGGATTGGCATTCGCGCGACAAACCAGCGGGGAAAAAGCGGCTGGCGCTGGTGCAACAACTGCTCGCAATACGGCGGCGGGAGATCGTGCCCCGGCTTGCGGGCGCAGCCTTCGGCGCGGCACATGCCGAAGATAACGGTTTGCTGACCGCCAATTGGCGCATGGGCGATGGCGCGCGGCTCGAGCTCATGGCCAACTTGTCGAACAACGAGATTGCCCGCGAGCAAAGCGATGCGACGGGTAAGCCGATCTGGGGCGGCGAGACCAGCGAAGTCATTCCACCATGGTCGGTATTTTGGCGGATCGGACAGCAATAATGCCTCCGGCCATTCCAGTCGCCACCTACCGCGTCCAGCTGACGGCGGACTTCGATTTCGACAAGGCCGCCGCGATTGTCCCCTATCTGAAGGCGCTCGGCATCACGCATCTCTATGCATCGCCGTTCATGAAGGCGCGCAAGGGAAGCAGCCACGGCTATGACGTCGTCGATCACACAAAGATCAATCCGGAACTCGGCGGCGAAGCCGGCTTCGAGCGGTTCAGCGCGACGCTGAAGCGGCACGATCTCGGCCTGATCCTCGATTTCGTCCCCAACCATGTCGGCGTGCATTTCGCCGACAATCCATGGTGGCTCGATGTGCTGGAATGGGGCCCGGCCTCGCCCCATGCCGTGTCGTTCGACATCGATTGGGACATACTGCCCTACCGCACCCGGCCCGGCGTGTTGCTGCCGATCATCGGGTCGTCCTATGGAGAGGCGCTGGAAAAGGGCGAGCTCGAACTTCGCTATGATCCCGGCGAAGGCAGCTTCTCCGCCTGGTATTTCGAACATCGGCTGCCGATTGCGCCCGAGCGTTACGGCGAGGTCTTGCGGACCATCGTAAGAGAGGCCGTGGCTGAAGATAGCGCCGCAGGAAAAAGTATTCTCGACCTCGCGTCGCGCTACGGCGGATTGCGTCATCCCAACCGCAGCGAAGCGCCCGCCTTCAAGGACGAACTGAGGAATATTCCCGGAAGTGCTGACATCATCGCGCGCGGCCTCGACGCCTATCGGGCGGGACCGGATCGCGCGGCGCAGACATTGGCGCTGCATCACCTGCTCGAGCGCCAGCACTACAGGCTCGGGCACTGGCGGCTTGCCTCCAGCGACATCAACTATCGCCGCTTCTTCGACATCAACACGCTGGCGGGATTGCGCGTCGAGGACGCCGGCACCTTCGATGCCATCCATCGCCTGGTCAAAAAACTGGTCGCGGAAGGCAGACTGGACGGACTGCGGCTCGACCACATCGATGGCTTGCGCGACCCCGCGCAATATTTTCAGCGCTTGCGCCGCTTGATCCGGGACGCCCAGGGCAAGGATGCCAAGCCGTTCTACATGGTGG
>JGI12053J15887_10000712_pt1 | contig 14224 bp, 5 predicted proteins | sample MedBloCAOM1_O3_FD_15887 | JGI IMG/M metagenome (IMG submission 15887)
GCATTGCGAATATTCTCCGTTACCTGATTTTGCGATTTCTGAGCTGCGGCACTTGGGGGCTGGCCGGCCTTTGAAACATTGACGGATGCGGGGTTGCGCCACGGCAAGCGGTGAGCGGCCACGCCAATTGCGAGCAGGACTGCCAGACCGGCTACGGCACCCACCACAACCCAGCGCCAATATCCCCAAGTGGGAAAAAACCCCCTGTTTGTATCCCAACCCAAGCTGTGCTGTTTCCAAGCGGCAATTACATCATCGTATTTGTTATTCAGCTCTTTCGGCGGAGTCTTAAAGGAGTCGATCAAATTCTGGACCAGTTGGTCGCCTGTTCCTTCGCGGGGCGTTTCAAGATCCGTTTGGCTCGCTGCGCCAGATTGCGTTTCACTTAGCGGCTCTACGGCTGGCTTGGACGGAGCTGTTTCGACCGGGGGTTCTACAGGAATTTCTGCCGTACCCGTAGGCGAGGCGTTAAAAGCACTTTCTCGATCGGCGTCTAATACGACTGTGGGTCGTGCTGCCACCGCCGAAGCAGCCTTCATCGCCAGCCATTCTCTGATCTGGCCACGCGCCGCCTCGGGAAGGTCCACGAAAGTCACGCCAACTTTTTTCGCGGACTGGTCTCGCCAGGTAATGCGCCCTTTGGCTTCAAAGTGGCGGCCCAGTTCGAGCATTTCAAAATCGACGTCAACAAATTCGCCTGGAGGTTGAGGGCCGACTAGATCCAGGGCCACGCCGCCTTCGCTGACATCGTTCAATATTCCGTCGGTGCCGGAACCCTCCATGAGTACGTACAGACGCGGAGTGATAGTCCGCCGCTGATGAGCACGGCGATCCACGCCTGTCTCGGTGCCTTTCCTTTCAGGCAGCTGGCCCCCGTCATTGGACGAAATACTCATTATTGCGATGTTACGTGATCGTTAAAATGCAGGCAATGGTAGCGCCACATTTGGCGAGTTCGGGGCGTCCCGTTCGCAAATTCGCGCATCTCAATGCCTGTGACAATTGACACAGATTTATGGTCAAAAGACAATCAGGGCTATTTACTAGGTTTGATGGATAAAAGCAGCGCCACGGGGAAGTTCTTTAGGGCATCACTGACACTTAAGCCCGCATGTGGCTTGCCTTGNGCCAAGACTGACTCGCCGGTAAGGACGTTTCGCCAATTCGCGGCTACATTGTCCGGCAGCACTATCGAGGTGTTTCCCCAGAACTTCTGCTGAGCACTCGGATTCTGCTCCATTCCAGAGTCTGCAAGCCATTTCGGAGCTAGAACCAATGCCTGCTGATTTTCGGAAACGCGAAAGAACGCCGTGACATTCTGCGATCGCTCGCCAGATACTTGGGCCGGCACAAAATCACCATCGGTAAAGAGCTTGCTGAAGTCCTGCCGGCTTCTGAGAGCCTTCGAGATCAAATAAAGCTTGATCCGTCCGTCCGTCCAACTCATCAACAATTCGGAGGCGAACCCGGTCCCCTCTCGCGAAATGTTTTGTTTGAGGCTGGTTAGAAGCTGAATGCGCCGCGCAAAATCAACCGTGCCGCGATTATCCGGGTCTACCAGCCGCAAATCCCATAATTCCGAGCCCTGGTAAAAATCCGGCACACCGGGGGCGGTGATTTTCAGTAGCGTCTGGCTAAGGCTGTTAAGCATTCCGTAAAAGGCGATGTCACGGTGGAAGCTGAAAAAGCTTTCAAGAAACGCGATGTTTTGTTTCTTGTCGAGAATGGCAGCAATAAATGTTTTCAATCCTTCTTCGTGGGCTAGGTTTGGCCGTGTCCACCGCGTATGCACCATGGCCTCGCGAATCGCTTTTACGGCGTAGGCTTGCAATCTTTCCAGTACCGCGCCGAGCTCGCTTTGCTCCAGCGGCCACATACCCAGCAATGTCTGGTACAAAAAATATTCTTCATTTCGATCGGGAACCATCGCGCCGCCGTTTCCAGCGATCTTGTATTTCTCATTCATCGCGGTCCATTGATGTAGGCGTTTCCTCCACTCTTCCGGCATTTCAGCCAAAACGCTGATGCGCGCGCGTATGTCTTCAGCTCGCTTGGTATCATGCGTGGAGCTGGCATTCATGGGATGCGGCCATCTTTTTTGCCGCTCGGCGATGAATTCAAAAAACTCCCGGGGACAAATGGCATCGGGCGAGGGATCGCCGCCTACTTCATTCAGTGACACCAACGGGTGGTAGACGTAAAGTGCCGTGTCTTCCAAGCCCTTCGCCACGATTGGCCCTGTGAATTGTTGCCAACGCAAAACAAAACTCAGGCGAGCTTCGCGGTGATCCGGCAAAACGTGCGGCGGATTGAGCAGTAGCAACACGTCGCGCAGAAAATCAAAACACTGCGGATTTAAACTGGGCTTGCGCAAACGCGCCTGAGCCAGCGCTTCTTCCAGAACCTTAGTGGCCGNGGGCGGCAGATCCAGGTTTCGAACGTACGTGCGGTACACCGCAAAGCAGGCGGTCGTTTCAATGAGCGCTTCGGTGAGTTCGTGGCGCGGCAAATCACGAGCATAGCGAGCTTGCGCGGCCAATTCGCCGAGTTGACGGCCGAGCGACCTCATTTCCACGCCCAGAATCGTGCCCATCACGAGTTTTTTCTTCTGGTACAGCACCTCGCTGAATTTCAGGTTGCGGCCGATAAAATGGGAGTAAATCTGCTCAATCTCTTTCGCGCCCTGTGGCTCAACCAAAATACGATTCGCAAAGTTCAGGTAGTCATACCCGGTTGTGCCCGCCACCGGCCAGTCGTTCGGCAGGTTTTCATTGCGCGCCAGAATTTTTTCCACCAGCACGTACGCTTCTCCGCCAGGCATGGCTCCATCTTCTGCCGCAATACGGTCCTGCAGTCGTTTAAGGTAGGCCAGCGGATCGCGCAATCCGTCGATGTGATCTATGCGCAGTCCTGCAACCGCGCCGCGTGAGATAAGCCGCAAAATCAAACTGTGCGTGGCATCGAATACCAATGAATCCTCTACACGCATACCCACCAGATCGGTAATGGTGAAAAATCGCCGGTAATTAATGGTTTCGTTGACGTTCTGCCAGAACGCCAGAACGTAATATTGCTCTCCAAGCAGTCGTTGCAGATTGGCGAAACTACTGGGATCACCTTCCTTGCCGTTAAAGTCCGTAAGATTTTCCTGGATAAATTGCGTAACTTCCTGGCTGCCTGCCAGTTGCCGTAAACGTTCGCGTATGGACTCGAACCGCACGCGTTTATCGGAGGCTGACTCGGCCGGCGTGGCATCGCGATCCGATATGGCGGAAAGCGCGGCGACGATTCCTTGATACTCATGGTAAGCAGCGGAGTTTTCATCCAGGAGGTCTTTCAAACTGCCAATGCGATGTTGCAAAACGGTCCGGTAGGTTCGCGGAGCCAACGGAAATGATGATTCGAAATATTCGATGGAAAATTGCCCGTCGTGAAAATTAAGTTTCAATTCGCCACTGTCCAGCGCTTCGCCAAATGGCCGTCCGAGTATCGGTAAAAGAATCTTGTTATCCAGATTTCGCGACGGAGGATGCCAATCTATGTCGAAGTAAGAAGAAAAGGCCGAGTCCGGGCCGTTTTCCAAAACGTCCATCCACCAGGGATTTTCGCTGCTGGCGGCCATGTGGTTGGGCACGATATCCAGAAGCAAGCCCATGCCACGTTTTTCCAGCTCGCTGACAAGAACTTCAAAATCTTTTTCGCTGCCTAAATCTGGATCAAGGCGATTGGGATTGGTGACGTCATAGCCGTGGCCGCTGCCGCGACGGCTGGTAAGAATGGGCGATCCATAAATTTCAGTAATGCCAAGGTCCCGCAGATAGTCGAGAATTTTAACCGCGTCATTAAACGTAAAATTCTTGTTGAACTGCAGTCGATAGGTCGCCAGGGGGATGCGGGTTGAAACCATGTTAAGTGCCCAAAATACGCAGTCCGTCCCGGAGTGCGGTTAATTCCTTCATCCACGTGACCGCTTCAGGATCGTTATTCTCCGCTGCCAACCGGCGCTCCTCGATTGCCTTCATCAGTGGCGCATAAGAAATGTTTTGCACTTCCCATAACGTTACGGGAAACGACAAAGTTTGGGCCAGCTCCAATTGCTTTCGAAATCGTTGCACATTTTCCATATCGTCGGGATGTTCCGCGAAACGCGCTGCCTGCTCTTCCAGCCGCTTCCGTACGGTGAATTCCAGCGTGGTGGTATCCAAAGGTACCCGGCTGGTCGCTGCTTCTTTCAAAATACTTTGTATATTGTCTGCGTCGAGATCGGGGCGCTCGAAGGATTGCCGCAGTTGGCTGTTAATTGCTACTTCCGCAGCAGCTTTAAAGGCCGCGGGCACGGGGATGTTCAGCGAATTTAGAAAACGTATCAGAGGCGCCTGATTTTCGTAAATGGTTCGGTACGCCGCGGCCGCGGAAGTGAGTGAATCGTTCAAAATCAAGCCCACAATTTTTCTCTGTTCGTCGCGGAACAGCGAACTGAGGGAGTACGAGTGTTCGCTGAATTCTTCATCAAGGATGCGGATGACGGCTGCAGTATCCGCTTTGGAAAAGCACTCAATGAGTCTGGCTTTCAATTCTTCGTAGCGTTCCGGTCCGTTGGCATGGCGCACTCCGCCGGTAACGTTGTGATCGCCCAGATGCAATACGCCGAAGCTCATCGTCGCGGATTCACGCGTAATTTCGGAACTGAAGCGAGCACGGCCCGTTGCTAACCGCAGTTTGCCTTCCGCTTCCAGGGAATATTGCTCCCTGTCGACGTCATAGCAATAGATGCCGGTTTTCTCGCCATAATTTTCAAATAGTGAGCTGATGGCGTAATGGCCCGCAAGCTTTTCAATATCCACCGCTGCGGGCTTTACCCACTTCTCGTAAATCTGCGCGCCGTCGCCATGTTCCGGCAAGTTGCTCTTCGCTTGGCGCAAGTGTTCCAGAAATTGCGGCTCAATTTCCGCGCCTACAAATGCCTTGGCCAATTCCACCACACGCCCCGCGTAATGAATGACCTGCACAGTTTCGAGTCCAGACAGCTCATCAAAGAACCATCCGCAGCTGGTGTACATCAACATGGCGTGCCTTTGCATCTCCAGCAGTTTCAAAGCCGCAACCCGTTCTTCGTGGCTCAATGCATGCGTCACGTGCTTGTTGAAGAACGCGTCAACGCTGGCGTCCGAGCGATTGAGGATTACTTGAATGTATTCATCTCTGGCGTCCCACGGATTCTTGAGTAGCGGCGAAGCTTTCTCCTCAAACACCGGATTCACTCTATCGCGCAGCCAGTCGAGCGCCGCGCGCAAGGGCGCACGCCATTCCTGATTCCAGCCCGCGTGGCCTCCCGAGTTGCATCCACAGTTCGCGCGCCATCGCTCTATTCCGTGTACGCAACTCCATGAGCTGTTCTCCACGATTTCCACAAAATGGCTGGGTGGGTAGCGCTCCAGAAACTGGCCGTAATTGGTTAGCTCCGCCAGTTTATTGTTTTCGATGTATTGCAGCGCGTACGTCAAGGCCATTTCGCCGAAGCGATGATGATGGCCATAACTTTCCCCATCCGTAGCGATGTGCGAAAGCTGCGGCCAGTCGCGGGCGTCGGAAAAACCGCTGATCAAACGATCTGCGAATCGTTTGCCGTCGTTCAGCAATCCTTCAAAGGCCACACCTTGAGAGATTGGCCCGTCGTAGAAAAAAACACTGATCGTCTTTTTCGAAGGTAAGTTAACGAGATAAGCGCGGCTGGGGTCGATGCGGTCGCCGCTGACATCCTTCCAACTTCGCCCGCCCTTGCGACGCACACGTTTCGCCTGGCGAGGCGCCATGATGGTGTACAAAATTCCATTTTCCGCCAGTACTTCCAACGTTTCCGTGTTGGCCGCGGTCTCCGGCAGCCACATACCCTCCGGGCGGCGTTTGAAGCGATGCTCAAAATCCGCGATACCCCACTTAACCTGGGTAACTTTGTCACGCCGGTTCGCCAGCGGCAGAATCATGTGGTTATACGCTTGTGCCACTGCGGACCCGTGGCCTCCGAATTTGTGCGAACTCATTTTGTCGGCTTCTTGCAACGCTGCATACACGCGCGGCGCTTTGTCTTCCAGCCAGGAAAGCAACGTCGGACCGAAATTGAAGCTCATCATTCCATAGTTGTTTACCAGCTTGATGATGCGTTGTTCGTTGTCGAGAATGCGCGACGTAGCATTGGGGGCGTAGCATTCCGCAGTGATGCGTTCGTTCCAGTCATGGTATGGATAAGCGGAGTCCTGCAACTCAATCGCTTCGAGTGAAGGATTCTCTCGGGGCGGTTGATAGAAATGGCCGTGAACACAAACGTATCGCATGATTACTCCGTAATAGAATTCATTCGTTCGAGCACGACGAATGATTGCGCTGACAGCGTGAGAGGATCCGCCGCTTTTATGTCCTTAGCTAAAATGTTTCCGGGTCCGCGCCATTGTTTATCTGCGGAATTGACGCGCACAGACCAGCGGCCTGCCGGCAGATGTAGATCGTCGACGACACGTTCGGTTTTTCCAAACTCATAAATGGCCGCCAGCATCGTCGAAGCGCCATCGCCGGCAACCATGGTGATCGCAGTTCCATTCTCAAAAATTTCCAATTTCTTTGGTCCGGCCAAAGAATATTCGCGTCTGATTGCGAGTAGCTCCCGGTACAGGGCTTGCAGCGTTTGGTGCGGTTCTTTGTTTTTTAACCCATGGTCGAGTTTTGAATTCTTGAAAGTGCTTTCATCCTGGGGGTCTGGTACTTTTCCTTCCCACGCGAATGCCGCAAATTCTTCGTGGCGCCCCTTGCGTACCGCTTCAATCAACGCTTGATCGCCATGACTCGTGAAGTATTGAAACGGCGCTATCTCACCATACTCCTCGCCCATAAATAAAAGTGGAATGAATGGCGCAAGCACCGTTACGCCCGCGGCCAGCTTCAAGGCTTCAAAATTAACCAACTCGGTGAGCCGTTCGCCTCTGGCACGATTGCCAATTTGATCGTGATTCTGGATACAAACTACAAAGCTGGAACGCGCCATACCGGCTGGGGAATTGCCGTGTCGCCGCCGCCTGAACTTCGAATACTGCCCGGCGTAAAACCAGCCATTTCGCATCGTGACAGCCAGGTGATGCACATCGCCGAAGTCGGAATAGTATCCGGCACGTTCGTCAGTGAGCAGGGAATGCAGCGAATGATGAAAATCATCGCTCCATTGCGAAGGTAAACCGTAACCGCCTTGCGCAAGCGGCCTGAGCAGACGCGAGTCGTTCAAATCGCTTTCCGCGATCAGGTGAAGCCTCCGGCCTAAACGATCTCCCAGCCTCTTCACCGCTTGTTGCAGTTCAGCAAGAAAGTGCGAGGCGCCGAAATCAAAAATTCCATGCACGGCATCAAGCCGCAACACATCGATGTGATAGTTCTCCAGCCAGTGCAGCGCATTCTCAATGAAGAAATCTCTGACTGGGTCGCTGTCGGGCCCGTCGTAATTAATCGCCTTTCCCCACGGAGTCTGATACTTGTCCGTGAAGTACGGGCCGTATGCGCTGAAATAATTGCCTTCGGGCCCCAAGTGGTTATAAACGACGTCCAGAGCAACGGCCAAACCGTGCGCGTGCGCGGCGTCCACTAATTTCTGAAGACCGCGCGGCCCCCCGTAGGAATTTTGCGCCGCAAACGGCTGCACCCCGTCATAACCCCAATTGCGGCTGCCAGGGAATTGCGCCACCGGCATCAATTCAATCGTTGTGATGCCCAGGTTACGCAGAGCAGCTAAATGGGGAATGAGCGCTTGAAACGTCCCTTCCGGAGTGTACGTGCCAACGTGCAGTTCATAAATCACGCTGCGGTCCAGTTCGAGTCCACGCCAGGACGAATCCGTCCACTTGAAATCGTGCAAATCTGTGACTTGTGATGGTCCGTGAGCGCCCTCGGGCTGAAAGCGTGAGGCAGGATCCGGAAACTCGCGCCCGTCTTCGAACCGGTACAAATATCTCGCACCAGCCTCCAATTTCTGAATCGTAGTTTCAAAATAACCTGAATCACTTTTTTGCATTGGCACAACACGATGGTTGTCGCCGACAATGTGAACGCTCAATTCCTTGGCGAAGGGCGCCCAAACGACAAACCGCCAGCCCTCTCCGGGAACGGGAGTGGCGCCTAATGGCGGGATAGAATCCGAGTTACTCATAAAGTTGGAGCCTTTGTCTAAGTGTGAAATCGCGGGTGGTTGAATGTTGCGGCCGGCCTTGCCGCAAGCACCTGCAAAAAAACGAGGAGCAGGTGGCCATGGGTCCCCCGTCGGTCACCTGCTCGCTATGTTCAAAATTCGCGAAAAAAGAATACGTGTTATCGCGCCGGGAAGACATAGGGTCTTCCCTGTAACCCGACACTGCTATACCAAGTTAGATGCGCGTGTGCGATTAAAAATACATCGGCCACTCGCCGCAGACCATCTAAAATGAGAGTGCAGTTCTGGGCGGCTTCATGAGCGCAAGAATCCCTACAGCGATGGCAATTATTCTTTATGTCGGCTTGAGTCCGGCGAGTAACGCCTATGAAAAACAACTCGACTCGCGCGCGATTCATGAGGCCTACATTCTTGGGCAACGCAACGACAAATCCACCGGCGACTTCCTCGCTCCCTATCTGACCCAGATTACAGAAGTACAAAAGGATGTGCACATCGCCGAGATCGAATTGCTCACCCCTTTCGCTCAAATCGTCGACGTATCCCGCCAGAAGGCGGCTGATGGGTTTACGGAAGAACAGGCTATCGAATACTACAAAACCCACGGAAACACCGTGAAGGTGAATGTAACCATGATGCTGCCTTCGGCCTACCCGAAAACTGCCGAGTCCAAGGAAGTGCCAACCCCCGCGCCTGCCACGGGGGCACAAAAAAGCGCCTTACGGCCGGAGAACTTCTGGCAAAACTTCCAGTTCAACTTAAAACAGAACGGTAAAACCATCCCATCTCTCGCGATCAGCAACCAGCCCATTTATTCGACGGCTACCAACACTGCTCCGGCGGTGCTGACCGGGGAAAACGTTTGGTTGGAATACGATGTTAAGGATGTGGCTTCCGAGCTGACCACCATGGAAGTGGTGACTCCGGAAGGCCAAGTCATAAAAGCCACCTTCGACCTCAAAAAACTACGTTAGGACCTCCGGAAACAGTGCGGCGGCTCGCCCATTCCGCGGCCTGTCCCAGAGGCCAGGTTTTCGTGGGGGACTCGGTTATGACCCCTCATTCCCCGAGCCTAACGGCTTGACTGTGCAAGATTTACTTTTTTCCTCCCAAAATTCCTATGCCCTAAAGGACAGGTACACCGTAAGTATAAGAAGCATATGAATAATCCTTTGGACTGCCGTTTGCATTTAGCCGCTATACCCGGACGCATGCTGTAGGAGGTTCTCTGTGAAAGTCTTCTTGGCAATCGCGCTTCTCGCAGCTCTTCTCTCGGCGGTTATCCTCGGAATTGGGACCCATGCCATGGCCACCGTAGCTCGCAGCTTTTGCATCATCTCCACTGCGATTTTTGCCTGCGCCGCTACGCTAGGTTTGGCCACTCGCTCCAAAATCTGACACTTAAGGTAGGGATTTGTCGGTATTGCTTGCCGTCTCGCCCGAGGGATAGGATTAGCCCCGATGGCGTGATTGTCTCCGTCCGGCCCTGCTGATATGATCGCCCCGGCAAGTCTCTCACCACGTCGCTTTAGCCCATTGCCGACAAGAATTCTGGCGGTATCTTAAAAATGCCCACAGTGGCCGACCCTACAGGCCAGAAGTTTCATCGGGCTTGGGGCACTCGCCTCCAGTCCCTGAAAAATATCCCTCCCGTTTTGAAAATAATCTGGGACTCCAGTCCTGCGGTCGTCACCTGGGGATTAATCCTTCGCGCCATCGCCGCCCTTTCTCCCTTGGCTTTGCTGGCCGTGGCGAAGTTGATTATCGATGCGGTAGTTACGCATCTGACGCACGCCGCAACGCTCAGGAGCGATTTTTGGTGGCTGGTCGCCATCGAATTTGGGCTCGCCTGCCTGACTTCCATTCTGAATCGCATCGTGGACTATTGTGACACCCTGCTCGCTGACAAGTTTATTCGCCATATAAGCGTGCGCATCATGCATCACGCGTCCCGGCTGGACTTGGCGTCCTACGAAGATCCGCTGTTTCACGACAAACTCGAGCGCGCCCGGGTACAAGCAACCGATCGTCTGGGGATGGTTCAGCAGTTAGGACGCCTCGTTCAGCAGGTCATCACCACCGCTACTTTGGCTGCCAGCATTTTGCTGTTCTCGCCCTGGCTGTTGTTGGTGTTGATTGCCTGCGTGATTCCCGCGTTTCTAGGGGAAAGTCACTTTGCCTTCCTGGGATACGCACAGGCATTCCGGCAGACACCCGTAAAACGCCAGATCGATTACCTGAGATTCCTAGGCGCCAGTAAGGACAGCGCGAAAGAACTTAAGCTATTCGGCTTGAGCAGGTACCTTACCGACAGATTTAAAAAACTGTCAGACGATATCTATGTGCAAAATGTCTCTTTGGCGAAGCGCCGGCTCCTTGCTAGCGCCTTGCTCTCTTTACTGACTACAGTCGGCTATTACGGAGCCTATGCCTACGTGATTCTGGAAACGTTAGAAGGGAAAATGACCGTCGGAACGCTGACCTTTCTGACCGGTGCAATTGCGGGAGCGAGCGCCAACCTTCAGATGATTTTTTCTACTTTCTCGAGTATCGCCGACCAGTCACTCTTCCTGACTGACCTGCTGGAATTTTTTGCCGTTCGTCCAACGGTATATTCCAAACCTAATGCGTTGAAAACTCCCCGGCCCATCAAAGAGGGAATTGAATTTCACGAGGTAAGCTTTTCTTATCCAGGCAGCGACCGCCCCATTCTTCGTAATTTGAATCTGTTTCTGAAACCCGATGAACGCATTGCGCTGATTGGCGAGAATGGCGAAGGCAAAACCACTATCGTCAAGCTGCTGACTCGCCTTTACGATCCAACCGCAGGCCAAATTCTTCTCGATGGCATCGATCTGCGCGAGTACGATCTGGACGACTACGCCAGTAACATCGCCGTGATTTTCCAGGATTTTATGCGCTACGACATGACCGCTTGGGAAAACATCGCCGTCGGCCAGATTGGCGCGCGCGAGAACCTGGCTCAGGTGGAATTGGCCGCAAGAAAGAGTCTCGCTGAAGGGGTCATAAAAAAATTACCTAATGGATATGACCAGATGTTAGGCCGGCGCTTTGAAACCGGAGTCGATTTGTCAGGCGGCGAATGGCAGAAAGTCGCCCTCGCACGGGCTTATTTGCGAGACGCGCAAATCCTGGTACTCGATGAACCCACTGCCGCGCTTGACGCGCGTTCCGAGCACGAAGTGTTTGAGAGGTTTGCCGAGCTGACCAAGGGTAAAATGGCCCTGCTGATCTCTCACCGTTTTTCCACGGTGAAGATGGCCGACCGCATCATTGTTTTGGAGAAAGGCGTCATTGCGGAGCAAGGGCGTCACGAGCAGTTGATGGCTCATGGTGGCCGGTACGCCGAAATGTTCGAGCTGCAAGCCTCGAGCTACCGTTAGCGAACGATTTGTAGATGCCCGAAGTTAAGATGACTGTACAAAGATGACTGACGACCCAATCGGAAGATTAGAGACTGACGATAGCCCCGCGATTCCGTCGGCGTGGAATGAAGCGTCGGATACTCAAGAGCATACTGGTGCTCGTGAACCTGACGTCACGCGCCTGCGCGATGAGGCCAGAGCGCAATCCAAAACCTGGACAGTCAGCGCACGCAGATCGTTTAGTCCTCCGCTCGAAAGCCGGCGGCAAGTGGCTGCGCGCACCGTGTTGGGCATCAGGAAAAGTGCCGCAGCAGAACGCGGCGTTCCGGCAGTGGCCAGCCAACTGGTCGCGAATAACCAGCGCCTCCTGAGATCGACTTCTCTGGATATCCGCTCCGCGCTACGTTCCAAGGCAACGTTTCCCCAGGTTCGCACCAGTGAAGCGCATCCCGAGGAACTTCCCAGGGGGTATTTGGCTGCCAAGGCCTACCTCACCGCTTCGAATGTTATTTTCGACGAGCCCTCCTTCATCGAATTCATGGAAGCTGCGCAGGAGGCCGCCTATTTCGAAGTGGCGGAAATTTGGCGGCTTAAACAGATGTTGCAACTCGTGCTGATCGAGCGTTTCGCCGAGCTGACCACGGAGGTTTCGCGGGCGACTGGAGCGCGAAACGCTCAGGATCCCCAGGCGGAGCGTCACGCGGCTGAATTTTCTTCCTTAGTCGAGAGCATTCGAAAGCTCAGCGACAATGATTTCAAGGCCGTTTTTCTCGCCCTTAGTAAAACAGAAGCTATCCTTCGCGGTGATCCGGCCAAAGCCTATCACTGCATGGACCTTGATAGCCGTGGAAGTTATCACGCGGCCATTCAGGAATTTGTTCGCGGCTCGAAGGCCGATGAATTCACCATCGCGCAGCTGGCCGTGGATCTTGCCACGCAAGCCAGGACGCAGTTTCGCTCCATCCCCGTCACTCGTGAACGCCGCGGTCATGTGGGCTACTACCTGGTTGACCGCGGGCGCCAGGCCTTGCAAAAGAGAATCGAGTACCGCGCTCGCGGGTTTAAACAAGTAACCGAGACGTTCCACGACGCTCCGGAACTTCTGTACTTCATCAGCCTGGAAGTCTTGATCATCGCCATCATGGCCTTTGTAGTGAGTGGCATTCGCGGCGGCGTCCCCTTAATCGCCGCAACGTTGCTTCTGCTGTTCCCCGCCAGTGAAGCGGCTCTGGAAATCATCAATCAACTGGTGACCTTCCTGATTCCCGCGCAGGCTTTACCCAAACTCGATTTCTCAAAAGGCATTCCCGCCGACTGCGTCACCATGGTGGCCATACCCACGTTATTGATCAACGAAGAACAAATTTGCGACTTGGTTCGCACCCTTGAAATTCGCTACGTTGGCAATCGCGACCCACATTTATTTTTTGCCTTGCTTACCGATCCGCCCGATTCTCGCGAACGATTTGATGAGAAAGACCGCCACGTCTCCTTGTGCTCGCGCTTGATTGAAGAACTTAATGAAAAGTACAGCGACACGGGGGTGCAGCCTTTCTACCACTTCCACCGCCATCGTGTTTTCAACGAAGTGGAAAATACCTGGATGGGCTGGGAGCGCAAGCGCGGGAAGTTGCTCGACTTTAATGAGTTGCTGCGTGGCGAGACCGATAAATTCCCGGTGAAGATCGGGGATCTCTCGGTTCTGAGCAGCGTGCGCTACGTCATCACTCTGGACTCGGATACCCAATTACCGCGCGACAGCGCTCATCGCTTGGTCGGCGCCGCGGCTCATCCACTGAATCGCGCGGAAATTAATCCCGCCACCAATACCGTCCAGCAGGGCTACGGCGTCCTTCAGCCGCGCGTCGGCATCAGCGTGCATTCCGCCAACCGCTCGCGGCTGGCATACATCTACTCCGGCCAAACCGGCCTGGATGTTTACACTCTCGCGGTTTCCGATGTTTACCAGGATTTATTTGGCGAGGGCAGTTTCACCGGAAAAGGAATTTACGATGTGGACGTTTTCAGAAAAGTGCTGGGACACCGTTTTCCTTCCAACGCCATTTTGAGCCACGACTTGATCGAAGGCTCGTATGCGCGGACCGCCTTGCTCTCCGATGTCGAGATCATCGACGATTATCCCTCGCATTTTCGCGCGCACAGCCGCCGCAAACATCGCTGGATTCGCGGTGACTGGCAGATTCTCCGTTGGTTGTTACCTCGCGTCCCGGACGCCGAGGGAAACCTGATCAAGAACCCGTTGAAATTCGTGGCGCGCTGGAAGATTCTCGACAATTTGCGACGCAGCGTCACCGAGTTCGCCACCTTCGTGTTGCTGCTAGCTTCCTGGTTCTTTTTGCCCGGACCCGCTACCTATTGGACGGCCGCAACCGTCGCGCTGGTGCTGATCCCGCGCTACACGCAATTGGTATTCTCCCTGCTGAGGCTTGAGAGCACTGGCGACACCTTCGCCCACGTCAAACAAATTTTCGGGGACTTTATCGCTGGCCAAGTCAACGTCCTCATCTTTTTTACTTTTTTGGCGCACCAAACCCTGGTAACCATGGATGCCATTTTTCGCACGGTGGTCCGCCTCACGATTACCCGCCGCAACCTGCTGGAATGGGAAACCGCCGCGCAATCCGAAATGGAG
>JGI12053J15887_10000713_pt1 | contig 14216 bp, 13 predicted proteins | sample MedBloCAOM1_O3_FD_15887 | JGI IMG/M metagenome (IMG submission 15887)
CGTTCTGAATTTTTTGCCTGTGGGTGGCTCGCACTAGTGTCCAACCGCTTCCCTACGTAAGATGCTTATTCCCCTCCAAAGACTACCCGGCCCGCAAGGGTTTACGATTATTTTCATGATCACCGCAGCCGCAAAACGCCCCCAACTCGCCCACCTCACCGCCCAGCTCGACGACCTCCGCCAGCGCGGGACCTTCTACAAACTCCGCGAACTGGACGACCAGCAGGCCCCCGTCTGCACCTACGACGGCAAGCGGGTCATCAACCTCGCCTCCAACAACTACCTCGGCCTCTGCAACCACCCCAAGCTCGAGGAAGCCGCCATTGCCGCCACAAAAAAATACGGCGTAGGCTCCGGTGCCGTCCGCACCATCGCCGGCACCATGCACATTCACATGGAGCTCGAAGAAAAGATCGCCGCCTTCAAGGGCGTCGAAGCCTGCGTCGTCTTTCAGTCCGGCTTCACCGCCAACGCCGGCACCGTCTCCAGCGTCCTCGGCAAAGATGACTTCATACTCTCCGACGAACTCAACCACGCCAGCATCATCGACGGGGCCCGCCTCTCCCGTGCCAAAATCAAAGTCTTTCGCCATAAAGACGTCGGCCACGCCGAAGAACTCCTTCGTGAAGTCCAGAACGAACCCGGCCACAAGCTGCTCATCACCGACGGCGTCTTCTCCATGGACGGTGACATCGGCCCCGTCGACAAACTCGCCCACCTCGCCGAAAAGTATGGCGCCATCATGATGGTCGACGACGCGCACGCCAGCGGTGTCCTCGGTCGCAACGGCCGCGGCTCTGTCGACCACTTTCACGTCACCGACAAGGTCGACGTCCAGGTCGGCACGTTATCAAAAGCCATAGGCGCCCTCGGCGGCTACGTTTGCGGCAGCCGCGACCTCATTGACTATCTCTACCACCGCGCTCGCCCCTTCCTCTTCTCCACCTCGCACCCACCCTCAGTCGCCGCCACCTGCATCGCCGCCTTCGACATCCTCGAAGACGAGCCCGAACGAATCCAGCGTCTCTGGAACAACACTAACTACTTCAAGCAGCAGCTCACCGACGCGGGCTTCGACGTCGGCGGCAACTCCACCCCAAAGAGCGAAACCCCCATCACTCCCATCATCATTGGCGCCGGTCGCCGCACCATGGACTTCTCCCGCGCCCTCTTCGACGCTGGAGTCATGGCCACCGGCATCGCCTTCCCCACCGTTCCTGAAGGCAAGGCCCGCATCCGCACGATCATGACCAGTGAACATACCCGAGCCGAGATCGATCAAGCCCTCGAAATCTTCTCGGCCGTCGCAAAGAAAATGGGAATCCTCGAAGCCTGACCGCAATATCGAACCGCCCCTCGGAACGCGACCTAATTTCATCAATAGCGCCTCATCCAGAGTCTATTCATGAAAAAACGCGTCTGATGTGTATATGCCCTCTTGCTCTACTCCCCCGCTCAGGCGGACAGGCCTGATGCTCCGCACCGTTCTTTTGATCGCAAGCCTTTGGGCGCCGCTTCCTCTTCCCGCGCAGCTCAACGCCAGCTCCACCACAAGCTCCTCAAACGAATCGGCAACCTTCATACCGTCACTTGTGTCCCCCGAACTACCTGACGCTCCTAGCGCCCTACAAAACTCGGAATCCGGCCAGACACCCGCTCCACCCCAAAAAACAACCGACAACCCGGACGCCGTCAGTGCCAACGGCACCCAGCAGACCAAGCGCGTCCTCGGCATCGTACCCAACTTCAGCTCCGTCTCAGCCGACACGAAGCTGCCGCCCCAGACGCCAAAACAAAAGTTGACCCTCGCAGCCAAGAACAGCTTTGATTACTCCTCTTTCCTGATCGCTGGCATCCAGGCCGGCATTTCGATGAACGGTAACTCCTACCCTGAGTTTCACCAGGGCGTCGAAGGCTACGCCAAATACTACTGGCACACCCTCGCGGACACGGCCGACGAAAACTTCCTAGTCGGTGGCCTGGGTCCCATCCTCTTCCACCAGGACAATCGCTTTTACACCCTTGGCCACGGCGGCTTCCGCAAACGCACCTTCTATGCCGTCACACGGGTCCTCGTTACGCGACAGGACGACGGAGACAAAACGTTCAACTTCTCTGAAGTCGTCGGCTCCGGTGCCGCAGCCGGCCTCTCCACAGTCTATTACCCAAAGCAGTATCAGACCTGGACTAAGGTCGGGCAAAAGTGGCTCACCAGCGACCTCATCGACAGCTTTAACTTCTTCTGGAAAGAGTTCTGGCCCGACGTTAACCAAAGGGTCTTCCACACACACTAGGGCCCTTGCAATTGCAAGGGGGCGATCTAGCCTCGATACACAACTTGCCCTTCACAGATAGTAGACATCACCCGACCCACCATCCCAGTCCCATCAAACGGAGTGTTCCGCGACTTCGACCGTGACCTCTTCGCCTCAAAGCTCCACTCCGCAGCCGGGTCGAACACCACCACATCCGCAAAACTCCCCACCTTCAACGTCCCCCGCCCCTCCAGTGAAACAATCCCCGCTGGCTGCGCACTCATCAACTCCATCACACGTGAAACAGTCATCCCGTGGCGCTTATGCAGCACACGCAGCGCCAGTCCCAGCGCTGTCTCCAAGCCGGTGATCCCATTCGGAGCCCGCTCAAACTCCTGTTCCTTCTCAAACGTCGCATGCGGAGCATGATCAGTAGCGATGCAGTCCACCGTCCCGTCCATCAACCCCGCAATCATCGCCAGCCTGTCCGCCTCATTCCGCAGCGGAGGATTCATCTTCGCATTCGTGTTGTAATCTCCGATCGCCTCATCGGTCAACGTAAAGTGGTGCGGCGCCACCTCGCACGTTACATGCAGCCCTTCGGCCTTTGCCGTTCGTATCAAAGACATCGCCCGCGCCGTCGACACATGCTGCACATGCAGGTGCGGCCGCAGTCCGTCGTGCCGTTCGATATCGCGCAGCAACTGGATATCCCGCTCCACAATCCTTGCCTCCGCTTCTATCGTCATTCCACGCAGCCCCAGCCGAAACGCCACTGGCCCCGCGTTCATGCTGCAACCGCCCGTCAGCCGCGTATCCTCAGCATGCTGCGATACCGGCACCCCCATCCCCGCCGCTGCCACCAGCGCCTCACGCATCACTCGGGTCTCGAGCACAGGCTTACCATCGTCGGTAAATCCCACGGCCCCGGCCCGCTGCAGTTCATGAAATTCCGAAATCTCCTCGCCCTTGCTTCCCAACGTTACCGCAGGCATCGCAAAGAGTTTCACCACCGCCCCCCGCGCCGCATCGAGCATCCACTCCAGACCCGCAACCGAATCATTGACCGGCACCGTATTCGGCATCGCCACCACGCTCGTAAACCCACCCGCCGCCGCCGCCGCCGTCCCTGTGGCAATCGATTCCTTATAGGTCTGTCCCGGTTCCCGCAGATGCACATGGACATCCACCAGCCCCGGCGCCACTATCATCCCTGCGGCATCGATCGTCTCTTTCGCCTGCACCCCCTTAAATCCACCCGGCCCTTCCACAGCCGCCACCCGCCCACTCCGGAGCAACACATCACGCTCCGCATCCACGCCACTCGTCGGATCGACCAGCCGCCCATTCAAAATCAATATGTCACTCATACCGTTACACTCTCAAATCCACCCTCACCCAGGGCCCTCACCAGCAAAGCCGTTCGCACCGCCAGCCCGTGCCGCACCTGGTCCTCAATCGCCGAATTAGGCCCATCCGCCACTTCGCCCGCAATCTCCAGCCCGCGAATCATCGGACCGGGATGCATCACCACAGCCTTCGGCGCGCAACCCGCCAACCGATCCTGATTCAACTGATACCGGGAAACATAATCCCCAAGATCCAGCTCCAAACCCGCCAATCGTTCCCGCTGAACCCGCAGCATCATCGCTACCTGAGCCTGCTTCAACGCCTTATCAAAATCCCGTTCAACCTCAACACTGCCGGTATTGGCTGCGGACCCCAACCCCAGCGCATCTTCGGGCAGCAACTCCTTTGGCCCGCACAGCAATACCTTCGCGCCCAGCTTCGGCAACAACATTGCATTGGACCGCGCCACGCGGCTATGCAGAATGTCCCCCGTGATTACGACCGTCACACCTGCGAGCGTATTCGCGTCGATGCGCCGCGGGTTCAACCCAGGCACNCTCGTCAGGATCGTTCGCAGATCCAGCAGCGCCTGCGAAGGATGCTCATGCATCCCGTCCCCCGCATTCAGCACCGGCAACCCCGTAGCCTTGGCCAGCAGATATGGCGCCCCCGAATTCGCATGCCGCAGAATAATGCATTCCGCGCCAAGGGCCCGCAGCGTTAGTCCGGTATCTTTCAGGCTCTCGCCCTTTTCAATCGAAGAAGACTTATCGCTGACCAGAGTCGTAATCGCACCGAGCGACTTCGCCGCCAGCTCAAACGAAGTCCTGGTTCGTGTGCTTGACTCATAGAACAAAAGCGCAATCCGCCGCCCCGACAGTATCCGTGCCCGGTCCGCGCCGCTCATACCGTCGATTCGGTCGGTCGCCGCCAGGATCGCTGCCACCTCTTCCACGGTCAGGTCCGTCACAGTTAACAGCGAACCCGCAGCATACCCTGAAGTCTTCATCGCAACTCGTTCGATCAGGGGCAACTCAGTCCACCAGTTCAACCAGAAGCACCTGCTCCTGCCCATCCACCTCGTTCAGCTTCACCTCGATAATCTCGCGCTTCGAGGTGGGGATCGTGCGCCCAACATAGGTCGCTTCGATCGGCAGCTCGCGATGTCCGCGGTCAATCAGCACCAGGAGCCGCACGCTCTTCGGCCTGCCATGGTCGAACAGCGCATCCAGCGCCGCCCGAATTGTCCGCCCCGTATACAGCACATCATCCATCAGGATGATGTCCCGCCCGGTCACGTCGAACCCGAGCGCTCCCGGCGTCACCTTAGGCCGCGGCCCATCCGTCGAGAGATCGTCCCGGTAAAAACTGATGTCCAGCACGCCCGTATCCACTGGATGTTTCTCGATCTTCTCGATCAGCACCGCCAGCCGCTGCGCCAGCGGAACGCCTCTGCGCTTAATCCCGACCAGCCCGACGTTCTTGCTGCCATCATGCTTTTCAACGATCTCATGCGCCAGCCGAACCAGCGTGCGCTCGATCTCCGAGGCCGACATCAGCCGACCCTTTTCCCGTAACTTAGGCTTTCGTGTTTGCGTAGTTTCACTCATAACGATTGCGCTTGATGATATCAGGACAGAAACTCTCTGCAGAGAGTTGTACCTGCTCTGCGAAGCGCACCTGATATGAAATGCCGTTCCTGCCTGCCGATTGCGATCGCTTGTTACACCGACACATTGCGTCGCATCCGCATGAATCCACCCACGGCCCCGCCCACCATGGACAGTAACAGCAGGATTCCCGACAGCATACCGAACCCAGCCAGCATCATGCCCGCCCGAAACTCAGGCGAGAACCAGAATCTCTTTACCTCCGGCGGCTGGGGAGCCATCGCTGACGCCTTTTCGAACCCATCATGAACAGTATGTGTGAGCTCCGCATCGAACGCCCCCAGACTATGCAGACCATACCGCGCCACAAGTCCGCCAATCCCCCATGCAACCCCCAGACAAGCCACAAGCGCCAAACCCACGACTAGCCCAATCCGCACCCCCACCCCGGCATCCATCCACGCCAGCGGACGACGCCGCTGATACAGCGCCAATGTAATCATCGATCCACTGATCGTCCAGAGCAGGCTCAGAAGAGAAACCACCTGCACCTGCTGAGACACTAGGCTCAATCCGGCAGCAACTCCCGCCACCAGCGCCGCACACCGAATCGCCGTCTTCCACTCCACCTGCTGGGGCCTCGGAGGCGGAGTCGCGCCAGTCGTATCGACCTCAGCCCCTCCGGTCTGCTGCTCATAATCCTGCAAATAGATCTGTGGCGAACCACAATGCGGACAAAACGGCGAAATGCCATCCCTCACAGGTAGCTCGCCGCCGCAACGGTGACAATACTCTTGCATATCTTATGAAGCTATCCCACCCCGAAGGGTGCGGCAAGCTCAAGCGAGCAAGCGCAACCCACGTTGAAGCCCCTTCACTGCGTACGCTGGTCGTCTTTGTCGCCAAACGAAAGGTGGCCCGGCAGATCCAGCGCAACCAGCCCGAACTTTGTTCCATTACCCTCCGGATCGATCGCGGCGATGTGCTGATGCTGCTTCGAACCCGCCTTCAACTCCATCTTGCCCGACTCATCGTCGTTGACATAAACATGATTCTGTTTCTCGTTGTCGCAGGTCAGCCCCTCCGCCGTGCGAGTCGGCGTGCCCACAGGCTTGTCGTTCTGGCATTGAATCACCTCACCGTACCTTCCCAACGCCTTGCGATAGAACGCCGTCACCTGGTCCGGACTGTCCGTCGTACGATAGCTGGCTGCCTTTACTCGCAGTTGAAAACTGCCAAAACTCATATTCACATCAGCTGCCCCGTTATTTTTATCTTTCTTCACCAGTTCCGCACCCGGGTACACCGGCAGCCCCAGCCCATCGACTATCGCCGCGTCGTTTGTCTTCACTGTCATACCCCCGAAAGGGGTGGCAATCTTCACGTTATCGTTGCCATTCCTCTTGTCTGATTCGATCCGGCAGCCACTCATCAAGGTCGTCACCGCAATCAGTGTCGCCACTACAACAACAGTCTGGTTGTTCCGCATCTCCCGCCTCCACATCTTCACCAAAAACAATACGCCGCTTTCGCCCCGCCAGTTCCATTTCACTAGCCTCTGCCTTGATTTACACAGTATCCAGGCCACAAAGATCGCTCTGACATTCCATTTCCCCCAAAAATCCTCCAACACTCCAGGTGACAGAGCCACCCAGCTGCAGCCTCTCTTCCCATAAGAAAAAATTGCAAACCTCATCCTTTCGGTGGCCTATACTTACACACATGCTGGAGCGTAGCCACCGCCGCCGGCATAGCTATATCGGAGTTCCTGGCATGGCACAGCATCAGCCAATCCGCAAAACTACCCCAGCATCCGGGTCCGACATCCCGGACAAGCTTTACTTCCGCATCGGTGAAGTTGCAAAGCTCTGCGATGTTCCAGCCTATGTCCTGCGGTTCTGGGAGAGCGAGTTTCCTCAGCTCAAACCCCACAAAGGGGGCACCGGCCAACGTCTCTATCGCCGCCGCGATGTTGAAATGGCGCTGCGCATCAAAAGCCTCCTATACAGCGAGGGCTACACTATTCCAGGCGCGCGGCAGGTCTTCAAAGCCGAGTTGAAGCAGAAAGAACCCCAGCTTGCGCTCATCGACAACGGCGTCCCAAACATCGATATCCGCCAGCTTCGAAAACTCCAGAAAGACCTCCGCGATCTCCACGCCATTCTCTCAAAACCCACCGTCCGCGCGGCAGTCCACCCTATTCGCACATCGCGCAACCCGAGCGCTCCCCGCCGCACAGCAGAGAAGCTCTTCGACCTGCCACCGCTCCCGGAGAACAACAAACGCTGAAGATGAAATTCAAGAATGAGTTCGACAGTCCCCGCAGAAGGAGAGAGCACCCTCACTCCTCGCACGTGCATACTCCTTACCTTGGATTGGACCCGCGCAACGGTGTACCCATCCGATGCCAGTTTTGTTCCGGCCAGGCATTCCGGCGCTCCACCCTGCGCGGCGATGACTTCACTCAGATCTTTCTCATGCGTTATCCTGTCCGCTGCCTCCGCTGCAGTCAACGTCAGCTCGTCAGCTTCACCATCGCCAGCCTCTCTCTCTCTTCCAGTATCAAGCCGCGGCGAAAGCATCGCCCCATCGACCCATCGACCCGCTGGATCGACTTCACCAAACATCCAGAGATCCTGAAGCCCGAATCAACCGAATCAGGTGCACCAACCGAGCATGAGTCGCACTCACGCCGATAGCCTGTCGATAGTCTCCCGCCTACAACGCAATCCATCCCGTATAGATCGCCCACAACGATAGACTCGCCACCACGATCCAAAGCATCACGCCCTGGACCAGCGGCCGCACCCCCACCTCTTTCAACGTATTCCTTGTTATGCCCGTTCCAATCAGAAACAGCACCACTGTCAATGCCGCCCGCCCCAACCGATACAGCCCGGAAAACACGCTCGCCGACTCAGGAACATAATGCGGCACATAACTCGCCAGGACTGCCGCAACGCAGAAATACAAAATGAACCACGGCCAGTTCACCTTTGCATGGCTCTTCTTCAACATCGCCGTCGCAACTGCCAGCGGCACAATCCACAATGCCCTCGCCAGCTTCACCGTAGTCCCAACCGCCAGCGCCGTCGCTCCATACTTCGCGCTCGCGCCGACAACCGAACTCGTGTCATGAATCGCCAGCGCCGACCACAGTCCAAACTGCGTCTGCGAAAAGTTCATGATGTGGCCGATGAGCGGAAACAGCAGCAGTGCCATCGAATTCAACACAAACACAGTGCCGAGTGAAACCGCCATCTCCTCTTCGTTCGCATTCAACACCGGTCCCATTGCCGCAATTGCGCTGCCCCCGCAGATCGCCGTCCCAAAACTGATCAGAAGCGACTGCGTCTTACCGACCTGCAGCAGCTTGCCCAGCGCTACCCCGAGACCCAACGCAAACGTGATGCTGATCGCGGTATACATAAATCCAGCCGCGCCCGCATGCACCACTTCTTTTAGGTTCATTCCAAACCCCAGGCAAACCACCGCTGCCTGCAACATGAACTTCGAGAGGTTTCTTCCCTCCCCGTGAAACGTATGCACCGTACTCAGCCCAAATGCCAACCCTGCCGCCAGTGCAAGCGGCGGTCCAATCAACCCGCTCGCCGAAATGATAATTCCGATATAGAAAAGATTCTTCTTCCACATGTTCTAAAGCATGGGCGCACACACGCCCTCAGTCGAGAAGTAGTTTTGAATTACCGATAACTTGTACTTATGGAACCTATTAGGCAATCAGCAGCCACCGCCCCCCGCAGCAAACCGTTGAAACGCCGCGGCCGTACCCGTGGCCTCAGTGCCCGCCAACCGCACAAAGCTGAAGTCCCGCAGGATCTCCAACCCCTCCACCACAATAACCTTCACCGACCCGAGCCGCAGAACCTTCCCCACCGCACACCGCGACACAAACCCCACCCCCAGCTCAGCCTCCACGCCAGAGATAATCGCCTCCGTCGAATCCAGCTCCATCGCCACTCTCAGCGACCGCAGCGGCAACCCCACTTTCTTCAACGCCAGCTCCACCACGCGCCGCGATCCCGACCCGCGCTCCCGAAGTAACAACGGCACCTTAGCCAACTCCCCGGGCGCAATCGCTCTCACCTTGCGCGCCGCCCACGCATGATTCGGACTCACAATCAGCACCATCTCATCCTGCACCATACGTTCCGTCTTCACGCCCCGCCGCATCGCCGGCCCCTCGATGATGCCCAACTCCACCTTCTCTTCCGCCACTGCGTCAACAATCCGCTCCGTATTGCCGCTTACCAGCGACAACTTCACCTTCGGGTACTGCCGCGAAAATGCCCCTAGAATCCGCGGCAGAACATACTGCGCCACCGTCGTCGAGGCCCCCAGCCGAAGCTCTCCCATCGCTTCATCATTCAATGCCGCCAGCGCCCGCTGCGCCTCCACCATCGTCGCGGCCACAGAATTGGCATACCCCAGCAATACCCTTCCCGCCTCTGTCAACGAGATCTGGCTTCCATGCCCCTCGCCCCGCGCGCGATCGAACAACCGCACCCCAGCCTCCTCCTCCAGAGCGCGAATATGCTGACTCACCGCAGGCTGGCTCAGGTGCAGCACCTCCGCCGCCTTGCGAAAGCTCATCTGCTCCGCCACCGCCCGAAACACCCTCAGCCGAAAGTTCTCCAATCCCCCAAACCTCGCGTCGCCGAAGGTGAACCACCCCCGCCACCCATCAGCATAAGCTCTTCCCGATAAAATCAATTCATCCACTCCGTGCCCGCGAACGAAGATCCCAACCCGGTCATCGCCTCATCCCGCCGCAGCCCCTTCGCTTTTCTTCGCCCCTCACACAGCCACACCGCAACCTCAGCCACCCTCCTCCTCACTCTCTCCGCCCTTCTCTCCCGCGTCATTGGCCTCATCCGCGACCAGTACATCGCCTACCAGTTCGGCGCAGGTCACAACACCGACGCCTACAATGTCGCCTTCTACCTCCCCGAGTGGATCAACTATCTCCTCGTCGGAGGAGCAGCCTCCATCACCTTCGTCACTATCCTCGACCGCTACCGCGCCACCAACGACGAAGCCGAAGGCGAACGCGCCCTCTCCATCATCCTCAACACGATGGTTATCGTCCTCGGCAGCGCCATCCTACTCGCCGAAATCTTCACGCCGCTCTTCACCCGCATCTACTTCGACCCCGCGTCGCCCCAAGGCATCCTCTGCACTCGCATCACCCGCATCCTCCTCCCCGCACAGTTATTCTTCTTCGCCGGAGGTGTCCTCGCTTCCGTCCTCCTCGTCCGCAAACAGTTCTCCTTCCAGGCTATTTCGCCGCTCGTCTACAATCTCGGCATCATCTTCGGCGGAGTCCTCCTCGCCAGCCGCATGGGCATCTCCTCCCTAGGCGTCGGCGCTCTCATCGGAGCCATCCTCGGCCCATTTTTGTTGAACGCCTATGGGGCCTACCGTGCGGGCCTTCGCTACCACCGCATCCTCGACCTCAACCACCCCGGCCTCCGCGAATGGGTCCGCCTGTCGCTCCCGCTCATGCTTGGCGTCACCATCATCACCCTCGACAACCAGATCCTCGGCTACTTCGCCAAGCACGGCGCCGGCGACATCTCCCGCCTCAACTACGCCAAGCGCCTCTTCACCGCTCCCATGGCCATCATCGGCCAGGCCGCAGGCGCAGCCTCGATGCCCTTCTTCGCCTCGCTCTTCGGCCGCAACCAGTTCGCCAGCTTCGCCTCGGCCGTCAACCGATCCGTCTCCCGCCTCGTGGCCTTTTCCCTGCTCGGCTCCGCCGCCATGATCGCCCTCGCCCAACCCGCCGTCGACCTCATCTTCCGCCGCGGCTCCTTCAGCACCGCCGACGCGACATCGACCTCAACCTATTTCGCCATCTTCGCCATCTCGCTCGCCCTCTGGACCGCGCAAGCAATCTACGCCCGCGCCTTCTACGCTGCAGGTGAAACCTTCGCCCCGATGCTCGCCGGAACCATCATCACCGTCGTGAGCATCCCGATCTACTGGCAGCTGCACCAGCATTTTGGCGTTATCGGACTTGCCTGGGCCTCAAATCTCGCCATCCTGCTCCAGTCTGGAACCCTTGCCATCCTCGCCCATCGACGTCATCTCGTTCCCCTCTTCGGACCACCCGGACAGTACGCTGGCCTCGACTATCCGGAGATAATTCGCGCCGGCATCGCCGCCGGCATCAGCCTCGCCGGAGCCACCATCGTCCTCCACTTGACCCCCCAACCGCAAACCTATCGCGGCGACATCACGGCCCTTGCCGTCGGAGGCCTCACCTGGGCTATCCTCGCCGGCGCCACCCTGCACTTCACCGGCTCAAAGCTCCTCACCCAACTGCGCTCACGTATCACATGAATACGCGTGTCGCCGTTCATCAGCAAGAACAGTATTGTCATTGAGGGAAGCAAAGAAACCCGTATNTTGTTCGAAACGCAGAAACGCGTCGCACTGCCCAACTCAGCTCTGACTACTTAGCATCCTCCCACTCCACATTCCAAGCGGTCTGAATCGCCTCCAGAATCCCCTCATTCGACTTCGCCGGATCACCCACAAACCCCGACAACTCTGTCACATACTTGTGCAGATCCGTAAACCGCACCGAATACGGCTCAATCTCCGGATACTTCTCCTGCAGCAAGATCCCAATCTCCTCTGCATCCGTCCAATCGATCTCCCGCGCCATAGTACTCTCCTCATTAAAATAATCAGCAGGCGGAAACTACCGCTCATTCAAAAGACTACAAGAACCGCTGCAACGTCATGCCTCAAGCGAATTCTCCATTACCGCACTCTCAATCCTGGTCGGCGGCACTTCTCCGCCGCGATCTCAGCGCCCGTGCATACCACCTTGCCCAAACCCAGAAACTTCTTCACGACATCTCCCCCGGCTCCGATCCTGTAGTCATCTTCGGTCGCGATGAGCGAGGCCGTCACGGCAACTTCCATCCCGCATCGGACACCCGCATCTGCGCCAATCCCGCCTGGCTTCACCGCCTCTCCAAGGTCCACACATCCTCCCGTCGCTCTCCTGCCCGCAAAGACTGGCAGTGGATGGAGCTCGACTCCTCCAATAGCTCCGATGCCCTTCTCATGAACATCTTCTGCCACCCCGGAGTCTTCGACGGCCTGACCATCGCCCCCGCCGTCACCTGCCTTCTCAACGTCGAAGCGACCGCTCAACCTTGCTTCGGCATCAACCCCGGCGTCCCGCTCCATCAACACACGACCAAACGCAGCGGGCGACGGGTCACCACACGACGGCAACCAGACCTCTTCGCGTCGACGGCTGATTCCGGCGTTGAGGAATCGACTAACCTCAACGAATCCACTCATCTGAAGGACCGCACCGAGATCGACCTGCAACTCGGCAACCTGTTCCTCGAAGCCAAGCTCACCGAATCCAACTTCCAGACCGCGAATGCCCGGCTCATCGAACGCTACCGCGACCTCGAAACCATCTTCGACATTACTCGCCTCCCACGAAAAAATACCGGCGTCATCGAGGGCTACCAGCTCATCCGCAACGTCCTCGCCGCCTACGCATCCGATGCCTCCTTCTGCGTCCTCTGCGACGCCCGACGCCGCGACCTCATTGAAATCTGGTACTCGGTCCTGTCGGCAGTCCATTACCCCAGCTTCGCCTGGCGCCTAAAGCTCCTAACCTGGCAGGAACTCGCATCAGTACTCCCCAAGGACCTTCGACAATTTCTCGAAGCAAAATATGGAATTATTCCGGCGTGACCGGTCGGGCGTGATTTATTTTCCTCCAAGGCTGGCTTTGCGGGCTGGCTCGAACTCGTCGTTGGGCTTCCAGTTGATGGTGGTCGATGCGGTGAGGGCTTGCCAGCCCAAGTCCATTCCGAAGCGATCTAGTTTGGCGTTGCCGGCGAAGCTCCATTCGGCATGGTAGTTGTCGCTGAAGTTGTGATAATCGTGGGCGGTGAAGTCTTCGTGCTGCTTCTTGCCCCAGGCGGCATCGTGGCCTTCGTAGAGGTTGCCGGTCTCGATGGAGAAGGCGGGGATGCCGACGCGTGAGAGCGAGAAGTGGTCGGAGCGATAGTAGCTGCCAGCGGAGGGCTTGGGGTCGGGGACGATGGCTAGGTTGAAGCGTTTTGCTGTGGCTTCGACGGTCGGGAAGAAGGTGGTGCGCTGGGCTCCGTTGACGTTGGTTTCGAGCGGAATGCCGATGGGGAGAATCATGTCGTAGTTGATGTCGAGGGCGATCTGGCCGGCGGGGATGGGCGGGTGCTGGCCGAGGTATTCGCTGCCGAGGAGGCCTTGCTCTTCGGCGGTGACGGAGGCAAAGATGACGGAATGCGGTGGTTTAATGCCGGATTGGGCCCAGGCGCGAGCCATTTCGAGCAGCATTCCGCAGCCCGTGGCATTGTCTGCGGCCCCGTTGTAGATGTTGTCGCCGGACATTCCGGGGACGAAGCCGAGATGGTCGAAGTGCGCGGTGTATAGAACGGCTTGGTCTTTGGTTGATATGTCACTGCCCGGCAATATGCCGACCACGTTGGGCGACTGGAAGGGGCGGACGACGCTTTCGACGTGGGCGTGGAGGCGGACAGGAAGTTCGATGGCTTTGAAGCCACGTTTACCTGCGGTGGTGATCTCAGCGTCGGCATCGCGGTTGGAGGATTTGAAAATCTGTTTGGCGACATCGAGCTGGATCCAGCTTGCAGCCTCAAGTTGTGGGTCTTTGTTATCACGGAGGTAGGTTTTTTCGCTGGTGTTGGAGTTTTTGACGACGTCCCAGCCGTAGCTGGCGAGGTCGGCGCGATGGATGATGAGCGCGCCGACGGCACCCATGCGCGCGGCCTGCTCGAATTTGTAGGTCCAGCGACCGTAGTAGGTGAGGGCGTCGCCGCCGAAGAAGTTGGGGTCGGTGGAGGGTGGGTCGCCGACGATGCAGAGAATCACTTTGCCCTTGACGTCGACGTTGGCGTAGTCGTTCCAGTTGAACTCGGGGGCGGTGATGCCGTAGCCG
>JGI12053J15887_10000714_pt1 | contig 14214 bp, 13 predicted proteins | sample MedBloCAOM1_O3_FD_15887 | JGI IMG/M metagenome (IMG submission 15887)
GGGCTGGTCGCGCTGACGTCGTTCACCAGCCTGCAGAACCCCGCGGATGCACCACCCGACCTGCCGGTGAGGTGCCTGCGTTGGTGGGTGTCCTACCCGCTGATCGGCGAAGGCGACCAACTACGGATGGGTCCGACCGGGCCGAGCGACAACCTGCGCGCGGCCTGCTGAGTGTGCGTTTTCGCGACTACAGCGGGATGTTGCCGTGCGCGCCGCGGCCGGCAGGTGCCGCGGCGAGTGCTTCGGCCAGGCGTCGCCGGGTTTGCGCTGGCTTGATCACCTCGTCCACCACTCCAATCGCCACAGCTCGGTCCACCCCACCGGCGATCTGTTCATGGTGCTCAGCGAGTTTGCCGTGCAACGCCTCACGCTCGTCCTCCGCCGCGGCGGCTAATGCCTTGCGGTGCAGGATGCCCACCGCGGCCTTGGCACCCATCACGGCGACCTCGGCGTCGGGCCAGGCGAAGACCTGGGTGGCACCCAGCGACCGGGAATTCATCGCGATGTAGGCACCGCCGAAGGCCTTGCGAGTCACCAGGGTGACCCGGGGCACGACTGCTTCGGCGAAGGCATGCAGCAACTTCGCGCCGCGACGCACCACGCCGTCCCATTCCTGACCGACGCCGGGTAGGTACCCGGGCACGTCGACCATGACGAGCATCGGCACTCCGAACGCGTCACACATCCGCACGAAGCGCGATGCCTTCTCCGCCGAAGCCGAGTCCAGGCACCCCCCGAGCCGCAGCGGATTGTTCGCGATCACTCCGATGGTCCGCCCGGCGAACCTGCCCAATCCCACGACGATGTTGGGTGCCCATTTGGGCTGCAACTCAGCGAACCCGCCAGCCGCACTGTGCTGGTCAGGATCGTCGAGCATGGCATGCAGCAGCGGGTGGACGTCGTACGCGCGTTGCCGCTGCGGTGGCAGGTACTCCGAAAGGTCGGCGTCTTCGCCCATGGAGTGCAGATCGAACATCCCCGGGCGGGCGAACAGGCCGGCGATATGACGGGCCCGGAGCAATGCGTCAGGCTCGGACTCGGCGACTATGTGGGCCAAGCCGGATTTCTTGCCGTGGGCGCTGGGGCCGCCCAGCGCCTCCATGTCGATCTGCTCGCCGGTGACGCTGCGGACCACGTCCGGACCGGTGACGAACACCCGCCCCTCCGGCGCCATGATAACGACGTCGGTGAGCGCGGGACCATAAGCGGCTCCACCCGCGGCGGCGCCGAGAACCACGGAGATCTGCGGCACCCGCCCCGACGCGCGCACCATGGCGGCGAACACCTGACCGACGGCGTCGAGAGCTTCCACACCCTCGGCCAATCGCGCCCCACCGGAGTGCCACAACCCGATCACCGGTGTCCGCTCCCGGATCGCAGTGTCGATGGCTTCCACGATGTGCCGGCAGCCCTCCGACCCCATCGCCCCGCCCGACATCGTGGCGTCGGTGCAGTACGCGACTACCTTGGCCCCGTCGATGCGGCCGCGGGCGGCAAACGCTCCGCTGGTGTCGCGGGGGCGCAGCGATACGATGGTGCCCGGGTCGAGCAGGCACGTCAGGCGCACTTCCGGGTCGCGCGGATCAGCAGCTCTGCCAGTGCTGGGCCGGTCATCTGTGGGCTGGACACCATTGCTTGGCTGGGCATCTGTGCGGGCACGATGAGCCAGAGCTGTCATCCGTGGTCTCCTCAAGAGCGAGTGTCTTACCCGCCGCCGGTCAAGCCGAGGTGAAGACGAGCGCGACATTGTGCCCGCCGAATCCGAACGAGTCGTTGACGGCGGCGTGCAGCTCCACCTCGCGGGCCGAGCCGGTGACGACGTCGAGCTGTACCCCCGGATCGAGGTTCTCCAAATTCAGCGTCGGAGGCACGACACCGTCGCGCACCGCCAGCACGCAAGCCAGACCCTCGACCGCGCCAGCGGCACCGAGTAGGTGGCCCAGGGCGCCTTTTGGTGCGGTGACGACTGCCTGGTCGCCGACTGCGGTCCGAATCGCGGCCGCCTCCGCGACATCGCCGACCGGAGTGGCAGTGGCGTGTGCATTGACGTGCCCGATGTCGGATTTGGCCAGGCCTGCGGTACGCAGCGCGGTCGAGATCGCCCGGCCGGCTCCAATGCCTTCCGGCTCGGGGGCGGTGATGTGGTGGCCATCGGAGCTGGTGCCCACCCCAGCCAACCGACCGTGCCGCGTGGCGCCCCGAGCCGCCGCGAACTCCGCCCGTTCGAGCACCATCACCCCGGCGCCCTCGCCGAGCACGAACCCGTCCCGGGCGATATCGAACGGGCGGGAGGCTCGTTCGGGCTCGTCATTGCGGGTGCTCATGGCTCGCATCTGGGCGAACCCGGCCAGCGTGATGGGGATGATGCACGCCTCGGCCCCGCCGGCCACGACCACGTCAACCTCCCCGGCCCGCAGCATCCGCCACGCGATGGCCAGCGCCTCCGCACCTGACGCGCAGGCGGCGACCGGGGCGTGCACCCCCCCGCGAGCGCCCAGATCCAGCCCGACATGCGCGGCGGGTCCGTTGGGCATCAGCATCGGGATGGTCAGCGGCGAGACCTTGCGCATCCCCGCGTTCTCAAGCAGGTCATCCTGTCCGAGCAAGGTCAACGCGCCGCCGATTCCGGTACCGATCACCACAGCCAGCCGCTCCGGCTCCACCTCCGGCGCGCCGGCGTGCCGCCAGGCTTCTCGCGCAGCGATCACGGCCACCTGCTCACAACGGTCCCAACGGCGGGCCTGCACCCGCGGGAGCGCATCGGCCGGATCGACCGCAAGCTTCGCTGCGATCCGCACGGGTAGGTCGAAGCGCTCAACCCAGTCTTCGGTCAGAGCGACGACTCCNCTTTTGCCGGCGCGCAATGCATCCCAGGTCGATGCGACATCCCCACCGAGCGGGGTGGTCGCCCCGAGCCCAGTGATGACGACCTCAGTCATCATTCGGTGCCTCCGCCCAGATCAATCCGCTCAGATGAGTCCACGCGGATGAGTACCTCGACCTCACGTGGTTTTGGCGACGTAGTCCACCGCGTCACCCACAGTCTTGAGGTTGGCCAGCACATCATCTGGCACCTTGACGCCAAACCGATCCTCGACCTGCACGGCGATTTCCACCATGGATAGCGAGTCGATGTCCAGCTCGTCCACGAAGGACTTCTCCGGAGTGATCTCGCTGGTCTCGACGCCCGCCACCTCGTTCACAATCTCGGCGAGGCCACGAAGGATCTCCTCGTTCGTCACTTGCATGTGTCCCTTCTGTCGATCACCGGTGATCGGGACCATTGGCCCCGTACTGCGACGTATCGTCCCGCTGCGGAGCGCGGGTCAGACGGCACCCTGCACGGCAGGGTCGTTCACGGTAGAACCACCGCCTGACCCGCATACGACAGCCCAGCGCCGAATCCGACCAGCAGAGCGAGATCTCCCGAACGGACTCGCCCCTCGGCACGCATGTGGTCCAGCGCGAGTGGGATCGACGCCGAAGATGTGTTGCCCGAGTGGACGATATCGTCGGCCACCACCATGTCCTCGCGGGCTCCGGCGGCCCGCATGCGCTTGGCGATAGCTTCAACGATGCGCAGGTTGGCCTGATGCGGTACCAGCACGTCGACGTCCGCCGGACTGACTCCGGCCAACTCGAGTGCCCGTAGCGCCACCGGCGCGATCTGGGTGATCGCCCATCGGTACACCTCCTGGCCCTCTTGGCGGATGAAGGAATTGCGGTCTGCTACGACGATGGTCTCGACCAGGTCCCCGGCGCTGCCTGCGGCAATCGGACCGATCCCGGGCCGCTCGTCGTGGTCAGCCGGGCCGACCACCGCCGCGCCCGCGCCGTCGGCGAAGATGATGCAGGTGGAGCGATCCATGGGGTCCACCCAATCGGAAAGCTTCTCCGAACCGATCACCAGCACGTGCCGCGCGGACCCGGCGCGGATCATGTCCGATGCGGTTCCCAACCCGTAGCAGAAGCCAGCGCAGGCGGCGTTGATGTCGAAGGCGGGAGCGGCACGCACCCCGATCCGGTCTGCGGTCTGCGCGGCGGCGTTAGGAATGTAGCTGGGCATCGTGCAGGTTGCGACCAGGACTGCGTCAATCTCGCCGGGGGCCAGTCCGGCGTCAGCGAGGGCCTTGGAACCTGCATCGACTGCCATGTCCACGACTGACTGATCGTTGCCGGCGAAGCGCCGTTCGACGATGCCCACCCGGGCTCGGATCCATTCGTCGTTGGTATCGACCCCGCGTGCGGCGATGTCGGCATTGGTCACAATCTGCTCGGGCTGTCTGCTGCCCAATCCGAGGATGCGCGCACCAGCGGTCGGGCTGAGCTGCCGGAGGGGGGGTCTCACACCAATGTTCCTGATAGGTCGGCTCCTGAGTGATCGGGTCCGCCGCGGGCGGCCCCGAACTGATCACGGATCAGCCCGGCGACCTTGTCGAGGTCTTCGGGAGTTTTCAGCACCAGGGTGGCAGTGCCCCTCATGTCTCGTTTCACCAAGCCGGACAGTGTGCCGGCGGGCGGAAGTTCGACCGTTGCGGTGACGGCCAAGGCGCCCAGTGTTGCCATACAGGAATCCCAGCGAACCGGTCTGGTCACCTGCGTGACCAGCCGGTGCAGCATCTCGGTGCCATCGTCGACCACCTCACCGTCGGCGTTGGACAGCAACGGGCGCGCTGGCTGCTTGGCGGTGAGCTGGGTGGCGTACCGGGCCAACGCGTGCTGGGCCGGTGCCATGAAGGGGGTGTGGAACGCCCCCGCAACGGGCAACGGCATCACCCGTGTCCGGGCCGGCCTGTGTGCCGCCAGCGTCGCCAGCGCATCGAGGCGGCCGGCGACGACGATCTGGCCGGCGCCGTTGTAGTTGGCCGGCTCCAATCCCAACTCGGCCAGCACCGCCATAACGTCATCGGGATCGCCCCCGAGTACCGCGGACATTCCGGTCGGCTCCAGAGCACATGCCCCGGCCATTTCCTGGCCCCTGACGGCTGCGAACCCAACCGCCTCCTCTGCGGTGAGGACCCCGGCCACGGCTGCTGCGGTGAGTTCACCGACCGAGTGTCCGACGACCGGGGCATCGGTCGGCAGGTCCATCCGTAGCGCCAACTCCGCCGCGGCCAACAATGACAGCGCGACGACCAGCGGCTGGGTCACCGCAGTGTCTTTGATTTCGTCGGCAGTCGCTGTGGTGCCCAGCCGTCGCAGATCCAGCCCGACGATCTCTGACCACGCCGCGATCCGCTGCTGCGCGCCCCGCAGCGCCAGCCATGGCGCCAGCATGCCAGGGGACTGGGCACCCTGTCCGGGTGCGAGCAGCGAAATCATTCCGCTTACTGAACACCCTGCCTGGCAGCGGCCGTGATGCTGTGCGTCACGAAGTCCACCGACACATTCTTGTGGATTACCTACAAAGCTTCGTCACCACAAGCCGCGGGATCGGGCCAGCCGACCGACCGCCATGCCCACTCGCAGCACTAGCCCATCTCGCGGGTCACCGGGTACCCGCCCGGTGATGTCGGCGATCCGGCGCAACCGGTAGCGAACTGTGTTGGGGTGCACGAACAACCGCCGGGCGCAAGCCTCCAGTACTCCGCCAGCGTCGAAGTAAGCATCGAGCGTCTCGACCAGTCCACCGCTGGCCGCCGCCAGCGGGCGCATCACCTCGTCTACCAGCAGCCGCTCCGCCTCCGGGTCTCCGGCCAGCGCGCGCTCGGGAAGTAACTCGGCGGCCGGCACCGGGCGCGGTGCTGTGGGCCAGGCCGCCACGGCGCGCAGCCCGGATAACGCGTCGGCGGCGCTGCGGTGTGCCTCGGCCAGCGACGGGACCGTCGGCCCGACGACCACCGGACCTGCGCCGAAGGCCTCGATCATCCATTGTGGGTTTTCCGGTGAATCGGGGCGGCCGCTGACTACCAACACCAGGCGGGATCCCTGTACCCCGACGAGCATCCCGCGCCCGGTACGGATGGCGCTACCGCGAATGTCGGCGAGCAGCTCCGGCGGTTCCTCCGGAGGTGGATTGCCGACCAGCACTGTCGCCGGAGCCGCGGGTTCCAAACCCAGTGCCGCGGCGCGGGACAGCAGCGACTCCTCGCCATCCCCGCGCATGATGCCGTCCACCACCAGCGCTTCCAGCCGGGCGTCCCAGGCGCCCCGGGCCTCGGCGGCGCCGGCGTAGGTGCTGGCTGCGGCGAAGGCGACCTCTCGGCTGTATCGCAACGAGGCCTCGGTGAGCACGGTGCGTTCGGCATCGTCGGCGGCGAGTTCGGGCAGCTGCTGCTCGAACACCAGGGCAGCGACCCTGACCAGCTCAACGGTTTGGCGCAGGCTGACCCAATGCGTCAGATCTCGTGGCGCGGTGCGAAAAGCGTCGATCGTGAGCTTGATCGAGTGCTGCGGATCTTTGAGCCACTCGACGAAGTTCGCCACGCTGGCTTGGGTGACCAGCAGCACCCCGGCCCGCTGGTCGGCCGATAGCCTGCGGAACCAGGGATAACGCTGCTCCATCTCGGCCACGCTGGCCGTGGCTAGTCCGCCAGAGGCCCGTGCCAGGCTGCGCAGCGTGCTGGCGGACAGCGGGTGGGAGTCCGCCTCGATGGTCATGGCGTCAGCATCGCACGGCAGCCCCAACGGCTTTGCGCGATAGTGTTTGTCACAAGTCGTTGAGACAGATCGTGGGGATTGTCGTGGAGATACAGTCGAGGAGAGATGATGGTCAGCGCGCCACCTAAGCTCATACCCCGGGTCGATGTGCGCCGGGCGGGAGACCGCAAGCACACTGAGCTCGAATGGCTGAGTTCCCGGCACAGCTTTTCTTTCGGGCGCCACTTCGATCCGGCCAACATTCACTTCGGCCTGCTGCTGGTGAGCAACGATGATGTCGTGAAGCCTGGGATGGGATTCGAAACTCACCCGCACCGCGATATGGAGATCGTCACCTGGGTGCTGGAGGGTTCCCTGGTCCACGAGGACTCCAAGGGCAACCTCGGAGTGATCTACCCGGGACTGGCCCAACGGATGAGCGCCGGCACCGGGATCAAGCACTCCGAGAAGAACGACTCGTGGCGACTGGACGGCGAGCCGCACGATCAGGACGTGCACTTCGTCCAGATGTGGATGCCCGCTGATACCCGCTCTACTGCCCCCAGCTACCAGCAGCTCGACATCAACGCCGAGTTGGGCCCGGTGGATGCGGGATCGGGCGAGCTACTGGTCGTGGCGTCTGGGATGGACGCCCACCGCGACCGCACCGCGATCTTCATCGGGCACAAGCATGCGGCGCTGCACGCGGCACGGCTGCAACCCGGTGCAAGCGTCGACGTGCCNGCTGCAGCGTTCGTGCACCTGTACGTCGCCCGCGGNGCGGTAGATCTGGAGGAGACCGGNCCACTGGACACCGGCGACGCGGCGCGCCTGACCGCTGCCGGCGGACAGCGGATCACCGCAGCCGCCGGCGGCGCCGAAATCCTGGTCTGGGAGATGGCCGCGCGCCTGACCACCCCTCAATAACAGCGCTGCTATGCGACTCCTGGGTCGGAGGTTTGGGGACCGGCGGCTTGCGGGTCATCGATGCAGTACTTGCGGGCTGCCTGGGCGACGACGGACTGGTCGACCGTGCCATGGCGGGCCAGCGCAGCCAATGCGGCTACGGTGATCGATTCGGCGTCAACGAGGAAGTGTCGTCGCGCCGCCGGCCGGGTGTCGGAGAAGCCGAAGCCGTCGGTGCCCAACGTGACGAAGTCGGTAGGTACCCAGGGACGGATGAGGTCGGGGACCGCACGCATCCAGTCCGACACCGCGACCAGCGGACCTGCTGCATCTTTCAAGGCTCGAGTCACGTGTGGCACTCGGGGCTCCGCCTCCGGATGCAACAGGTTGTGCCGGTCGACCTCGACGGCCTCGCGGCGCAGCTCCGTCCACGATGTCGCGGACCAGACGTCGGCCGGCACGCCCCAGTCCTGGGCCAGCATCTGCTGGGCGCGCAGTGCCCAGGGCAGCGCCACTCCAGAAGCGGCGAGTTGCACAGCAGGCTTGTCCGGGCCTGTTGCCGGTGCGTACCGGTACAGCCCGCGCAGCAGGGCCTCGACGTCGAGGTCCGGGGGCTCCGCTGGCTGCCGGTAAGGCTCGTTGTAGATGGTGAGGTAGTAGAAGACGTTCGGATCGCGCGCACCGTCGTCGCCGTACATCCGCCGCAGCCCATCGCGGACGATATGCGCGATCTCATAGCCCCACGCCGGGTCGTAGGCCACCACAGCGGGGTTGGACGCGGCGAGCAACATGGAATGCCCGTCGTTGTGCTGTAAACCCTCGCCGACCAGCGTGGTGCGTCCAGCCGTCGCGCCGAGCAGAAAGCCGCGGGCCATCTGGTCGCCGGCCGCCCATAGGCCATCTCCGGTGCGCTGGAAACCGAACATCGAATAGAAGACATAGACGGGGATCAAGGGCTCATTGTGCGTGGCGTAGGAAGTGCCTGCCGCGGTGAACGACGCGGTGGAGCCCGCCTCGTTGATGCCCTCATGCAGGATTTGGCCCTGCTCGCTCTCCCGGTAGGCCAGCATCAGTTCGGCGTCCACCGAGGTGTAGAGCTGCCCGTGCGGGTTGTAGATCTTCTGCGTGGGGAACATCGAGTCCATGCCGAAAGTACGCGCCTCGTCCGGGATGATCGGCACGAATCGCGGCCCGATCTCGGGATCCTTGATCAGCTCCCGGAGTTGCCGGACGAACGCCATCGTGGTGGCGACCTCCTGCTTACCCGACCCGCGGCGTAGGACCTCGTAGACCTTGTCGCCGGGCAGTACCAAAGTTTTGGACTTGGTCCGTCGCTCCGGGAGAAACCCGCCCAGTGCGCGGCGGCGTTCGCACATATATTGGATTTCCGGCGCGTCCGGCCCCGGATGGTAGTACGGCGGCAGCGTGGGATTTTCCTCGAGCTGCGCGTCAGTGATGGGGATGCGTTGGGCGTCGCGGACATGCTTGAGGTCTTGGAGGGTGAGCTTTTTCATCTGATGGGTGGCGTTGCGACCCTCGAAGTGCGAACCCAGGCCGTAGCCCTTGATGGTCTTGGCCAGGATCACTGTGGGCTGGCCGTGATGCTGCGTGGCGGCTTGGTAGGCGGCATAGACCTTGCGGTAGTCGTGCCCACCGCGCTTGAGGTTCCAGATGTCGGCATCAGACAGGTTTTTGACCAGTTCCTTGGTTCGCGGATCACGGCCGAAGAAATGGTCCCGGACGTAACCGCCGTCGTTGGCTTTGTAGGTCTGGTAGTCCCCATCAGGCGTGACGTTCATCAGGTTCACCAGCGCGCCCTGCCGGTCGGCGAAGAGCAGGCCGTCCCATTCCCGGCCCCAGATCACCTTGATGACGTTCCAACCGGCGCCGCGGAAGAACGACTCCAGCTCTTGAATGATCTTGCCATTGCCTCGCACCGGACCGTCGAGGCGCTGCAGGTTGCAGTTCACCACGAAGGTGAGGTTGTCCAACCCCTCGATGGCCGCGACTTGGATCTGCCCGCGGGACTCGGGCTCATCCATCTCACCGTCGCCGAGGAATGCCCACACGTGCTGATCAGAAGTGTCTTTGATGCCGCGAGCCTGCAGGTAACGGTTGAGCCGAGCCTGGAAAATCGCGTTGATCGGCCCCAGGCCCATTGAGACGGTGGGGAACTCCCAGAAGTCCGGCATCAGCCGCGGGTGCGGGTAGGACGGCAGGCCGCCACCTGGGCCGGCGTGGGAGAACTCCTGACGGAACCCGTCAAGTTGGTCGGTGGACAGCCGGCCTTCCAGGAANGCCCGGGCGTAGATACCGGGGGACGCGTGACCCTGGATGAAGACCTGGTCGCCGCCACCGGGGTGGTCCTTGCCCCGGAAGAAGTGGTTGAAGCCCACCTCGTAGAGCGCGGCCGACGAGGCATAGGTGGAGATGTGACCGCCGACGCCGACCCCGGGACGCTGCGCTCGATGCACCATCATCGCCGCGTTCCACCGAATCCAGGCGCGGTAGCGCCGCTCGGTGTCCTCGTCACCCGGGAACCACGGCTCATTCTCGGTGGGGATGGTGTTGACGTAGTCCGTACTGGTCAATGAGGGCACGCCGACACCGGTCTCACGGGCCCGTTCGAGTAGCCGCAACATCAGGTACCGGGCCCGCTGCTTGCCCCCGGACAGCACTGCGGAGTCGAAGGCTTCCAACCACTCTGCGGTCTCTTCCGAGTCGATGTCTGGCAGGTGGGCCGCCACCCCGTCCCGGATGACCCGCACCCGAGCGGGCATGCGATCGTTTTTCGTGGCCAAGGGGTCTCCTCGCCTCAATCTCTCGTAGTATGCCCACCATCGTGCCCCATACAGACCCATGCTCGTCGGCCTCGCGATCGATGTCACTTGCTACCCACGAGTAATCTGGCGGGCGAATTCGGTTCGCCGATCCGGCCTCAGACAGGCTTAGATCGGCGTGTCCCGCTGCTGGCAGTTGCGCTTTAGGTGCACTGCAGTGTTCGCTTGGACGCCATCGAGTAAAAGATCGCCGGGCGCAGGTTGCCGGGCTTGACGTTGTGGAGGGGTGAACACCGTGGTCGCCGCTGCGGCGGGAGACACCGGCAAACTCGGCGTTGCCGAGAGGCTCGGGATTGAAACTGACATGGTCGTGCAGGAGCTCGGCTGGGATGAGGACGTCGACGACGACGTGCGTGCGGCGATCGAGGAGGTGATTGGTGGTGACCTGCTCGATGAGGACTCCGACGAGGTCGTCGACGTGGTGCTGCTGTGGTGGCGCGACCAGGACGGCGATCTGGTGGATACCCTCGTCGACGCCCGAACGCCGTTGGCGGATAACGGCGTGATCTGGGTGCTCACGCCCAAGACCGGGCGGGACGGTCATGTCGAGCCCTCAGATCTTGCTGAGGCGGCTCCCACTGTGGGTTTGGCGCAGACGTCGAACCTCAGCGTCAGCGAGGACTGGACAGCCACCAGGTTGGCCACCCCGAAGGCGGCCAAGGCCAAACGCTGAGCCGGCGAGCCGATGCCGGGACCTCGCGCCATCCGGCGCGAGGGAAAGGATGAATCTAGGAGGGCTTCGGCACGATGTCACTGCAGGTCGGGGAACAGGCGCCGGATTTCACCCTGAAAGATCAGAACAATCAGGAGCGGACTCTGTCGGAGCTCCGCGGTGACCGCAACGTGCTCGTGGTGTTCTACCCGCTGGCCTTCAGCGGCATCTGCACCGGTGAGCTCGACCAGCTCCGCGACGATCTAGCGGCGTTCACCGATGTGCAGGTGCTGGCGGTATCGGTGGACTCCGTTTACACGCTCAAGGCGTGGTCGAACCAGCGGGGCTACGACTTTCCCCTGTTGGCCGACTTCTGGCCACACGGCAAGGTCGCGCAGGACTATGGGGTGTTCAACGACCGTGCTGGCATAGCCAACCGAGGTACCTTCCTGGTGGACACTGACGGCGTGATCCGCTTCGCCGAGATGAAGCAGCCTGGTGAGGCTCGCGACCAAACAATCTGGAAGCAGGCCTTGGCTGCGTTGCCGGCCTGAAACCGTGCCTCCCGGGTTTTCCGGGCGGCGACGGGCGCATAGCTCAGCGGGAGAGCACTCGCCTTACAAGCGAGCGGTCGCAGGTTCAAATCCTGCTGCGCCCACCCCTCTGACCAGCAGTGATCGATTTTGCGACGTGATCGATCTCGGGCCGTGACGTCACAGCTGACGCGAGTTGGTTACGATCACCCCGTGGTGCGCACACGGGAGGATCAGCCGCAGCGTGAACGAGGCAGCATTGACGAACTGCCCAGCTGAGGGTCCGTGTGTACGCCGGGATCGACCCGGTGAGCAAGCGTCGGCACTATCTCACCGAAGTCGTCCCGGCAGGGCCCAGGGCGGAGCGGCAGGCCCGCACTGTTCGGGACCGGCTGGTACGAGAAGTTGAGGAGCGGGGAAGTCCGCGCACTGCGGCCACAGTCAACCAGTTGCTCGATCGCTATTTAGACAAGTTCGACGGGACGCCCAGGACGCTGGAGCTGTACGGGAGTTATGTACGGAAGCATATCGGTCCGTTGATCGGCGAGGTGAAAGTCGCAGTGTTAGATGCGGAAATCCTCGACTCGTTCTACGCGGAGCTTCGGCGATGCCGAGATCATTGCTCAGGCAGACGGGGCGAGGTGCAGCATCGCACACCCGGCAAGCATCAGTGTGACGACTGGTGCCGCCCGCACGTTTGCCGGCCGCTGGGCGCGACCACGGTACGACACATGTACTTCATCCTTTCCGGTGCCTACCGGCGGGCGGTGCGGTGGAACTGGGTCAGCGTTAGCCCAGTCACCCAGGCTGAGCGGCCGCACCGACGCCGAATCCAAAGCCCCCAAGCCCTGCGGATGCGGCGCGAATCCTGAACGAAGTGTGGGATTCGGACTAGGGCACACGGTTGCCTGCCAGCAGCAGTGACGGTAGGACCCTCGGCGGATCGGGATGCGCCGCCACCACACGCACGCTGCAACGCTATCGATTGATGACCGACAACCCTGGCTGCCCCGCAGGTAGCTGATTTGCCCGTTACATGACCCGAGATGGGTTGGTCCGGGTGGCTTTGGTCCGGCGCAGGTCAGGTGAGGCTTTGGGCGCTGCGGGCGTAGCCCTGGGCGAAGCCGTAGACGAGCCGTGCGTAGTCGATGGAACTGTTGTAGGACAGGATCGCTCGTAGCCAGTCGTCACCGGTTGCCAAGTTGTGGTTGTCGGCGCACAGGTACTGCGCTGCGGCCAGGGCAGCGTTGTCGATGTTTTGCGGGTCGGTCATCCCGTCGCCGTGCGCGTCGGCTCGCCACTTCGCCCAGGTAGAGGGGATGAACTGGAAGGGCCCGACGGCGTGATCCCACACCTTGTCGCCATCGAGCAGGCCGCCGTCGGTGTCGGCGATGACCCGATTGGTGTTCGCGCCATCCAGCGCTGGACCGATGATCGGTGCCGAGGGCCAGCCGTCGGGCAGCAGGGTGCGGCCCCCGATGGTCCCGTGCTGGGATTCGACTTCCGCGACGCCGGCCAGGGTGACCCAGGTGATGTGGCAGCTGGGATGGGTGGCGGCCATCACGGCGTGGGCGTTTGCGTAGGCCTCCAGCGCGCGCTGAGGGATCCCCGTGGCCCGGGACACCCGGGTGGCCCACGCGGCGAAAGCCACTTGGGGCGCATGCGGGTGCGCCCCAAGTGCGGGGATCTGCACCGGGATCGTGACGGCCTGAGACGGCCGTCCGGCGGGCTGAACAGCCTCCGCGGCTGGCTGAGCCGCGGGCTCGGGGACATCGGGCAACGCGGCTGGCGCGGCCATCACCACCCGGGTCGGCACAGCGAGCCCGGCGTCGGGCAGCGGGGCGGCCACCCCAGCCAGTCCCGCCATCACCAGACCAGCGCAGGTCAATGCTGAGCCAGATACCAACCCACGCAGTAGATAACTACCCACCCGGGCACGACGACCACCAGAGACCTCAGCGCTGGTTTGTCCGGTTCGCCCACCAGCATCCTCGTCACCGCTCACATCACAGATCAACGACTGGTCGGGCGGTCAGACACGATCCTAGGTTACTGAGCGTGAAGCGATGATCTCAGCTGACGGCGCTGCCCGAGCCGAGCAACCTGGCCGCGGTCAAGGACGAGGTGATCCGCCGCTGGGGCACTCTCGACCTGCTCGACGTGCTCAAGGACGCCGAATTCCTCACCGAGTTCAGCACCGAGTTCACCTCGGTCGCCTCCCGCGAGGTGATCGACCGCGACATCCTGCGCCGACGGCTGCTGCTGTGCCTGTTCGCGCTCGGCACGAACACGGGCATCAAGGCGATCGTGGCCTCCGGCGAGCACGGCGAAACCGAGACCGCGTTACGCCACGTCCGACGGCATTTCATCACCCGCGACAACCTGCGCCGCGCGATCGCCCGGCTGGCCAGTGCCACGTTCGCCGCGCGGGACCCGAGCTGGCGGGGCCAGGGCACCGCGTGCGCGAGCGACTCGAAGAAGTTCGGCTCCTGGGAATCGAACTTGATGACCGAGTAGCACCAGCGCTACGGCGGGCCCGGGGTGATGATCTACTGGCACGTCGAGCGGCGCAGCGTGTGCATCTACTCCCAGCTCAAGAGCTGCTCGTCCTCCGAGGTCGCAGCCATGATCGAGGGCCTGCTGCGGCACTGCACCGACACCGACATCGAGGCCAACTACGTCGACACCCACGGGGCCAGCGTGG